>Ga0182030_10000466_pt1 | contig 75849 bp, 90 predicted proteins | sample 812S3MmetaG_FD_121299 | JGI IMG/M metagenome (GOLD analysis project Ga0182030, IMG submission 121299) | Permafrost microbial communities from Stordalen Mire, Sweden - 812S3M metaG (Illumina Assembly) | ecosystem: Environmental > Terrestrial > Soil > Wetlands > Permafrost | place: Sweden...
AAGTAAAAAAAGAGAAAAAAAAAAAAAAAAAAATAAAAAAAAAAAAAGCAAAAGTTGAAAAAAAAAAAAAAAAAAGCACTGGGGAGAGTAAAGTTAGAAATGTATAAATGTATAATACTATATATAAGCTAATCTTGAAAAGATAAATTTTGAGAAGGGAGCTATTTTAGTGTAGTTGAGACCGTCAATTTTCCGAAAGATTGAGGCACAGACTTGCGGGATCTGCCTCTTGAAACATGCGCGCCACATCCTGCAGCTCGGCGCAGCGACACAGCCTCTGCTTAGGAATCCGAGTGGGTCGAACAATTAAATGCTTTCATCCTGAAGCTGCAAGGTCAATTGTTGTACATTTAATATAACAACTTCAGAGACTGATCATCTTCAACTATTTTCAATTATCCGAGAGTATTGCTTGACGCAGAATTTTATTCGCGTGGCTAAACCTAGACCTCACCTAGAAAAAGGAGAAATTAAAACTCCCGTGAAAAGGGCTAGAGCTGTCCTGCTGGTTTAAAAAGAGGGTATTTAAACAGCTATAAAATTTCTTCAAAAAGCTTTCTCTGTCTGCATTCACCAAAGAGGAAGTCAATAACGGGAAAATGCCAGGTGTAGAGGAAATCCCAAGTGTCATTGCAGACAAGCAAGGGACTCCCACAGTGTGTAAAACAATGATATCTGCTGCGGTCGTTGTTCATGTCCCGTTTATTGTCAGCCTTACGGCAAGAGCAGAAGACCAGATAAGTTTGTCAAAAGTGATGAATTGTGATTTAGAAAATAAGCTACAGAATTTGGGAGGTTGAATAAGGAGTCTAAATTTTAATACTATAATAAAGAAATTATGTCGATGAACTAACTCTTCTTACATAATCATCCAATAGTTATGCGCCCGCTCCAAAAACTCCACATCATGGTTACAAAAGTGCTCAAACAGAATCATGAGAGGGTAATGACATGGCCGTTAAGAATGACTACAAGAATTTAAATATTAAAAGGGCATCTACCAATTCTCTTTCAGTTCAATCATTGTATTTCTCTCTTCCCAATCTTTTTCTATATGGATATTTTTAGAGCCCTATTAGTGTTTGATTGGATTGCTTATAATTGCAGATAGGGGCGGTATGGGGGTCATGTATGCGCTGTTGGGTGTTCTTGCGTCATCACCCAAATCGGGGCTAGTGCTTTTCAAATCACTTAAATAAGGTAATTCACAGAATTTCTTCAGCTAGACCTAATGCTATTCTTGCTTTACAATAATTTTATGACCCAGTTTTGTGACCCTGTAGACTCTCAAATCTACTAGGGATCTTCTTCAGCGTTAACCACCTCGCTTTAAACCACCTCCGAATTTTTTTGTACTACCTACTCATTTATGGAACACATGTCCTCAAAGATGCGCGATCAAATCAGGATGCGCCTATTCAGTGTGTCAGCCAATTATGTCGTCTTGATGCCCTCAATTACTGGGGGCTAGCTCTGTAGCCCTCTACGCCACTTCCCACATCGTGGCGCAGCTATTCTCGCCAGTTGCAACCCCTAGTGAAGAATCCTAAACGTGCACTCATTAAAAATGAACTTAGTTCCAGGAGGACGCATCTCAAATTCCCGTCGGAAGGGGCTGGACAAAATGGCTGTGATGGATTCGGGTGGGGCCATAAGGATTTTATGGACCTGACCATTGTTAGATATATAGCTATGTCAAACGGGTATTTCCTACTTGAATCACGAAATAGTCCCCTTCGAATAAATCTAATTCAGATCTTTATCATGCACATTTCAATGACAGTTTCCGTCCTTAGCCTTGTGATTCTTGCTCGTGCTCTTCCATATCCTGGGAATCCAGACGCACAACAAAAAACAACTCAACAGCTCTCAGAGCCTGAAAAATACGCTCTAAGACATGGAGGCGATTGCGAATGGGAAGAGCACAGTCATGGAAAATCGGATTCAAAACAATCAGCAACTAAAGCGGACTCAAAACAATCAACAACTGAAGCAGACTCAAGGAAAGGTGCCACCATCGATGTCACCATTAGATTAAGCATGGATATTGTCGGGTGGTCAGAAGCTCATTCCGAAAAGCATCCCGACATCAGTAAGAGTGCAAGAAGGGCATTGGCCTTAGCTGAAAGGATTGCCCGGAAGTCGCTCACCAGGCCGGATGACCCAGCTTTATTGGGAATAAGAACTATTGACAAAAACAAAAAGATTCTGACATTTTCCGCGTCGGATATGAGTATGAATGCGGCCAAGTATCTACCATACGCTCTCATGTTTGTCTTTCCCCAAGAAGCCTTTTCCATCAAAGCGTGCTATAAAAAAGAAGGTACCCAGGCCGAACAACACCTAGCAGCTGAAGCGTATTACAAGTCCAAAGCTGGAAAGCCGGCTCAAAAACTTCCGACGATTAAGACCACATCCGGAACTTCCGAGGAAGATAGTATTGACAGCCCTGGCTGGGGACCTAACGCTGGAACTTTCATGACTGGGTTTCCAGTCTCGGGGCCCCCTGAAGGTATAAATCACCAATTGGCGAGCGCTTCTCAGCCAAAAACAAACGCAGGAGTTCCCATTCCACCCCATCTCCAACACATCCCCGTTGATGAAGATCCGAATATCGACCGCAATCCAGATGATAATGCCACTTATCTTCCTGGATATCGGGGGGGTCATTCGTGATTCGAATCCTTTAGATTCATAATTCATTTTGTCAATGGCAGTCTCAGAGACTTAAGCAATTAGTGCGCTGGCCGAATTAACATATCGTAATGTCAATTTTTCTGCTCATTCCTTCCCAAAATTTATGGTAGACTTTGCCCCACTTGCATATGTAAAAAGTAGGCCGCTGAAGCGCTATTTCTGACACATGCGTAACCAGAGGTAAAGTCTTAAAAAGCTACCATGAAAAGAACCGCTAGAGACTTACAGGCTAAATAAAATCCAAACAGTCCGAAATTCCACTTTTCAATGTTGCCATGGCTGGATGTACAAGGTGTCATGTACAAAAGTTCATTTTATCCTTTGATCTGTGTACAATACACGATCTCGTTCGTTGAATAGGATCGTCCACTGCAAGAGCGAGGAGGTATTGGGTACGCGGTTTGAAAAGACTGAATCGGTGAATGGCATGGCAAATCTCGAAAAATGTTGATCGTGCTGAAAGAACATCGCAAGTGCGAAAACCTAGATGCAAATGGATAAACTTAGACCTGGATTATAATACACACAGCAATGTCCATGAAACAGCATATTTGCTCCACACTCGCAACCATTGAGTACCCTACCTAATATTCTTCAAATTCTGGTGCTCCGGTAAGCAATGATGAGGCAGAAAATTGGCTTGCCTTCCAACAATACCAACAAGATCATCCTCTGCAATATGGGATAATGGTTCTGGCCCAGGTAATACTCTTCCTCTCTATCCACCCCCCAAGGCGCCTCGATGATCCTTATTACTCCAGTCGCGACGCCAGGCAGAGACTCCAATATCACTACTCATACTATTTCCAGGCCTCATCATCCATCAGATTCAGATGGGTGTGACGTATGTCCGTTTCCAGGTTACGGAACAACCATGAAATGAGATACCCATGGTCATTATAGGTGATTAAAAGGGGTTGAGGTGTTTTGTCTTTGTCTCCTACACACCAGTCCTTTTCTAAGGTCCATCCGCTTAATTTATACTTTCTCGGTCTTCTTGAGAAATGATGATTTTGGAGGATTTTGAATATTGGATAGCATCAGAGGTCCCGAAAGCGGCGAGTAGCTCTGAAAGTAGTTGTCGGAACTAGTCGCAGATTATATGAATAACTTTTGAAATGAAATATGCGTATCTTGTTTTCCCGTCGCTCGAAATGCATGACTTGATGGTTCCCTTTTTCTGTCATGTCCACATGCACTTAATTTGTTGGTACTATCCCCAAAGCAGAAGTGTTTGATCGTGGTACTATGTGCTAGGGGTGATTATTCCGAATGATGACGGTCCTCGCCGGGATGCGGGAAGAAATCTGTGCTGTAAGGCGTTGTGGGTGAGTCTTTCATGAGAGTGGCATTTCTATCAAACCTTGCGGGAAAGATTCTTATGGTGCTCGCCGATAGGCTTTACGCTGGCTGTGCTGGAGTTGTTGGCTGTCTGGTATATCATATTGCTAGCTTGTACGCTTTCTTGATGCTTGACCATAGGCTGATACATTTTTATGAAAGCTATCTGATTAATGAAGTTTCGTACCTCGATTGATTGACATTCCCAGTCTGTGAAATACTCACCCTCGTAGGTCAAGTAAGGTACATTATCCAGCCAGGAATTATTGGAATCGGCTTGAAAGGGGATCAACAGGTGATAGAAATGGCCTGGTAAATCTGGAAAAGCCTTTAAATTAGGTGAGAAAGCATAAAAACCGTGGCGACGATAAGTCCGGTGGATGGATTTAGACCTGGAGAAAGATGCTCATAGAAATGGTCGTGAGACACCGTAGATACTCAATAACTGCATCTATAAAGCGCCCCTACTTTGCAGGTTTTGATTCCAACATAGCAAGATGTAAAGGATTCATATATTGGAGGGTTTGAGCGAGCTTGTCATAGCTATACGCCCTGCGTTTGCGCTAATAACCAAGGTGCTTTATCTTCACAGTTGACAGCAACGATATCATAGAAGAAGGCGTCCATGGAAGAGGGTGCATATTGGCGGTCTCTTCTAAGTCTTGGTCTTGGAAGGCATATGTAATATACAGTAAAAGGTGGATGGTGGGCAATTGGGAGAGCTTATATGCATTCTAACCGTCAATCACCTGACTTTAATACACTAAGATTATAACATATCTCAAGGTGAAAGAAATCCATCTTCGAAGCCCCAAAATAGATTTAAACTAATAGTCTTTACGTATACTAGACCCGTGCCAAGTTACCATGTGGGATGCGCATTCAAGCTTACGATATACCTTAACCCAATCTATTTTCTGATCCAGCCAATCGGTTTCGCAGACTCACCCCACATCCCCTCTGCGCCACTTCCCACTTCCTACTTCCCACGCAGCCCCTTCAAAAAAAAACCCCTAATGAGTCGCGAAAGTAAGCGTTTTGTGGACCACTGTAGTCAAAGTTGGCATATTTACTATATAATATGCCAAAAGTAGTCTACATTCCTTGAGGATGCCAGATTCAAAATCCCTCTGGAAGAGGCTGGACAGAGGGATTGAGAGCAGATATGCTTATGATATTTCGGAATCCACTAGTCACTATATAGTGACTGCTATTTCAAACCATTCCTTCCCATTCAAGTCATGATCTGGTCATCTTCAACAACACATGACTTGAAAAATCATCATGCAAATTTCTACGATAATCCCTCTCCTTACCATTGCCGCCTTTATCAGTGCTCATCCATTTCCCGCCAGTTCTGGTCCATTAAATGAAGAAGCCCTTGCGGGTTCCTTCTCTCTTACTACCGGGGATATTGAAGAGTTTGGGGGGTATTGTGAATTTACGAGAAACAAGGCTGGGAAAGCAGATTCAGCTGCGGATGAAAAGGGAAAGTCAGGACAATCAGCTCCAGGATCACGTCCCCCGAAAGATAATTCTGTCCTTCTTACACTCAAACTTAGCCAGAAAAATCTTGGATTTTCAAAGCTAGGGGCAGAAGCCCAACTCAACCTCATCGGAAAAATTAAAGGTACTATAGCGATATGTGAGAGGATTTCTCAAGACGAATCGCTCGAAAAGCCTGATGAAATAGGGAAACGGATCAACATTAAGGATAAACAATCTCTCGACTTTGAAGCACCTGTGGACAGATACACGGCTAAATGTATTCGACACATTCTCCCGCTCAAATTTCCTGAAGCAAAGTTTAAACTGCAGTCGTGCCGTGACATAGAAAGTCTCGACGCAGATCCTGAAACTGCTCAGGTTGCAGCTAAGAATCCTGGGAAGCAAGATGCACCGAAGATTCAAACAAATCTACAGCCGCATTCCCATCCCGAGACGCCTCTCAGCCCTGGCAGCCCAGGCTACGGTGACAGCGGAACTTATCGCAACTCCGGAATCTCGAGCTCTGGGGGGCCAAATGTGCAACATAACGAGGCAGGTGGTGCCAAGGCAAATGTAATTCCAGTCCTCAAGGATAAGAGCTACGACCAAGGGAAAGGTGGCAATCCTCCTGCATACCCTGGGTCTCCTCATTGATTCAAGTGCCTAGAGGTCAATGATAGAAAAGAGCAGTTTTCTATGTCAAATCTGTCTTCACCAATTCTTTTCCCTTTTAGATAGCGGTATCACTCTACCTAAGTGACTCTAGAGTTGGAAGTGTCATGTTTCGGAGCAAGTACAGTAGCTAAAAAAAAACTAAAAAAATTGAGAAGTAGAATTATAACTCATTTTATTATTATTAGTTAAAGATACTTAAGGCAAATCCTTCTTGGATCGATTGAACTTTCATATATTTTCATGCCTTACTTTTGCTCACTTATTCCCAAATTCCACGGGTAGATCATATTTTGCGCACTTGCAGGTTCCTGATCATTGAAAGAACGATCAAGCGCTATTGCCAACACAGAATCCCTGCTCAGTTAGACTTAAGTCTTGAAAATACTGAGGAGATCCAGCCATAATAGCAAAATTCACTAGAGAAGAATTATTAGAGTCCGTAAAAGCTAATCGAAACAAAAATTGAAGAACTCCTAGCTACAAAGCTTCGATATGTCCATGACCAGATATAAATGTGTCCAATATATAAGAACATCATTTCCCTTCATTTATATTGTTTATATTGTTGTCTTAGACTATAACTTTTGTATTATAATCTTAAATTTTAAATTCTTAAATTAAAATATATATATATATTATATTATATACATTTTATATTATATATATTTTATATTATTTATATTTTATATATTATTAAAATATAAAGTAATAATATATTATTTTCTTAGACTACAATATTTTGTTGTAGTCTTAAATTCCAATTTTAAATTCTTAAATTCTAAATTCTTGAATTCTCAAATGACCGTTTGATCACTATGGTCTACGGGACTAACTCATAGCCGACGAAGATAATTCATTCGAAAATGCACGTTTTTGCCGAACAGTCTGTTCGAGAGAAACCACGATGTGTTGCAATACTGAACATTTCAATGCATCACATATTTATTTGTCATAGAAATAGGGCTATACCTATACACAAGATAGAAACTTGATTTCTGAGGAGTATTCTCAACTATTGGAGGAGCGTAAAGCTCTATAGTGTGGTTCATGAATATATTAAGGAATGACCGTGCTCTAGAGGTGCAGATAATTTATATATGCTGCCTAGCGCGTCCTGTGACATCAACAAAGAGACTTCTCTCGCCGCCTGTTACATGCGACTCAATGTCGCAATCTACGCATAAGGAAATCTGTGTCTTCCTGGTCAATTGCACAGAGGAAATGGGCGGTGGCATTTGCTAATGCACCCTGCAATCCTGGGGCGAGGACAAGAAAATTTCGTTAAAGCTGCTGGGACAAGACCTGGAGTTCACTGCAAGCCAATAACTAGAGCACAGCTATCCAGTGATGTTTTGAAGTATCTCGGCGTGGGCCCACCAAAGTCCCAGGTTTGATGAATCCGCCACCGCCGGACTATGCAGGTGCCAACCGCGCGCCTCCGAAGAAGAAGATATGCCAATGTCCCAGACGTGGAAAAACAAAAGATATTACAAGAAACTATGTCAAATTCGTTGTATCTGCTGCTATTCTGTAGCCAATAAGATATTGATACGGAGATGATGGGGTGTCTCTTTATAGAAATACGATGCCTTGTAAATCGGCAAGAGAAAACGCACTCAACTTCAGGTTTATACTCCCCATAGGTTCAAGCGACACGTTTGTCACTACATTTATGTCACCAGAATACGAAGTACACTTTTGTGTAAAAACATTTCGAGATTTCAGCCGCCACGAGGTACCAGTATAGAGGCAAATGCAAAGTGGGTGGCAGTTAATATGGCGCCATCAAAGCTTGAAGAAACAGGCTTTTATTTAGCTTTCTCTGTTTCCGTACGCCAACATTTGACTAATATCAATAAATTGATTGCAATTAAGCTCTTAATACTTTGCAAAGCTATACCACCTTCTACCCTCACTGTGATGCCTCTCTCCTTCCTTTCCATGACAGCTTGTACAAGGAAACGTCTCGTTCTCTACTTATGACAGATATTGACACAGGATTGAGGTTTCACGTAGCTTGGTGGCTGAAAAATGCTCCATGGAAGCGCTAGAATCCTTTACTAGTAAGGCTGTTCAGTTAAGCACAGCCACGAGTTTCAGAGGCTCAGCAATGCCACCGCGCACGAATCAGGAAAGCATGACTAGTGCGTCTTTACGCAAATTGCAAATCGTAACTCGCTACCTTAGCTAGTTCTGATTCGCGCACGCTCGATATCATGTGGCTTTGTTCGACGTACGATCCTTCTCAAAGGGATGCTTAATATTAACCTCAAATCCTCCACCACATTTAATAATCCTTTCTTGGTGTCAAGCTAGTAATCACTAATTACGTCTTTGATATAATTCGCTTCTTTGGCAAAGATGAGAGGCGTATACCCTTAAGGATCTAGCGAATCCGCTGATGCTAGAAGCACGAAGTATTTATCTTCCCCGCGACCTGCACTCTTACCCGCAGTAATATGTACCCTAACGAACCTAATCACAAAGCCATGAAAATCTCATTGTGCTCTATATTTATACTCTTTTCATCCTTCTCTATCATCACCGCACACCCAGCTCCAAACCCCTCACATCCAACATCCCCAAGCCACCACAGTCCTCCACACTCACTAGCAGAATTCCTCTGCAAGGTCGAGGAAGATACGCCACATTCCCCGGCGTCAGCCACAATGGCTATTCTATCTCCGCGGTGAAGTTACCTCCGTCAACTGGCCAGGTACCAAAGACCAACACCTCCTCTTCAATCTCCTAGGTTGCCATCTCGACATCCATGCCCTAGACCAAGCATTAGCCTTTCGCTAGGACGAGCAGGATGGAATCTGGAGAGCGGATGGATACGTACCCAAGACCGATCAAGGAATCGAATGTCTCAGAAAAGCCATCGAGAAAGCGGGGCAAGGATATATTCAAGAATTTACTTGTCATAAAGACGATGAGTTGCCGCCGCCGAATCTGGATAATTTGATGGCACCACCGCTGACGGAGGATAGTGGGAGCGAGGATGAGTCGCCGACGACTCCGACGTCTGGTGTATCGATTAGTTTCCCGGATCACTTGCCTCATTTGCATGATGAATGAATAGTAGTAAAGAGCTGAGAGGTGCTATTATCTGAAGGCGCCGAGTGCAGCCTGCTGAATTAATGCTCCCAGGGCTCAGCAGCGGAGATTGATGGATACTATCTTGGGAGATTGGGACGTCAAATGCTTGGAAAGAATCGCCACACCCAGAATTTAGAGGTCCTGGAAAGGATAGAAATCAAGGAAATGAAACTGTTTCACAGTTCTTGTGCTGCAGTAGCTCAACATGAACACTCACAAAGATACTAACATTAAGATTCATATCCTTCCCATTAATGAAACAATGAGTATCATTTTTTAAATCGTCTAGCGGTCTTGATTAAATTCATCTACCTTGGAAAATAATCTAGAACGAGCACACTGCATCACAAATCTCATCCCCAAGTCCTCAAATCAAACACACTCTCCCTCTTCCTGCGCCTTCTTCTCCTCCACTACTTTCCCTCCCTTAAAATCCTGCAATCTCTTCGCAACATTCATCCCCAGAAACCCCTCCATATTAGGCACAAAACAAGACGCCAAAATCAACAACACACTAAACGGAATCGTAACATAAAACACCACCTGGAAACTACTTATATACGCTCTCTTGACCTCCTCCCCGACAACCTCAACAATACCATCACTAATCCCCGGCACTGCTGAGAAGTTCCCCGCCGTGATGCCCGCGTATAATGAAGGCAGAGAACTGGATGGGAGACCGGCTGCTATCGCCGCGGGCGTGACGTATTCCGGTAGATACATCTTGACTTTGTTGTCGAGGACGGAAACATACAGCGCCTGCGCAATTGCTCCACCGGCACTTCTCACACTCCCCAGAATCCCCGTTGCGAGGCCAATATCCTGGGGCTCAATCACAAGCGTCACCCCTGGAAACGTGATATTATCTACGAAACCAATCGCAATTGTGCCCAGGACACCAAAAGCTATGAATCGCGCGTGGTGGGAGATGGAGATGGTGGAGAGGGACGTGACGAATGCGAAGCCGATGAGGGAAGCGATTACTGTTTGGCATTTTACGCGCGGTACGTAGGAGAGGGATATGCCGCTGATGACTTGGCCGCAGAGGACGCCGCCGCCGACAACGCATGATTGCCTGAGGAGAGGTTAGTGGTGGCTTGAGGAGAAATATTGGATTGGGAGCGGATTGGAAGGACGAACCAGCCGATGGTCATGACGTCGGTGCTATAGACGGTGCCGATTATGGTTGGCCACAGCACGGTCATAGAATAGTAGACCATGGCGCCGATAGTCGCGCAGGCAACGATGGCTACATAGCCGATGTTGCGGAAGAGACGGGGTGGGATGAGGGCAGTGTGTTTGACGAAGTAGGCTTCTGTTGACTGTTCAGCATTGGGTCTTGAAGAGAAGAGGTAATAGCATGTACCGTAAAATCCTAATGCTACTAGTAGAGCAAAGCCGACAATGAGAGTAGCGAGCACTTGAGCGCTCTTCCAAGGGTATGTTGTACCTCCCCAGGACAGACCGATGAGGAAGAGAACCATGCCGGCCGTGAAGAGAAAAATTCCACCATAGTCGAGCTCTTTCAATTGCTGGCGTTTAGTCTTACCTTGTACGTGGAGCTGGGTGTAGGTGGGAGGGTGGTAGAAGAATTGATAGAGTGCGAGAGCAATGACGGAAAGGATGATTCCAAGATAATAGCTCCAGCGCCAACCAGCTGAGGTGTGAAGGATGAAAGAACGAGCAATCACAGGTCCAAATACTATCTCATGTTAATTACTGAGGGTTAAATGGACGAAAGAAGAGAGTATACATACCTGCGAATGGCATGCTGCTCAAGAAAACCAAGGTAACAATCGGTCCACGGTGCTTATTAGGAACCAATTCGCCAAGAATGATACCAAAACTCAATTGCCCCGCCGCAGCAAGTCCATTGCAAAGATTGGCACCGATTAGGGCGGGGATGGATTGAGCGGTTGCTCCGACGATATTGCCTATTAACCCGAGGAGCGACGTACTCATGACCATCCATTTCCTTCCGAATATATCACTCAGGCGTCCAACCAGGAGAAACCCTACAGACACTGACAAACTCCATACAGTCGCAACCCAGTTGATATTTACTGATGGCCCAATGTCTGCATTGATGAGAAGTCTTCTCCATGATTAGGAATTGTAGCTGTGATGGTGCAGAAGAACATACAGCGTATTTGCAGGTAATACCCAACCCAGATATGCACAGATACTGGCACAACATACGGCCTGAAAATTTTAGCTTGGAGCTTTCTTTTGGGTGAAAGCAAACCTTACCGAGACGGTGCCGATGAATTGAATACTACGGAAGTACCCAGCTGGCATCTGGTCCAATTCCCCGCCAATGGCATGGGTATCGACAAAATCAATTGTTCCATCTTGATGCACTGTCTCAACGACATCTACATCTCCCATATGTTCCGCGTGAATAGCCATATTCGACTTTTCCGTCGCCATGTTTCAGGGTCTGCTCAAGGCAATCTGCAATGCAGATGAACGAGGCGACGTATTATTGTGAAAATTATAGGAGATAGGAAGATTTCCGAATGAGATGCAGTTTTGAAGGTACAGGGCTCAGGTCTTATAAAATGTGAAGACGCAAGGTGGTGAACTATGAAATTCAAACAATGATCTAGACCCTGCCTGGGAATTGCCCAGTCTTAGATGTCAGGAAAACGACAGCCTGAAATGCGGGGTACAGAGTATCAAGTCCCAGAAAGTAAAAATTGGGGAAGCCCGAAAAGTTCGTAAGGACGAAAAAGCATTTGAGGGATATTAATGTCTTTTATCAAGCTATAAGTAGCGCTTATCTGCGAGATACTGACTCGGCATTACAGCGCTTTGTACGACCTCAAATGCAGTGAAATGCAGTAAGCACCCCTTTGACCAGCATTGGAATTCAGGGTTTCAACCAGGAACAGTGGGATGCGCGGGGTTCTCTGGGGTAAGACCCGTCTCGGCAATCTTTTTCCTGATGAGGCTTGATTGTGGCGCTTTCAACATCCAATCACTGTGCGTAAATTATTTTGGTGGGTAGTAGCCTGCAGCCCACAGGCTCAGTCTGTCATGAACTTGACAGCTTGAGCTTTCTCCTGACTCAAGAGAATAAGGGCACCCCGGATTTGCCGTCCAAAAAATGAATGAGCAGGCTTCAGACCTTCACATGTTGAGATCGTGGGGACAAACTAGAGCAGGCTGGACCCAGACTGACAGATGGGTGGCTTGGATTATAGCGAGAGGGCTTCATAGCCAGGGTCTGGTCCTCGTAAGGTTGAAACCATCCAGTTGATCTCAAACATAATTCCAGCCTAATCGCGCACCTCCCAACATTGCTAGCTGTGCTCACCGTTTGAGCCAAACATGATAGAGATGCTGAAATATGAGTAGAGATCATGGAAAATGGAGACCTGCGGATGCTGGTGGAGAGAAATATTGATGTGTTGATAGCGTAATAGCGTAATAGCGAAAGGGGTTCCGATACAAAGAATGAATGATTCCAGCAAGGTTAAGGTTCTGCAAAGCGGTGACTGCTCATATGCCATTCGAGGAGACTGACGCTTTAGTGACCTTGATTGGACTGGGTTCGGGCATGATGAGGAGGCTTCTGAGCGTGCTCCTGAATAAGATAAACTGGATGAATTGCAGAACGCGGGTTAAATGAGCTGCCAGGAAAGCTTCTGACAAAGACAGCTTTCGGTTCCGAAGGAGGGGGGCGACAATTGTATCGCCTTTAGCATACCTAGAAGCAAGTCATAGAATATCGATGAGGCTATCCTCTCTGAAAAGACTTGATCAATCGTATGATTTGGTTAGGGCTCCGATCTAGCTGTACTGCCAAGTAGAGCATGCCTTCACAGAGGAAGAATTTTGATACAGAAGGGCTACCGTTCAATGTGAGATCATCAATGAGTACCGGAGGTTTCAGAGAGGTCCCCTTGGCCATTCCATCGTAGTCGTATAGGTGCGCCACAACAGATTCGAGTTTTCGCATTGCATGCTCTCGAAATGCCTTGAACTTTTCGGCGTCCCCGAAATCTTTCAAGATTTTCGCATCCATAAGATCATCATCGTCAAAAACTTGGAATAGACACTACAACCTTTCGTACATATTTGGGTTATGGTCCACGGGTTGCTTTTTCAAGCGTAAAGCGTTTTCCTCAGAGACCCTTTACTTTGACGAATATTGCGCAGGATGCTAAAGGTCTCAAGAAGCTGTTCGTGATATTACAAGACGACTCTGGAGTCTTAAGTATCGAGCTTGATATGCAGATATTTCATGAGTGGGAGATCTGCGAATATATCTCCAAGGCGTCTCACCGCTTTTGCCAATAAGTGGTATTGTTCGTTCATGTTGAAGTAGTCCACGTCTCCTCCGTCTGGACTTGGGTCAATCGCCTCTTCAACTCGCCGAATCTTTTTCTCTCGTGGTCATAATGGCTCGGATGGTTCTGGCAAGCTTCAACTTCTGCCAAACCAAAATTCGGCATGATGATCCTTTCCAGTCGAATGTATGTCCCAACGAATTCTTTCCTAGGCCATCAGAAGGGGATTGTGTTCTTCTCATAGAGTAGAGAACGGGCCTAGGAATCTATTTGACGACAGGTTTGAAATATCTTGGGATTAGATCCGGATGAGCTCAAATTGGGGCATGGTATTAGATTGTCATGAACAAGAATATAGCGATCGATAATCACCCGAATCTCCAACGGGCAGTTCGAGAATGGGCAGGAGGGCGTTGGCTCTTCGATGATTATTTTGTCGGCCTCCATGGTTGTATTCTCGATCGAGCTCTCCTTTGGCAGTTCTAGGGTCTACTGACCTCTCTATCTCTTCACGGTTGTGAGGTTGTTTGTGCTATGCTGAGCAATGATGTGTTGGCCACAAGAGCTTTCTCATAGGCTTCCAAACCTGTTCAGCAAGGCCATGACAGGAATAGAATGAGAATAAATACCAGTCTGCGGGTTCGCTTTCTAAGACTCATACTGACTGTCATATGATTAGAACACCTGAAACTCTCGACTTCCGAGTCCCTATTGAACTTTGCATACATAATAAACCACGAAACCTGGCTATAAATTTATCTCTAGACTTAGAGATACAATAAAGATCTTATATAAGCCTAGAAAACAATACTAAATGCGATTACAACTCGTAGTTGCTGAACCATTTATTATATTAATTAAGAGTCTTCCAGGCTTCAGCTCTATCTGGATCAACTTTGAACTCGAGGCGTCCAATCCTCGCTAACATCGGTTGTCCTGACAGAATCCCTCCTTCCCGATTCGTCCTCCATCAAAACATCCCCACTAAAACATGCAGTCGCCCAAGTCCGACTCGTCACCCCGCGAACCATACCGAAATCCTTGAGAAGAAGCTGAGTGTCTTATTCTGGCATCATATTGATTTGAAGAATCATCAATAGCTTCATCAATTTCTGTCCTTTACGTCGAGCTCGGAAAATAATTAGAGGGACTCCGACCGTCACCTAGCGAACGAGAGCTTTATCGCTTTATTGACATCGGCGATAAGAGCTTCCTCACCGTACATTCAGGACAGCCTCATTCTCAACGAGACATCTGCATTCCTCTCTTTCCTGGAAATCTACAGCAGATTTGAGCTGCCAATCGGCGGCACATCGCCGTCATGGCGCCTCAATCAGATAACCTATCTCCACCGGGAAGCTCTCAATATTCTTCGAATACGATGTATGTTGGGGACGGGACATGGGATGCTACAAGAAACGATTTTTTACTTCCGAATCTGGTGGGATTGAATTTTGATACGATGCGATATAATGGTAAGAATCTCAATCTGAATGGAAGAAGCAGAACTGACGATGTTAGGCATGGGAAATCGATTTCGCGATCTCCCACAATATTATACTCTGATCTTGGCCCATGCAGTAATAGCTGTTCTTACCTTCCTTTTCATCGTACCCGCCGCCATCCTCATTGCACGATTTTATGGACGAAACCCGGGATGGGCTTTACGGGCACATATTTACCTGCAAATAATGACTGTGGCATTGAGTACCGTTGTGTTTACACTTGGCTGGTTTGCTGTCGGTCCTGAACGTTCGCTCACGAATCCTCATCACGGAATCGGTACTGCGATATATGTTCTGGTTCTCGTACAAGCTATTGGAGGCGGATGGATATATAGACGAGAGAAGGGGAAATCGAGGAGGAAGCTACCGGTCAAATTGGTACTTCATCAATGGTTCGGACGAACAATTGCACTTTTGGGAATAATTCAGGTCCCGCTCGGGTTGACATTATATGGAAGCCCGAAGTTTACGTTTGTTCTTTACACCCTGTGGATGACATTCTTGTTGGTTTTGTACTTCGTACTTTCGTACAGAGCTATGGGAATTATTGGAGTTGGAGATGGTGGTTTGAGTAGGACGAGTGGAACGGTCATTACGGAGAAGAAAGGAAGAAGTTGGTTGGGTCCATTAGCCGCTGGAGGAGCTATTGCTGCATTACTTGCCAGAAGAAGTAGCAAGAGGGATCGCGAACGAAGCAGAAGTCGGAGTCGAAATCGAGTGGAAGAAGTCATACCTTCGAGGCGAGGGTCGAGAAGAGATAGTGGAAGTTTCATCGACGAGGAGAAATTTGAGGAGAGAAGAAAGTTAGGAGGTTTCATGGATAAAGCTCTGAAAGCTGGAGCTGTTTTAGGAGTCGGTGCTTTAGCGAAGAGTTGGTACGATCGAAGACAAAGAAGAAAGGAGGAAGATGATTACTCTTCCGTAGCGCCTGATACACCATCAAAGAGACGCAGGAGACATGATTCGATTAGTGAGGATAGTGTGGAGGTTAGTCAAATGGAAGAAGGTAGAAGACCTGGTGGTTTGTTACCTGGACCTGGAGATCCAGTCGCCTTAGCAGCAGCTATGTCAGCTGCAAGTCGACCAACAACTCCACGACCCATTCGTCCTCCAGGAGCACGAAGACACTCGGAATCATCGATGACCTATTCATACACCGACTCCATGTCTCCCTCTCGTCGTCCAGCATCAACTCACAAGCTACGAAATAGTATACTAGCAGGCGTTGGACTTGGATGGGCGGCAAAGAGATGGAGAGATCGAAGCAAGAGAAAGGAACAAGACCGTCTCGATCAATTAGAGGAAGATCACAGAATTGAAGAGGAGAGATTAGCACGAGCAGGAAGAACACAAGGGGGACCACGACTCACAGGGGATACATTCCCACCCGGTAGACATGGACGTCGTGGTTCACGAACTCATTCTTCTGATTTAAGTACCGTATTATCAGACCGACATCAAATAAAACCTGGAAGCATACCTGCAGTCCCAAGTGCTCTAGCTGGTGGACTAGCAGGGGCGGCCTTAGCATCAGGAGGGCGAAGCTCATCACGACATGACCTACCTCCAGCGGACCCTGCCCCTCATTTCCCACAGGCAGAATCCGGATCCGAGGTGTATAACTCCGAGGGTGGTGCAATTCATCGTCGACATTCTTCCCGTCGCAGGAGAGAAGGCGAACTTGCGGCTGGGACAGCGGTCGCTGCTGCATCAGCACTAGCAGCAGAAGAAGAGAGACGAAGAAGACGATCACGATCTCGAAGTCAAGGCCCAGCAGTCGCTTCACCCCCTGTATCAGTAAAGGTGAAGATGCATGGCGATAAAAACCGGAATGTCACTTTACGGCGGTTAACAGAAGAAGAAGCAGCCGCAGAACGAGAGAATCGCCGAGCTCAACGCAGAAGAGCGAATTCAACATCCAGTATATCTGGTGCGGAGACCGCTTCAGATAGAAGACGATACCGACGAGATAGGCGGGAAGAAGAGCGTGTGGAACAGCCGCCAATGGCACCTTTAAGTCCACCTAATCCAGCATTCGCAGGAGGCAGGAAACCGAAGGATAGTGCGTATTACTCTGGGAGACCAGAGGGGAGTGTTCCCCCTCCCCCACCAATTCCAACGGGTAGTGTAGGAAGTCCGGAGGGTCATGGGACATGGAGTGGGATTAGTCAGAGTAGTATTGGGGGAAGTGATCCAAATGAGAGGAGGAGAAGGAGAAGGTTGGAGAGGAATCAGAGACCCACTCAGACTGTAGATTATACGTGATCTATCATCTGGTGGGGAGGGGACGAGATTGGATGATATGATTGGATTTGAAGCGGGAGTTAGGGAATCTTGTAATATTAGTCTTTGGGCACGGTGTGCATATGATGATGGACGACCTTTCGAAAATGAATGTCTAATTTATCTTCTGAAGTTTCTGTGCCTGTGAAACAGTGTATTTCGATAGTGAGATGAAGTAGAGTGAGGTGAGCCTGCACCTGCATCCTGAAAAGGACATCTTTGACTCAAACTCAGAATGGTACTCATACTCATCCTTATTCTTATACTCACAGCCAAATTATGAGATCGCATTCTCATTATTGATCATGATATTTTGACCCTTTAGGGAGAGTCCTTATGCCTGGATGGTGGTGGGATGAAGAAGAGTGAGATCTAGCTGGAGCGTCATCCTGAAATACTGCGCCTCGGCCTCAGACTCATACTCTCTCTCACTCATATTCATACCAAACTTATGAGATCGGAAGTGTAATTATGAGATATGAGATTTGCGATGTGCAACAAAACTCTACCACCTAGAAATTTAGCCATATTCACCCCCCGCTGGCGCTGAAAATCTCAATTAAAACCTTGGCTTCCAAATTTCTTCTTCTCAATCCTCAAATCTTCCCGGATATGAATCATTTGCAATAATGTTCGTGACTCAAATCTTCTATTTACTCTACTTTGAATGTCTTTTGATAATTCTTGTTCTCTTTATATCGCTTTCGTTGAACGGCGTCCCATGTTCTCTCAATACCTTTTCCTGTATCTCGCAGCCTCGTCAGCCTCACCCCACTAGCAAACCCGCCCAATCATATATCCTCGTTGAACCAAGAAAGGCTGAGATCGCGTCGCGTAAACAAACTTTTACTTTCAATGCTTCCCAGACCATAGCCATAAGAATCCCATATTCTTCATTCCCCTCCTCATAATCATCACGCCGGAATGTCAGAAGATACGCCCGACTCCCCCGTCCCCCAAAAACCCGTCCCCCAGACCCCCGGCCCCCGCGCCACAGCCCTAGCAACCCTCTACAACTCAGCCTTAACACACACACTTTCTGCGATCTCTTACGACGCGTTCGCGGAATGCTTCCCTACGATAAGTAAGCAGGCGGGTGGGCAGTTGAGGGCTATGCACGAGATGGTTTTGGGCAGGCTGGGGGGATTCGCTAAGGTGTGTACTACCTTCCGTTGTTTTGTTTACGGGGAGGGGAGTTCTTGAGGTTATTCGGGGAAAGGGGATTTGTGCTCTGAGGGATTGGTTTCGAGGTGGGATTGGGGAAGATGAGGGGATTGGGGGGAGAGACACTAGAGAGGGCGTTTGAGGGGTGAGAATGGGTTTGGGAAGAGAAACGCTGACATGAATGCCAACAGGAAGAATTCGAGCGTATAATGGTCGAAAGAAACGTAGTCGAGGGGTTGAATAGGCTGGAGGATCTGATTGCTGATGCGCAAAGACGAAAAGCGAGAGCGCAGGATGGGGGAGCTGTGCCTGTACCGTACGTCTTTATCTCCATCCCCAAATACACCTACAAATTCACACGGCCGGAGATGATAACTATAAGATTGGTAGAGAAAGAGTTTGCTGACGATTGGGTGTGGGAATAGGCCCCATGCATTACCTCCAGATCAGATTATCAAAGCAAGTCTCAACGGAGCGCAGAAGAGTCAGCAGAGTCAGTTGAATGCGAAATTGCAGACAACACAATCTCAGAACGCGCAGTTGGTGAAGCGGTTAGAGGAGCAGAGAAGGGAAATAGCGGAGCTATTGGGTAGGGTTGAGGGTGTGGTGGCGGATTTAGAGGGTGCGGGGAATGTGCTGGGGGAGAAGATGGTGGGTGAGGGTGGGGGGTTGAGTGGGGAGGGGAGGGCGGCGGAGGAGGTGTTAAGGGAATGAAGGATTAGGATAATAGGTGGATGGGATTTGTAGGCTAAGAAATGGTATTGCGGGAGGCGTATTTTGGCGTTTGGCGTTGGTGACTGGATGTCTGAGGAGTTATGAGTTGAGAGTGAGGGGGGCAGCCCCGCCGGTATTCCGGGATTTGGGGAACGAACGTGTAAAGATAAGCATTGCCGTCTAGGGTAACGTATCGGGCGTATCAATGGACTGGACTGGGAAGCGGTACCTGGTTCTGGTCTTGAGATGTGTATTTGTACAAAATTAAGGAAAATACATTCTCACGCAGTAATTCAGGAGTTTAGGCCAAGAATACGGTTACATTTCTCCAGCCCCGTTTTCCAACTCCAAATCCCCTCTCTTTTCTATCCCGTAGCATAATCTTGGACAATTTATCCAAAACTCCAATTTTAAAACTCCAATTTTCGTCCCGTAGCCTATCCCACATCTATCGTACCACCTGCTCACCCTTCTTTCTATCCTCTCATCTACCATTGCTCATAAACATACCTTTCCCTCGCTCTCCCCAATCTCCCCACTCCTATCAACTTCATAACCTGGCACCTCTCCTTCCCTAATTTCCAGACCCACCGGTTTCCATAACTCCATCCCCCCACTCCCCCAATCAACAACCCACCTCTTCCCATCTACCACCACAAAATTACTCTTTCTCGGACTACGGCTCAACAAAATCGCCATACACCTTTTCGCGTACAGCATATCGTAGCGCGCGTTCCATGTATGCTCAGGTGCCCATTTGCCATGTGCATCGAGTGAGGGCCTAGGGGAAGTTTTAGGACGGAAGGCGGGGGATGTGAAGGAGGTGGGTGCAGTCCGGGGTCTGAAAGGTTGTGTGGGCGGAAGCGGAATTGGGGGTGTAACAAGGGGAGTCGAGGTCATAGTGGCGGGTCGTGGAGTTTGTATATTTCCCCGTTCTGGGTTCGGTGATGGCATCAAGTTCGAATACTGGGTCCGCATAATCTCCACCTGCTCCCTCACCACCTCCGCACTCGTCGTATCCGTTGTGAAGACTCGGCAACGCCGCCGTCGTGGCCGAGGAATCGATAGATCGCGGGGTAAATCGCGGTCGTCGAGGGGAGGAGCAAGGTCGATGGCTGCAAAAAGGGATTGCAGCCAGTGGATAAAAACGAAAATTGTGCTGCAGGAGAGGAGGAATTGGTCTGTTTCGGCGCGGACGCGGATTACATATCTTCGTCTGTTCCAGATTATATCAGTAGATGTTAAGGTTTGGGGCAGTAAAGAGAAAGGGAGGAGGGGAAATATACTTCTGATAATCTGCAGCTATCCCCACGTCTGCGTGCTGGAGATTGTAGCTCCTGATTAAAGCCCCTCTCTTGCTGCCGGCAGGGAAATCTAGACTGCTTTTTCGGTGTGCGTTTTGCAAGCGTGAGAATAGAGATGCGCGTTTGTATTTATGGAACGTGAGGGCTGTTCCTTGGAGCGTAACGAATACTCTCGACCAATTCCTCTCCTCCGCGCGCTGATTGATACCTTCGAATTCCTGTTTCTTCAAAAACACATTCTGCAATGAAATCGCAGAGGAATAAGCTGGCAGAATTTCTCTTCCCTCATCTTCGCGGGGTTGGATGTTGAATTTCTGGCGAAGGCGAGGAGAGCTCAGGATATGGTCGTAGGAAGGAGGATCACCCATCGTTAATCGAGGTAATCCGTCGAGCTCTCCGACGGAAACACGACTTGAGGGCATCGAGGTTGGACTGGTGACATGATTGCCGTTTTCTGAAGTGCTGGGTATCATCTGAGGAGGTATCGTATGAGGAATGTTGCATGTCTTTTTCGGTACATCACCTCTTCGAATGTATATGCGAATCTAATAATTCTAGGGAGTAAGTAGGTTAAAGGTATAAGGATAGCAAATTGTTTCACTTGAGCCCGTGTGCTGGAAACTAAATGAAGTTTTCTGTTGTGCCCGGATGGAGTCAAAGTTTCTTTGTGAGGAAAGCCCGAGGGTGCCGTGCCTGCATGCGGTCCCAATTTGCTTACGAGGTGCAGAATTCATTGTGATTAGAGACCTCTGACTGGAGAGGATACGTATCCTACTTTGGAGGGGAGAATTGATTCGTGATTTTAATGTCGTAGGGTGCCGGAGAAACGGGATTTTCAGGCTGAATCCAAAAGGTCGATGTCATGTGATATTCTGGCGAACCCCTTTAAGTTCTGGTGCCCTATTCTGCGGCTTTGATTCATCCTTCTTCACGTCTATTTAAATTATTAGCACAATAGGATCTACCTCACAGAGTACTAAAAATTTAAGAACATCCACCTTCACTATAAGCGGTGAAATGTTCCCGCTTGACGGGGTTTTGAAAATGGGTTACGGTAGCTGCAGGAGATTATTCATCGGGGTGCATTTCATTATCGCTCCCCGAGAGCTTTCATTCGTTAGGTTCAAGCTATAAAAAATGTAATATCTAAGAAAGAGCTTTAGCTATAGAGGTTTTCTCTACATGGAGACCAAGCAAAATTCAAGAACAGTTTCCTCGGCTCGACTGGTGAGCCGAAGAGCATGATAGACTTCAAGGTACTATTCACAATAGTTTGCTTTGTAACATGCTTTGGAGACAATCTATCAACTCATTACTTCTCAATGTACATTCTTGATCGAGTATGCCTCAAGAAGCCTTCAAAGCATTGGCACCTACCCCATTATTTTGCTCCGTGACCCGACGTCTTCCCCACGAGCCCCATTACTCCTGCATCACGTCTCCTCTCAAAACTCTTCCCCCTTCCATCAAAATAGGCTTTTGATCCAAGATCTCCCCCCGAGCTGCATCACCTCTCATCCATATGATCTATGATTGCTGTTTCTCATCCTAATGCTCATTCAATCCGTACCCCTAATCCTCTGCTCTAACATCTTCATATGCTTCCTTAAAACTCCCTTCTTCTTTCTCCTCCGCCTGGCAACATCGCTCTCTCCTGACATAGCCAGAGATCTGAAATCCGGAAGCTCTTCCAGAAAGCGGCGGAGCTGGTATGATTGATTTCTCCAGCTCTTTGCAGTCGATGGAACGTCTAGAGATGTGTTGGCTTGCGTCAGCGTCCTGGGTGGAGATTGTAGTCGTGACAGGCGCTGGGTTGCCTCAATACTATGGAGTTGAGTCCTGGGGAGGACTTGGCGGTAGCTTGGGGGAGTGAGCCCGATGAGGCAATAACAGGCTTGGCAATGGCTTTTGGAAGTCAATATGATGTTGAGTGGAAGAGGCTTCAAAGGAAAGAGGTGTGGATTGAGGCATACTATAACATTTTTCCATGAAGACAGGAAGTCAAAGAAGCAGATCGAGACGCCATTCTCCGAGCTTATTTTGAAATAGTATTAAAAAGAAGTATCAGTTAAAGGATACGTGGGAAAGTGTTACTGAAAAAGTTGGAGTTCAACCGTGGATGGTTACATGGCACGATATGGATATCCGCTGATTTAAATAGACCTTGTCTCGGGATAAGCATAGCGGGGACTGCGCTTGCGGTCAGAACACGCGCGCACAGAAACGCGATCACAAGAAGATCAGAGATAGCAGAAGGAAGAAGGGATCGGGACATAAACGGGACTGCTGCGCAATGCGCGGGAGCACGTGACACTCGGGAGAGGAGAGGCGCGCATTGCGCGTTGCCCGAAAGTCCCGAGCGGTTAAAGAAATCAGAAAAAAATTGCCGGCTATTCCCTAATGATAAAGAAAGGATGGAATCAGGATTTGGAGAAATTCCGAGGCATTTTCGTGCATACGTAGGGAAAGAGAAAGCTGCTGAAAATTGGAGAGTGAACGGGAATTTGTAGAACTTTGTTTCTTTCATCTAAATCAGAGTTTGATTTATTGCTTCGATCAGGGACAGCACCACGCCGGTCATTATAAAAGAAGCTTTAGTTGTTATTTTGTAAGTCAATGGTCCCAAATGGAGGTTGTGGATTCGGACTCATACCTGGAGAGACCCTACTTAAGAGCAGTAAAATAAATCCATTTCAAAATCCATGTCCATACGTACCCGAACTTAGCAGATAACAGGTAGCATAGAGAAGCCCCAGAAAAATATGATCATGGTCCGGCCTGCTCCTTTAATTAGCTTATGATCGAAAAGTCTTAGCGGGTGAAACAGCTAAGTGACCAATACACTTGACCGATCAGTTCTCGTCCGCAATACCAATATTCAGAATAGTCAAAGAATATCAAAGCACTACTAAGTGGTAAGTATGTCATCCGTCAGGAATTGAAAATAGCATATGATTACAGCGTTCTTACCGCCCAGTATTATGATCAAGCGACTCTTAGATGTGATACCAACTTGCTCATGGATAGATCTTTTTCAAGCACGTCGAGATCATTTCCTGCTAAAACAAGGAGCTTCCTTATATCTTCAATTCCTCGCTTAGCTGCAAATTTAAGAGCTTTGCGCATTTGTAGTCCTAGAAACCACTTAATCCTCGTTTTCCGCTTCACTCCAGCAGCGGTTATCGTAGCCTCTCTATTCTGTTGAGCCGGAATGTCTGTTGGAAGGGCTCTGTCTTGGGAGGTTGGCTGCCTCTACTTGTATAGTTAGTATTCTGACTTTCGTTCCTTAAAATGCAAACCCAGTAGGCGATGCTCGTGAATTAGAATCTCAACAATTGTGTCAGGGAGCAGGAGAAATGAGATTACGAACCTCTCCTGTGATACTTATTCTTGAACCCCGATTTTCTTCTAAATTATCATCTTCCGCGGTAATCTGTAAATTCAGTTAGAAATTCGGTACACCTTAAATCGCTCACTATCTAATATTTCCCATACCTGGTAATCAGTGTCCACCGCCCCACAAATTTCACAAGTCTCTGTCTCTACAGCCATCAGTGACAGATACTGGTCGGTATTTGAAGCGATTCCATGTTCGTCGATTGTCGAATGCTGTTGAGCCTCATGAGACAAAAGAAGCTCAACTATCTCTAAGTGCCCCATCCTTATTGCGTAGCTCAATGGTGTATCGCCATTGGTAGATGAACAACGGAGATTGGCCCCATTTTTAAGTAATACTTCGACTATGTCGAGATATCCGCTCTGTGAAGCCCAGCTTATTGGAGTCAATTGATGTGGCCCATGTGGTTTATTGACATCAGCACCCATCTCTATTTCTAACTTGACAAGCCTTCGAAATCCGAAACGAGCGCCCACTAATAAGCCAGTGTTGATGGCTTTCAAAGCAAACGATTTTCCCACCAGTAAACCTGAAGAATTCGATTTCTTATTTCTCTTCTCAGGAGAAGAGCACCCAGCTCCTGGCAACCTCGAGTCGTGTATTTGAATACATCTTGCAAGTAGGCTGTGTAAGAATCCTGCAAGATATCGACTTTCACGCTCTGCAATGCTATAATGGAATATCCAATTACGCCGAGCATAGCGTGATAGTGACTTATGGCAGTTGCTAGAATCTTCTGTGATGCTATGCTTCCCACAAGAAGGTATACCAAGACTTGTGAGAAAGCACTGAGGGCATAGCGCTTCTAAACAAGTTCGAGCGATGGTTTCGTGCGCTTCCACTGTTACCGCGCTCCAATTTGACTTCATGCGAACTTTCAAAAATTGGCGAACTGTTGAATGTGCAAGTCGGACGATTTGACTTCCATTGCTAACGAGTAAACCAGCAGAAGCATCAGAAACGCTCGAAATTTTAAGTTCAATGCCTGTCTGCATTTGAAGAGCTCCAAGAAGTTCGCGGAGGTGAAGTGGCCGAGAAGCGTACGTCACCCATCTGAGCATTGACAGCACGGCATGTTGTTTGGCCTTGACAACCTGACCAAGCATCACTTCGTATATTTCGTGAATTTCAGGTGTCGTCGAAGAAGCCAATATTTCTCCAATTGTTTTCAAGGCTGCTCGGGGACTTGGAGAGAGCTGTATTGTGTTCATGATTAATCGTACCCAGAGGAACGAACCAGAGGCCTTCTCAACTAACCACTGTTCTAACTTTTTCGATTCTGGGGTTCCATCTGCAAGATTTCTTTCCATCAGGCTTTTGTGAATGTATAAAGCCAAATCATGCCTTCTGAATGGATGCGCATCTAAATCGACTCGTCGTGCAAGTTTTAATGGTCTCTCGAAAGTTCTATCCTCGAAGAAACTTGGCCTGGTCGAAATGAAGAATTTGATTCTATGATAGGGATCAGGCTGGCTGGCATGGTTGATGAACTCATGTAAAAGATCTTGGTCTTGTTTTTCAGCCTCGTCGAGCCCATCCAGAAGGAGATATAGAGTTTCGTTCTCTCGTAAGCTGTGCTTGATTACCGACATGGCGAATTTCATTCTGGATGTTGAAAGACGCTCCCGAACGTGAAATAGGTCTTTTAACACTGATCGAAGCTTCTCGCGTGAATGTCCACGAGATTCTCTCAAAAGCAATTTGATCAAAATTCCCCATAATAGGCCTGGAATAGGATTTCCGCCTTTGTAGTCATGATCAAAATAGTACGGCACTATTAAATCTCCCATTCGTCGATCCGCCTCAAGCCTGGTAACCACTGTTGATGTTAATACTGATTTTCCAGTTCCCGGTGACCCAGAAAGCCAGAGAAGACTATCTCGTTCGGTACGCCAGCGAACAAACTCGTCATTGTCCAATATCCATTGACAAGTTTCGTCCATGACAAGATTCCTGTTACTTGAGTGCAGAGAGGCGGAGATTTGAACGTCTCGAGCCCCAGTTAGAAAACTGTAGAGGCTATTACCCTCTAGAGTCTCAACCGAACATATCGCCCTGTTCAACATCCATATCTCACTCCAAAGGGGAGCGTGATGATCGTTAAATCCGCCTAATAGCGTTCTGCACCAAGGGCACTCATATTTACTCTTCGATGCTTCGTATAGTGGGCTTTCAATCTCGGTATGTTCCTTGACCGTTTGACTGACAGGAAAGTCCACTTGAATAACAAAATCATTTAATATCCATCCCCACACTTCTCTTAATATGCATCCAATTGTCCAAATACCATAAAGTCTTGAGGCTTTGAGCTCGCTTTCGCTATTTGATTGTTTGAGCTCCCTATGTTCTACTACCCATTAGTTTGAAGATCTATCACTAGGATGGAATATTGGCTGAAATAAGAAATGCTTACCTGAACAACCAGTGATCAACATATCTGAAGTCAAGTTGAGGTCATCCAAATAATCATGCGTTCCAGAGCCCCTGGTTTTAAGTCAGATTCAACGAAATACAAAAGTTATTGTCAATTATACCCCGTAGAAAGAATAGTGTCTGCTTGTAGCTGCTTATGAAAAAGGAGGTCACGAGCTCGTTGAAGAGAAAGATCCAGCTCCTCGTAATGAGTAGGAAAATAGATGCCATCCAAAGACCACAATTTAGCTGGCGATATTTCACATGAACAAGGTCCCGAGCCATTATTTGAAGGTTCTAGATCTTGCGACACAGTGAGGGCGGGGCAGCATCTCAAATATGTTGAAAGTGCCCCTCTCTCTAAGTCTTCGCAAAGCCGAAGTATTTTAGTGCATCCATCCGGGTTCGGGCTTGGACCTGTAAAGTTATGGGCTTGCATGCTTTGTATCCCAAAAACATGGAGGTGTGAATGAGTGTAGCCTTAAGATACGTTAGACCCAGTTTTTTGAGAACAGGAGCGTATAGTTTTTGGATTCACCTGGTATCTTCACACCGCTTGGGTTTGTATCTCGTTCCAAATCCATTGCTTCAGCCCATTGTCGCTTCCTAGAAGAAGTTCTTGAATTCTGCTTAGAATTCGGGTCATCGTCTACTGCAAGTCCATCGATCGAGGTATGGGTCATCGTGCTAAGTATAATTAGTCCATATTCAAAACTTGTCAACAGATTATATGGATGCGTACATTTCAAGTCCATCCTCGGAATTCCAGGAGTTCGCAGGTCTGTGTACAGTTTGGAAATCCCAACCACAAGTCATTGTTCTGAAGATAGTATGATCAGTCAAAGTAAGTTCGACGTTGATATGAAGTGAGATTGAATCGTACACGAATTGTGCTGATCCGATCTATCAGCCTTGTGAGGAAGAGGACTCTCACCGAATCTTTGCGTTAGGAATCTTTCTATTTCGGTGCCCGAGTTAGGAAAATCCTCACTGTGGCTTACAAGGAATGAAGCGTTGTTGGTCTTTTGGAGAGATGGTGTAGGGCGAAGAAGCATCTAGTTTGCATTTGACGGAAACATGCAATGTCTATTGCAAGGCTACGGATACGCATGATGTGGGTCGTGGCGCCTGCAGGCTAGGACGTAAACCCTGTCTCGTCGGGGGCGCGCGCACGCGCTCGGGATGCTGTCGGGACGCGCATCGCACATGACTGAATGCGAGCCCTGCGCGGAGCCCGTCGAACAGCCTCACCCACAAAGGTATTGTTGTCGAGGTTGCTGCGCACTAATGATGATCTTCTCGTCGAACTCAGCAGCTCCTAGCAGCTCCCGACCTTATCGTACAATAATTGACTTCAATCGTCAATCGTCAACCTCAACTCTTGATATTCCTCACATCACTCCTCCCACGGCACATCTCCCAGCTCAAGGACGAAGAAAGATCGGCCAGCCTGGTTAACTGTGTTGTTGAGTCAAAAACCTCTGGTGCACCAACACCACTTGAGGCGGTGAGTAATCCTGCGGGTTTCGCCATCATGGGTAAACGTGTAAAAATGTGCTCCCACTGCAGACAGAGGAAGGTGAAGGTACTCACTCGCATTAAGGTATCTTCTTTGCAGACCGTTGACTCACAAATGTCAGTGCGAATCTCCGCATACAGACGGAAGAGCTCGTGTTTGGGTTGAAGGGGGACTGCAAGAGAAATGCAAGAGATGCGAACATCAAGATCTTCCTTGTGGTCTGCCCCAATTCTCGAACGAACAATCCAGTCCAAGGCCACCCGACCTTGCTCACCAGGCCTCAACAATGAATAGCGGATCCCTAATAGAACGACGGGTGCCTGCAGTCCGGGCGGGAATTGAGTCAGATCCCGCTGGGCCATCTGTTGTCATCGCAGAGGATAAGGCTGAGTTGGAACGAAAGTGAGATCCCTAGATAAACTACCGAATGTTCATCTTTACTGACCACATTCCAGGTTGAACCGAGTCGAGATCCTTGCGGAATTATCGAGGATACTTGGCGAGAAATACATGGTTGCACTTGCTCTCCAATTCCCCAGCAGTGACAACACAGAAAATCACGAACTCTGTGCCACAATCGCCGCCATTAAGAGTGAGAGGGACTCCGAGATATTGGAACTGCTTCCCCTTGCTCTCCAATTGGCAGATGCTCTGGACTTTGTTGGGGACCTTGATGCTGCAGAGAATGCGTACAGACGGATATTGGACATTTATCGCCCCATGGGAAGGAACAATTGGTATAATGTGAAGCGTCTTCTTCGCAAGTTGGCAAAGCTCTCTTGGAAAAAAGGAAATGACCAACTGGCCCAAAATTTCGCATGGGATGCATTAAGCTGGCGAGAAGTCCCCCCTCAAGCTAATCAATCCGACTTGGAATTACTGAAAGACCTTGGAAGGTCGCTATCACGTACTTCCAGTCAGTTGTCGGACATTATACGGTCTACACCGGTGGGATCGAATTCCGAAATGTTCAATGCATCCGTTCCTCCATTACAGAGGATGATAGAGGGGACATACGCTTCCAATGTCGATGGGAATCCATTCGCCACTGCCGAACTACCAAAAGATAACTTACACTTACATCCTCCCCTTCAGCACCCTGTCGTGGGCGGATTTAACACGATCATGGAATTACTCAAGGTTTTTCCGTCCGCTGATCTACATGCCAGAGATTCGAATGGCCGTTCCCCATTGTACCTATCAGGATCACTGCGAAAGGAGTGCTTCGGTTTTTCTTTGATAATGTACGTGAAAAACACTGAAGGATCAACCCAGAGTTTGGTGAATTCTAGGGATCATTCTGGTCAGACCGTGCTTGGAATTTCGGTATTAAATGGCTGTTCCATAGCATTTATAACTGCCCTCGTTCAAAACGGCGCTGAAGTAAATCCTGATACAATCTCGCTGGCGTGGACTCCTCTTCAAGCCGCTGCCTGGGTTGGCTCCCTTGAGGTTGTAGAATTGTTGCTAGGACATGGAGCAATTGTTGACAACGTCTTCCCCGGCAGTGAAAGTCCCCAATATCTCGCACAACAACGAGGGCATTTCGATCTGGCGCGTCGACTTGATCGTTCGTCCTCAGGGTCTTCAGGTTCTTCCTCAGCTCAGCGGGGCACACGCTCATGACGAAAGCCAGACCGACTCTTCAAAGTGAATGCTCCAGTCCCATTCATTCGCCACCCAAAATCCCTAGACTAACGGTCAAAAGGTTCTCGTCCTTTCGGGGAGTTACTGATGAGCATCTCTTTGCAGACGTTGCTCAACCAAGCCAAATGCATGTTGGACCACAACATTTTATCGCGTCCTGATTCGAAATATCCTGCTCCAATCAAAATGCCACACCTTACAGCGCATCACATCTCTTCTATCAACTCGCCCAATATACACGTGGCTGCCGTAATGTGCACCACGCGACGCCATCCGCATTCCGCTCTCTGTAATGCGCTCGCTGTCGACCTAACACCCCATTCACCATAGCTCCCTCTAAAGATCGCCAACATCAATACACCCTCTTTCACGGTCCGTCCCCACCATCTGTAACGACTTTACGAACATAAAAAAGCGCGCCGACACATACGTTTCCCCATCACATATTAACGACCTAACGACCCAGCATAACCCCCAAAAGCCGCATCACAAAAATAGAACGCGTTTGCTTTTATATACCCCAGATGACTTATACGATAGATGAAACCAGATACCCAGTCCCGGAGTCAATCGATGCAGCAAAATTTTGAACTTGCTTTGATTGTGTCGTCGCCCTCGCGGGTGGATGGCAATCATATTCCTTCGTCCCGACTTAGGGAAAGAAGGAACAACTCCGGATCTTGCACAGGCCCATCATGAACATGGTCGCAGGTGATGAGATGAAGAAATAATAATAAAATAATTCAAGTATCAACGACTTTGGTGTTTGTTTGCGAATAGTTCGAGTGACAAGACAGGTTGACGTTCGAATAACCTCACGCAATATTAGTATCCCGTGACCAGCGCGAGGAATTCACTCTCCGATCCTAATATAATCCCATCGTATATGGATCAGGACTTGTTATATTTGCATGCCAGAGAACGTTGGATCATGGCCCTTCAAAATCTTCCCTCTAAATCTATTGTTTCCTTCCTTTTCCTCCACTTTCGCCCTGCTCCGCCAAACTCGCCCAAAATACATAGACTGAGACAAACAGTACTCATCACCATCCCGCCAGTTTCCCTGTCCTTTCCTTCCCTGATCCTCAATTTCAAACTCACTACCACTCACCACGCCCTCAACTACGATCGGCTGCACCTTCCTTCCCCGCCACCATACGCCAGAAGCCACGAACTAAAATTCATCAAAAGTCTCAGACCAAGCACTACCAAACAATCCAATCCCCTTATTATCTACCCTGAAATGAAAATAAACTCATGTCAACTCAACATACCTTCGCTACCAGACCTATTTCAACTAAGACAAAAAGGTATTGAAAATCTCTCCATATTGTCAATTGTTTCAAGACTGATATCAACCTCTCCTACTTAAAAGAAATTTTTACTAAACGCTTGCATTCTTTCCTTATTTTCCATCCCAAACGCCATTCATGCATCTCGTTTCTTCCATTATAACAAGTCAATCAATCACAATTAGAACAACCCCATCTTTCCCAATCCCATCTCCTATCACTCCCCGAACTTTCATACCCAACATCAAACTCCTCCACACCGTCACGCTTTCTCTCCCAACATACATAGTTTAAGACCACTATAGAGGAGACACCTTATCAGCCCCAATCTACATATTTCTACAATCTCCACCTCTCAATTCCTCGCCATTCAATCCGCACCCCTTATGCTCCGCTCCAGTCGTCTTACATGCCTTCTCAAAACCACATTCTTCTTCCTCCTTCTCCTCGCCACACCTCCTCCAGTGTTTCGCACAACCAACGATTTGAAGTCCGGAAGTTCGGACAGGAAACGGCGAAGATGATAACTTTGTTTCTTGCTTCTCACGTCTGTGGATGGAGGTCGAGATCTGCGAGTATGGGATAGTGATCTAGAGCGTGACTGGAGGAGGGACTGGGATTGGGGGTGCATGGAGATAGATATGGGAACAGGGAGGTGGGAACCGATTCCAAGGAGGGAAAACGCGAGGTCTTGGAGATGATGGGTTCGGGTGGGGGTTTGAGGTTGGGGCTGCGTCGGGACTTCTGGTAATGCGTATAGGGAGGAGCTAACGGACTTTTGTTCCCTACTATTGGCAGTTGTGGTGGGAAGGAGTAGATGAGCTTGAGATACTGTATTCATTGTCGTGAGCTATCGAGAACGAGAATGCAAAATCAATGCCGAATATAGTTGCAGACAAGTAGTGTCTGGACTCGATGTGTGCTTCTGAGGAGCTTGGATAGGGTGTGAAATACCCGCAATATCTAGGAAATTGGACTTCTTTCTCCAACACCAGAGAACTGGGGAGTGGTATCTATGAGGTATTAATATGGATCGAGAAGGAAGAGTTATGAACAGGTGATGGGTAGGGAGGCTATGATGTGGATGAAGCGCCGCTTTCGCAGTGCGCGCGCGAATGGTTCGCACTCAACAAGACGGATGGCACTTAAAGATAATTCTAATCAGTAGATGAGATTGTAGACCATTAGTCCCCGTAGAAAAGCTCAAGACCCCGCTATCTCGCATCATGGCTCATTGCGGGTTTACACGCTCGCGCAGCAGTGAGTTCGCACGAAGACTCGCAAGCCCGTGCGAACCTTGTGGCACGCTCTGGTGCGAATGAGACTAAAATCTTTAGATGCACGACTTTTAAATTTCAAGGGACATGCAAGGTGAATAGTAGTTCCTCAAATGAGGTTGGCCAAAAAGGAATTGTATTTTCTGTCTACTAAGTACACAGCAGGATCTAAGACAGTGTGCAATATGCCAAGCGCAAGTTCGTTCGTAGCAATATCTCCTAGCAAAATTCGTACAGAATAGATTGTAGTCAATGAAAATAAATCGATCCAATGAGAATAAGCTTTGCATCACGAGATTGCTTACCAGTCTTAGGCCCCAAATATCTTGTCAAGCACGTGAGGATCATTACCGGCTCCAAGAAGGAGGTTTTTGATGTCCTCGACACCTCGTTTTGCAGCAACCCTGAGTGCTTCATACATGTCAACTCCTGGGAACCAGCCGATGAGCACTGTCGTGCTAGGCTGAGAGTTGTTATTTGTCGATGTTCCGCGACAACTACGCGTTCGGTTGGCTCCTGGTATCGCTTTTGAAACTAAGGTATTGAATGGCACTGCGTCACCCAAAATGTGGATTGGTAGCCAAGAATGATGCGACCCATTCTCATTTGCACTAGTTTTATCCATAGGAGGTGAAAGCTGAAGGCAAGTTAGATGTTATCAGGCGCGCGAAGAGTGTGAGCATCAATGAAGCCGGTAGATTGCGGTTTAGAATCACTTACAGTATACTCAGGCCTAATTCCGAGACAATGAGAGCAGCGATTTAACATGGTAACGGAGAGTTTGAGGATGGTGAGGAGATGGTGAGGTTGGCCCCCTTTATCAAGTATACCATCGGCTCTATCAGGAGAATGCTCGGACGTTTGGGAACCCATAGAAAGTGTGGAATCGAAAGAAACAGATTCATGTCGACAAAGTAATTCCACTATCTCACGATTTGCAGATATTGCGGCGAAATACAGAGGTGTCAGGCCGGCCTGATCTCTTTGATTGACATCAGCGCCGTAATTTATCAAGCTGGCGATGACCCCGATGTCTCCTACCTTAACAGCAAGATGTAATAGGCTTTCTGTATAAGAAGTAGAGACATGTTCAGTTGCACCTAGCTGAAGTCCAAGTTTTGCTAATTTGGGGAACCCGTTGTGACAAGCCGCTCTCAGCACCATATTTGCAGTGTGTCGGAACTCTGGTTGGTTCAGTGCTAGAAAATGACTTTCAGGCGCCGTGTTGGTTACCGAGGAATTGATCAACTTGTTCTTAACCCCCCCCTTTAGATAGCTGTGGAGAAGTCCTGGCAAAGAATTGCTTTGGGGTTCAGCAAGGAGATAATGAAACTTCCAATAATGACAGACGTAGGAGCGAATTTTGGAAGCCTGGTCCGCGCCCCTAACAGCTGTTTCTTCCACGGAAAGCCCAAAGGTCTGGGCCAGATCATGGGGATGCAAAGCTTTGACACAAGTTCGCGCGATTGATTCATTGGCACCTGGAAACAGTGGGATGAATTCTCTAGCGCTGAAATGCACAAGACTGACTCTTTGGCCTTTTTGCATAGTGAGGAGTCCTCCTGAGAGTCTTGCAATGTCGCTCGCTGTAAGATCCGAATCTAATTCCATGAATCCTCCAAGTTCCGTAATAGAGAGAGGGCGAGCAGCTGCTACCACATGACCAAGCATGATGAGAGCGGTGGAACAATTTTCTTTGGGGATGAGGTTAAACATGTGTCGATATATTCCCGAAAGATCGCTCATTTCCGAGTGTCGTTGGGTATTATTCCAGTTGTCTGCCTCAGCGAGCAAGCTTCGTACCACTAGAGCAACCCATAAGAATACTCCATTGGCACGTGTCACGAGCTCTTCAACGAAATCCGGAGGTTGGACGCTCCTCTTCGAAAGAGGTAGCATCTGGACAGTCTCGTTAACATAACGTTTCAAGTCGTTTCGCGCAGATACTTCAAGATCTAAGTCCACCTGAATGCAGTCCCAGAGCATTCTGCCAGAGAGATAAGCAGGCCGACTAGAAATAAAACACTTTATTCGGTGTTCAGGATCGTAAGTAGTTGCCAACCGAAGAAGGGCTCCCAGCACCTCGTTAGGCCCTCGCCGAGAATCCTCCACTTCATCCAAACCATCCAAAACTATCCATAAAGTCTGGTGACTTTTCAGACTGTGTCTGATGGCTGAGAAGAAAAACTTCATTTGTGACACAGAGAGTTTGTCCCCCACGGTACATAAATCAGCTGATAAGGAATCCAGGGATTCCCGAGACTCTCCAGGTTGGAGTTGAGAGAGAAGTCCCACCAGCATCTCTCCTAGTATGTTTCGTGCCAAATTGAAGCCCTTGAATCGCCCATCATAAAAAAAGAAAGTCAAAACATCCCCATAACGTATGCTAGTCTTAAGACTATCGAGAATGGCAGATGTCAACATGGATTTTCCTTTTCCAGCTTTTCCATGGAGCCAAAGTAGTGGGCTTCCCTTGGGATCGAGCCATTCTCTGAATTTGCAGGAATCGATAAGCCAATCGCCGGTGCGTTCTAGAAGATGGTTCTGCCGAGAAACGTGGAGTGATTCCGAGATAAAGTGAGACCTGCTCAAATCATCGATCTTGGACACATATGACCTATAGCCACAATTGCAATCACCCACTAAGAACACTGGACAGTCGAAAAAAGTCTCCTCTTCGTCGTTCCACGCATCAGGGGCGTGAACATCGATCCATGAACTGTCGGATTTTCGCATCGAATGTTCACTCGATGACCCCGACGTTCGGTGATCGTCAACGCAATCTCCTTCCTCAACAGAAGTGATAATGGACCATAGTTCCTCTTCTGGTCGCGCGTCGATGTGTGGCACGTGAGGCATTTTGGGGGCGTCTTGACTGGAAAATCGATCAGGAAGAAGTACGATCGCAGGGTCGAAAACGTACCGCTCTCCATGGTGTTGAGATCTTTGACGGTGGACATACTCGCATCTTTTTGTCATAGTGGTCGGAGTGCCATGGAGGAAGTGTGGATTCTGGTCGAGAAAGTGAGGCATGCGGGTAAATGAGGCCTGTCAATACGATTTCTTTAGGAGGAAGTTCTGGTAAGAAAGGCATATTGGAACAGACGTCAGATCTTTCTCAAGGAAAAGTTCGGGTTTTATAACTACGGATGCCGTGGGGCTGTATCTTGTGCCAGGAGACTCGGGCCTGAGGCGCATGTGTGATTTTGGAATTGTTGACAAAACCAGAAAACTTGGGATGATTTCGGTGACAGATGTGGAAAAGCTAAGCCTGACGTCGATAGCATCCCTGCTGCTGTGCCGTATGTTCGCGGTCTCGCAAGCGACTCGCATGCGAAGCCCCCGACCTCGTGCGATGCATCGCGAACCTTCACTCAACATCGGTTCTCTCGAGTTCGCCTGCTAGGGAGCCTTTCGAGCCGCACAATGCCTTTCCTTTATTTATCGAAGACGACCTTAGACCTGCAACGGCTGAGTACCGGCTGCACGTCCTGTTACCCAGGCCCTCATAATGGATTGTTCATCCATTTTGTAAGACCATCCGCCCAAGGCCTGCCTGTAGACCATCGGATGTCAGCCTCATTTACGAAATGGTTTCTGTTGACAAGTGCGAATGCTGTAGAGACAGAAAACTAAGGGTGATTACTGGAAGAACAACTGCAGACTCAGTTCATCATTAACCGCCTATTTAGTGCTCCCCTCAGCTTCGACTTTGGATCGAAGGCGGCACTCAAGAGAAGTGTGATAATTGCAAGAAAAGCCAACGAAAGTGTGGTCCTAATGAACGAGTAACTTATCCAAAAAGGCAACAAGCACGAGCTGCCTCAGCTATGTCACAATCGCCGGGATCTGGGGAAGGATCTATTAATACTGGGGATGGTTCAGCCTTAGGAGAGTTTCAAGATGCGAATATTCAATTGAGGCAAAGGTTAGACCCCTTGGCCTGCTCGCTTCACGCCTGTAGTAACCATGTTTGAAACAGACTGAAAGATAGCTTGAAAGAGCTCGACGCGGAAGTTGCATACACGAATCAATTACAACACATAGAGATGGCGCTTGCCGCTCGTCAGGCCTTGCTTCGACCAGAAGATCCATATAAGGGTGATACGGTACAAATTATGCTTACGGCAATGAAGACATCGACACCACGAGACCAGCTTGCCAAACTTGCGCAAGTGGAACTTCTGGCAGATCAGGCTGCTGAAGCAGGGCTTTCAGATGCGGCAGAAATAGCCTATGTTCGAGCCTTGAAAGTGTACCGTTCTCTTGGTTGCTTTGTCTCGAGTCCCTTTCGTCAACTCTTGATGAAAGTGGCTTTGTTCTATTTCAAAATTGGGGAGCCATTGCAAGGGGAAGAGTCCTTATGGGAAGTCTGTGGGCTGCGTGATAATCCTCATTCTGTACACATGAATGTATGGCAGCAGCTCATGACCTCTCTTCCTACTTCATCAGAGGAGCTTTCCAGAATTCTAAGGTCAAAAGAGCTCGGCCATGAGATTGCACCTGACACTATAGAGCCGTTCCCTCCCTTACACCGAATACTAAGGAGCGGCTATGCTTCCAAGGCACCTCCAGTTGTGTTCCACCACAGTGGAAACTTGGACATCACTGGTTCTCCCGCACTACATAGCGCCATAGTGGAGGAGCAAGACTCGCGTTTTGCGATGATCGAACACTGTTCCGACATCGATCTCGAGGGTAGAGATGTTAACGGTCGAACACCTATGTTCATGTGCGCATTATTTAGAGATGAACTCGCTGGGCGATCGCTATTGAGCCGATTTGATAGATACCCGCCAGAGGTACGGGAACGTGCTCTGGAGGCGATGGACTATCTTGGACAAACGATTCTTGCCGTTGCAATCCTCTCCGGCTGCACATACGATTTTATCAAGATGCTGATAGATAACGGGGCAAGAGTGGATCCGGAGTCTTTGATGGGGAATGTATTCACGCCACTTCAAGCTGCCGCCATCCTTGGTCGTTCGGAGATTGTTGCACTTCTGCTCCAATACGGCGCTGATCCCAAGCGTGTGTATCTGGACGAAGAGGCCACGGCGCTTCAACTTGCGCGAAAAGCCGGCCATTACAACATCGTTGAGATTCTGAGTGTTGCATCTACCGTCACATAGCATTTGCATATCTGAAATGCTTGGAAATTCGCTGACGTTTAAAAAAAATACCACAGTTGGAGCGATATCGAATGATCGATGGCGTAAGTGATCCGAACTGGAAACTACAAGGTATTAGCGCTAATCAGACCAGTAGGAGTTCTTGCAGATATTGTTTGTGATGCAACTACTCATCAACGGGAATTCCAGATTGTGTGTGGAACATGGAGTGTAAAGGAGAAGACAATTATATGGGGTTGGGCGTTCAGCATGGAATGCAGCGTTTGGCCGCGAAACATCGCATTGAAGATTTCTAACATGCATTCCGTATTTATGAAGCAAATGAGTAACATACAAACCTAAACCTTGAGTGTCCTTCTGGGGTTGACCCTACACGTCCCAAGGGCGTGAGGGATAGAAGCGAGATGTTGGCGTCTTTTATCATGCGAAGTGATGATTCCCTGAAGTGCAAAGCTGTGAATTTAAGAAATATATATCAAGATCCTGATGATGTTTGGGATGATTCAGGTTGGCTGATGAGTTTGGAGAGAAAGACGTGGTGCACTCAGGTTGGACGTTGATTGTTTGCTTCAGCATGACGTCACGTGGGCACTGCAAATGAATGGGTGGAGCGATGCATGATATTGATTTGAGCAATCGGAATGGGAAATCTGCGTCCATATTATTTTTCTTGAGAGACCAAAAGCCATGATAATTTATTCATCAGTTCAAGAGCGCTCCTACTCAAGGTTTCCATCCCAAACGCCGGTCATGCATCTCTTATTCCAGTAGCAACGATAGTGGAAAGGAGAAGCCACCAGATCAACCAGTCTTAGCCTTCTTCTTCGGTCTCTCCTCTTTATCCGATCCCGCTTCATCTTCGCTATCACTCCCACTACTCTCATGCGCACTGTCAAACTCCTCCGCAACATCACTCTCACTCTCCCCCTGAAAGTCCTCATCTACACTCTCATCATCCTCATCTGCACTTCCCCTATCCGCCCTCGTCGCCACCACCTCCTCATCACTACTCGCCATATCCGGGTCTCTGAGCGCCGCCGCCAGCAGCTCCGAAGAATTCTCATCCATTTCATTCTTAACCCTCAGTCCCTTAATCTTGAAGAAATCCTCTAAGGGTTTCTGTTCTTCGCGGTTGATGTTGCTGAATTGGGACTCGCCGGCTCCGCCTTTCATGTGAACTGTGATGTCGAAGGTGCGGGATGCGGAGACGGCGCCGCCCACCCGGGAGAAGGTTATTGAGGCTGTTTGATCGTACGAGATGTAGGTTGCAGGTTTGGGGACGAACATAAAGGCTTTTTCAAGGCAGTAGAGGAAGCCTTCGCTAGCTTTGATGGAGCATTTGATGCCGAATTGTTGGTGGTGGCTATTATAATTAATTGGGTTCTTGAATTAGATATGAGGAATGTACCTTAAGAAGTCCTTAGCAGGTTGATTGACCTTCTTGTTTGCGAGACCACGGAAAACTTGTGTCACGACTTGGTGAAGGGGTTGCTCGTAACGTGATAATAACTTGTCCTTGTATTTTCCGTTCAGCAGCTCATCAGTCATATTCAAATCGATGGAGACTTCCTCATCCTTCTTGAATTGCATGACCAAGAAAGGATATCTTGTTTGACCTTGTCGAAGAGGTGGGTCGAGGCCAATACAAAGCATGTAGTGTAGTTCATCAGGCTTTGGAAGGATCATGAACTTCTTCATGTGTTCGTATTGAATCTTGTAATCGTATGTCTTGCCTCGTAACCGGAAAGAATTCTCGTACATATCGATATCGAAACGTCCTCTGCTTGATGTCAGTGAAATTCATATCCTTCGAGAGCATACAAACCTTGGGGTGAGATGCAGAACATCCAAGAAAGTAGCAAAGGTATCACCGGCCACTTCTCCAATCTCGGCCTTCTCCATCAAGGTATCATAGAACAGAGTCGCCGCGTTCTGCTCCTCCTTGCCTTCTTCACCACTCTTCTCATCTTCATCCTCCGCTTCTTTGTCTTTCTTCGCCGCAACCCCCGGGATATAGAATCTCATCTCAACTAATTGATCTTTTCCTGCACCAGCCTTCTTGCCCTTTCCCCTTGCCCCCCCAAGTGCCCCATTCGTACCAGTATCATCCCCATTCTGCGGTAATGAGAACTCAACAGCAACCTCGTTCTTACCCGCCAAATTCGTATTCGATATCTCTGAGTATGGAATCTCAAACGCTGGTCGGTTCTGAACATTGAATGCTAATTCTGCCTTTCCAAATTCGCCTTTGCCCCAGTTCCAACCACGAAGCGCGTGTTCCTTGGTTTCGAGATTCGTACTGTACCAGTTCTTGAAAACTTTGCTGATGCGTTCAAAGTCCTGCCTCTCATTAGCCTAGTCTTGGATATTGGAGGATGAGCTGACTTCGTGGGAGAAACCATCTAGTTGAACAATGCCTGAAGTTCTGAGCAGAATCTTCACTTCAAATCCTTTCGATGCTCGACTCCATTGCGCGCCGCCAATATTGCTGGCATCTAAAGTGAAGGTATCACCGCCTGCCGCAGGTTTCCATCCTAATCCCGATTCTGCGAATCTGCATTTCCCGGAGTCTTTCGAGAGATCGAGATAGATGCCGTCAAACGATTCCCTGGTCAAGTCAGTTTGCGCCGCTTCCAAGAAGAGTAATCGAGCTGCGAGGAAGGCTCTAGAAGATAATAAGTAGAGAAGTATTTACATTGCCATATTTGCGGATTTTGTCGATTGCGTGAGGCTAGGAGGTGTCTGCGGTTGAGTTGTTGAAGGTCAAGATATTTTAATAAGGTCGCGTAAAGTGCAACGCGACTTTGAAAATGGTTCGCAAGATTGCCTGCAGGTGTTAGAGGTACTATCACGTGAAATTTTATGATTTCTTTTACAGAGTTCTTGAAGTTTTTAAAGGGATGTTGTTTTTGAGGTGAACTTCCAGGAAATTGAGGGATTTGATGGCGAATCCTGAATTGGGCCCCTGAAACTTCCTCCATCGTCGCCAAACGCGTCTGTACTCCACGCAAGATAGACCACATCAGTAAGATCTGATTGAAATGATGCAGAAATAATCTATTCCGCGGTGATCTATGATTGTACTCTCCCTATTCCCAGTTGTGTAAGAATAATGCGGAGCCTATCTTCAAATTCCTGCTCCCTCCCTGCCCTGCGGAACAAAAGATATAAATGACAAGCAGCAGCAGTTCGATGGGTGTCGTAAAGAAATGGTATAACAGGAGGTTAACACAAGAAGCTAAATCAAAGACAAACGCCAATGCATGCCCAGATCAATCATTCAACAGTCATTCCTCCATCCTCGTCTCAATGTATGCCGTAGTCCTCCTTCATGCAACAGCAACCTTCTCTGAATCCTGCACCAGAACCTTCTCGTTATCCACATTCGACTTCTTCTTCATGACAGCATCTTGTCCACCCATTCGTCGTCCTAATGCCCTTTCCAGCTTTGCGCCCAATGCCAATTTGCTTAGATTCTCGCTCCGTTCTTGGCTCAATACGAATCTCTGGCTGGTCAACTTCTTATTCTCCAATTTCTCTAATCCTTCTTCAATATCCTTGATCTCTTGTTGTGCGGAATCGGAGGTGAGGGATGTCTTGACGGTGTTGGCGACCGAAGGAGCAGCGCTGTAGGTACTGAACCGGGTGGAGGCGCGTTTGGAGGCGAGCTGCAGAGAAGACATGGTCAGCGATTGGGAGATTGACGACGGTAGGAGACTATAGAGGGGAGATGCGCTACATAACCACAGGCAAACTTACACTTGGAGCCATAATAGGACGCGAAGATTCCAATGAGGTCGGCATTGTTATGTTTCACGATGCACCGAAGTGAGATGTGTTTATTGTAGACGAGACCTGACGCGGCAGGCTTCAAGTGCCCTTGATGATTGTATTCAGGGACTGAGGCGGAGAATTGCGAGATAACGTTTTCTTGACTGGCTTTATTCCTTGGTGGCTTTCTCGGGAACCGTTTCTCGTTGCCACGAGGTAAGCTGGACTAAGTCTAATCCTCAAACAGGGGCTTCTTTCGAGGTGGGGCGCGAGGCACTGATGATTGAGATCAAATGGGTCTCGTTCTTGTTTGTAGCAGAACTTTGGAGGTGGTCAGATCAAACTTAGAAGCTTGAAGGGGCGGTATTTGATTTAGAGGAACAAATTGTGGATAGTAAACCTTCTCGATAATAGCGCGCGGGGTTTTAGTCGTTGCTTAGCAGTTGACTCCTCTCCACGATGGATCACCAAAGCCGAGTCCGATAATGTCAGTGACAGTGACAATGATACTGACAATGACAATGACGATGAACTTGCAAATTATGTGTGATGAGGACTTGGAACTTCCTAATTGTTGTGAAATGTCTCTTGTTGGAATCCTATGAAGAAGAATGCAAAAGGTCTATCAGGGGGTGATGATCCCACCGAAATGCGGGAGTCTCGTCCGTGATGGATAGGAGGGAAAAGACATGGATGATTTGTAGATGTCCCGAGATTGGTGGGATCTCATTATCTCACCGTCTCACCACCTCTCGGGCGGCTTCTTCCCTGTCACTTCACACGTGGAAAGGAAGACCAACCCGGACTTCTAGATACGCCTGAAACGTGGTATGTCAGGCATTAATCCGGCAATTTTCATAGTGATCTTAAAGTGCTATCAGCCTTAATGACAACGTCACAACGGCAGATGACAATTGAGGATTCATCTGGAAATCATTTCTCCTCGAGGAACCTGTATTCTGTTTCTCATGTCAGGGCATGTTCAGATCATGCAACGAATGCAGATGTTGGTAGAAATTAATTTGGTGTCAACACCACAGTGTGTTGTGCTTCTTCTGTAGGTCGATTATCAAATCACACTCTTTGAAAATTCGTCTCCTCCTGCGCGACCTTTCTTGTTCACATCACAACCTCAAAAAAGTCTCAGTTGGAATACACAAACTCATTCCCCTTCTTCTTACCCTCTTCCTTCATCATAATGCCTAAACCAAAACAGTTCCTGAAGGACAACAAAAAGAAATCAAAGCATGCAGCACAAGTAGGAAGCCGCACCTCAAGCAGGATTAGATTCTGATATGCGACAGGTCCCAGCCACTGCAGATGAATATCTAGCAGGTATTTACTCTTTCTGTCCCCTAAGAGCACTACTAACATCTCCCAGCCGGCGTTGACTTCGAGGAAGCTGGAGAGAAATGGAGAGGTGGTGATGCAGCTAAAGTTTGTGTTATCACGTGACCAAGACTTCTTGTTCTGACGCAGTCGCAGTCTACACGTTTCTTCATTCGCGCCATTGAATGCTATGACGAGGCTCTGAAGAAATTTCCAACTTCATTTGATCTCGCATACAATAAGTAGGTCTAGTGGAAGTCTTTTGGCTGCATGACTGACACTTGGGCAGGGCCAGAGTCCAGTACGAACTCACTCAGCATCCGAAATTACTGGCTCAGCTTCCTGGAACTCTCCTAGATCTTTTGCAAACTGCATTGGAATCAAGCCAGTATGCTCTGGGTTTGAAGGAAGACAACGCAGATGCGTTATTGTGAGTAAAACCATTATTTATTATCTTCTAGCCGAAGCGAGATCTCGTTACAAGCTGCTTCGTTCTCGTTCTCAATTCAATACTCTACCTTCCCAATCCCTGGGCATCCATGGCTCCTCGTACAATGCGCAATGGCTGTGCTTGCCCTTTCCATTCAAAGAAATCGGGTTGTCGCTTTCATGAGCTGTATCCTAAAGCTACTGCGCATGACGACTTATCTGGAGGATTGTGTGCTGAGTTTTTAAGCAATGCTGCACAGATACTCCACAGCCTAGCAGAGACCTCCACTGAGACTCATGTCGACCTTCCCAACCCAGCAGCCCTCCTTAGACAAGCGCTCCTATACTTTAAGAGATGTCTTACAATTCAGGAATACCATCTCGCTGAATTTACAACCCAGCAAGATGCAATATCAGGGGGAACCAGCTCGCAGGAACCGACATTATCTGGAGCACCTTCCCAGAATGGAAGCGCTACACTTTCTTCTGATCAGGTCCAAGAAGAGCGTTGGGCCACTATTGTCGAACCCGTCACTAACGATTCTATTCTCGATACCATTCTCGCACAACTAGAAACGCTCACTACCTTTTGCTCCATCACAACTACCGAACACGCTATCGCAGGCATCTCGTCCCTCGAAGATTTTGCCAATTCGCTTTTGACCGAGAAGCTTCCCGTGTACATGGCTGGCACGAACCGTAAATTTGAAGTGGACCTCACCTGCGCCAGTTTCTTCGCCGCCCTCGCAAATACCAAGTTTTTCCTCCAAGAAATCGACTTTGCAGTCTTTACTCAAGCCGTCCATGATGCCTTCGCATCTCTAGATCTAACTGGCAACCCAGAAGGACTCGTTGCCAAAGCCGAGGCTCTAATTGCTTACAATAATGCCTTTTCCGGTGGTTCGGCTATTAAGGAAATCAACGATGCCCGTTGGAAAGCGTTGACATCCGCGCTCGAAAACCTCACTTCCGCCTCTAAAATTCCTACCGCTAAAAACGTCGCTAAGCTTCATATATTAAGAGGTGATGTCGAACTATACAGATTCCAATTGGGCTCGCCTCCTTGCTCATATGATGTTGCGACCAAGAATGCAGGGGTTCTGCTCAAGAATGCGGAGAAAATCTACAAAGGCGCAGAGTTGACAGCGAGGGCCACCGGTGTGGAGAATGATATGCAGGAAGCGTTGACGAAGGTAGCTTTGGTGAAATCCCTACAGGGTGATGTGGAGCAAATCCAGGCTCTGATGGGAGGCAATGCAAGAAAGTTCGGGAAACCGGTCTTAGATGAAGCTGTTGATGAAGCTCTGGTCACGGTGGAGCAACTGGCGGCTATAGGTATCTCTTGAGACTATCGCTGGCATTTCCTGCAGGTTGCATGAGGTTAGAGGAGTGATTCAGAGCGTTCAGTGGAGTAGAAGATCTTCTTTATTTGGTTTCACGTGGACGAAAATCACGATGTAGGATAGGCTTGGCTTGTTGATATAGAAAGGAACCTGAACAACGGAAATGAACTGAGCAGATCCGAACAATAATTGACCAGTCTTCTAATACTCTCTCCTCCCCATCCTTTGATTCAAACTTCCAAGTTGATCCACGGAATGTATAATCACGTGGAACAGTGTCCAAATAAAATCGCCTTCGCTTATAAGCACGGCTTCGTACTAGCGTAAGTTGAACAATTTGAGGACCGTCCCAAATCTTCATCAAGACACAAAACTCGCTTTGTTTTCCCAACCTACCCCGACATTCAGTCCCTCAGTCCTTCTTCCTAGAGAATTCTTTTCTGTTCAGATAGTCAACCCTTCTTCTAATCTTATTGTATTTGACCTTCAGTTGAAATCCTTTTCCCTTTAGAACTTCCCATCCAAAAGGTCCTTCAATCCAGATCAACATCGCGTTCGATATCCGTGACAGGACTCGACAGCCTCGACGATCTTCTTCCACGACTCTATTCGAACTCGTGAAGATACTTCGTCCGTTTTCTCCCTCCTGCATATTGACCACTTCGAATCGCCTTTATCGGAGATTGTATAATTCGTGAGGCAGACAGCAGGTCTTCCTCACTCACATCCCCAGCAGCACGATGGCCACCAATGGCAGCTTCTCCCAACAGGATCAGTACAAGAGCGCAACTGAGCAGTATCCAGCTACATCAGGTCCCACTGAATCCAATACCGGAAGCGCGTCAGGTAATAGCGATCTCTCTAAGGACGAAGTTGGCTGGTACTTCGTTGAACAATACTACACCACTTTGAGCAAGTCGCCAGAGAAGCTTCATGTAAGTTCGGAGAATCCAATCTTTCAAAGAACGTTTCTAATAATGCCTAGCTCTTCTACGGCAAACGTTCCCAGTTTGTATCTGGTCTCGAGGCTGAGGTGGCTCCTGTTTCCGTTGGCCGTCCAGTAAGTTACCCTTCCCGTCTCTCCAGATTAGTCTAACATCTTTAGGCCATTCAAGAACGTATCCGCGAACTCGACTTCCAAGACTGTAAAGTCCGTGTTTCAAACGTCGATTCCCAAGCCTCCTTCGATAACATTGTCATACAAGTCATCGGTGAAACATCCAACAAATCTGCCGAGCTCAAGAAATTCGTCCAAACATTCGTCCTTGCCCAACAACCTACCGGATACTTTGTTCTTAATGACATATTTCGATACATCAACGAGGAAGGTGAGGAAGAGCAGGTTGGGCAGGTCGAAACAGCTGCTCAAGAGGAATCTACACCTGCTGGCCCATTAGTTGAGGATGTTGAAATGCCAAAGGCACAAACTTCGGTTGAGGAGCCGGTTCCTGCTCTTGATGCTGATGTTGTCGACAAGAAATTGGAGACAATTGAGGCCGAACCAGTTGCTGCCGAGGTCCCTCCCACCAATGGAACTAGCGACCCTGTTGTCGAGCCAGAGGAAGCTCCAGCGGCACCTGTCCAAACCGAGGAGGTTCCTACCCCTGAGGCCGCGGAGAAAGCAGTTGAAGAAGAGAATCTCAAGGAACCAGAGAAGCCAGCCGAACCAACGGCAAGTCCATCAATTACCCGTCTACCATCAACCACCAAACCTGCTGCACCTGCCCAGCAAGCTGCTCCCCCAAAGCCATTGACCTGGGCAAGTCGAGCCGCCGCTGCCGCTGGTCCTAAGCCTGCTGTTCCTGCTGTTGCTCCCAAGACATCCACCCCTCCTGCGCAACCTCGTGCTGCTCCACCGGTTACAGCTCCCAAACACACCCCGTCTGCTCCTGCGCCTGCCACCACTACTGACAAGGAAAAGGAGAATGCTCCCTCAACTCCTGGTGGATGGCAAACTGCCGGAAGTGATCACGCCAAGAGACAGAACAGACCTCAATCAATTTCTAATCCTCCTGAGAAAGAAGGTACTATGGGCTACGTGAGGAATGTGACCGAGAAGGTTCCTGATGCAGAGTTGAAGGCTGCTTTGGGTGCTTACGGGAATCTTATCTACTTTGATATCAACCGCGCCAAGGTATTTCATTTACTATTTGTTACTTAGTAAGAACTAACATGATTCCAGAATTGCGCTTTCGTCGAATATGCCTCTCCAGAAGGTTACCTAGCCGCTGCAGCTGCCAACCCCCACAAGATTGCTGGTGAAGATATCTATCTCGAGCCTCGTCGACCTAAAGCTACTGCATATGGGGGAAATGGCTATACTGGACCGCGCGGAGGAATGAATCAACGAGGTCGTGGTGGGTTTGATCAAGGTCGACCTGGTAGTCAAGGAGGACGTGGCAACTTTGGGCAGAATCGTGGACGTGGAGGCGGAGGAGCACCTCGAGGACGAGGCACTAGCCAACCCGCAAACGCATGATCGAACCCTCTATCTTCTCCTTCAACCTCAAACGTCGACTCCCATCCTCAAAAAATTCGACAATGTACCATATTTAGTCGCTCTTGGACTACCGCTTTTATGAGACCAAGACCCTGTACTCTAGCTGATCTCCCGCATTATCGGCCTTCGTCTTCCATTCTTCGTCGCAAAAGTTCAGCACTTCCCTTCTGCACCATGTTTTAAGCAGTATCGATGACTTACTACCATGCCTTTACGCGTTCTGAAGAAGGGTTATTTTTGCATTTCCACATTTCCCCAGCAAAAACGATATTTGGCATTGGGGGTCTTGGTTGTTACGAATTTCCCATCAGAAATCTACATCTCTTGTTACCTTTTTGTTTGGCGTCGTTCGACATTTGATTCCCCTTCCGAAATTTTCGTTAATCGCAACTGCATAGCATGTTTTCTAGCTTAGTTGGGGAGGATGGATAGTTAACATTAGGGTGGAGGAGCGAGGGATAGTTGGTGAATCTTGAGGGTCAGTGGAGGAATGGGATGGATACCTGTAATTATTTGAAATAGTAATCACAAAAGTCAACAACCGGCCGTTTGGCATCTGTAATTGATGATCATCTGTGTCTAATGCACATCTCACTGTCCGCAAATATGGATGACCGCCGCGTTGGCCCTATTCTCATTCAACGGTTTTGGATCTATGAAAGGTTTGTTGCTTTCGAACAGACAGGACAGCCAGATGCGAACCCTTGGGGATCAAGGAACATCTTCATCACCATCCGTCTCAGTGACCGCGAATTTCCTGTGAGTAGAAATAATTTGCTTCACGGTTGAGATTCCCTTCCGTTCAATGCATGGCATCCAGTTAGGGTCCGCTCAGCTAGCGACACAGATCAGCCATCATCACATATCCAAGGCAATTGCCAGCATACGTCAACATTTTTTGCCATATTTTCAGTCATTTATCAGATTCATTCGTACTACTACTTTAATTAAATGTTTACTCGGTTTTAAATAAATTAGGCCAAGGAACAATCCAATGCTGCGCTGCGCCAGCTGAGCCGCATCCTTCAGGAGGCTCAGCCACACGGCATCTAAGCTTGACATCATTCAGGTTTACCACGTATCTGTTTCTTTCATTTGATCTCTTTCCTTTGTATTCTTAGATGTTCTTTTATCGAGCCGTTATCAATTATATTGCAAGCAAATGTATTGATTGTTCTGGACACTGAGCAAAATGAAGTCAAGTCTCGTGACTATCGCCTTGGGACTGCTGTTCGCAGGTACGAGTGCATCTCATCCAAGTGTCAGGGTTAGATCGGAGAAGCAACACATACTTGAGAAGCCATCAGCTGGGCTGTATGACCCAACTGCAGTCAATGATTGTATTCCGAGGGATAAGAAAGACTTGCCTGGAGTAGGGTTTGATCTTGGTGTCAGCTATGCGTATGGTCCTCATTTATTTATTAAACTTGAATAGGTCTAATTAAATGCCAGTACCGTTGCAATCAAATACGAAAATGGAACAGTTATCGACGTAGCGAAGGTATATCCCACCCTCATATCTCACAATCCCATCTAATGCCACCAGATAAACCCCGGCGCCGAATATCAAACCCTCATGCACGACCTTTCCCAACCCGGGGAGCCATACGGGTACGTCCCCCTTCCCTTTCTGCCATACCCTACCTAACATTCGGTAGTCCCCCATTCTCTGACCCCTTTGATTCCTGGAAATGGCAATACCGCCGCGCCCTGCGCTCCCTCCGCACAGCTCGAGGTCTCCCATCCACCCCCCAAATCGGCATCCTTTCCAACACCCTCACCACCCTTTCCACCCTCGCATCTACCCACCTCCCCACCCCCGTAACCCACGCCGTCGCCTCAATTCCCCACCTTCCACGCCTCGCACCTGGCGGCCTCGAAGCCGCCTTCCAATTCTCCTCCCTCAAAAAAACCGAATCACCAAAATACTTTCCTATCAACCTAAACGTCATCGACGCTGCTTATGCAGGCACAGGCCAAGGCTTATGCACCCACTGGGACAACTTCTCCCTCTGCGACACCGAAGAAGACGCTATCCCCGAAAAATACATCCTAACGCTCTCTTTCACCTCCGACGCTCTCACGCTCTCCACCACCCTTCTATCTGACGCCTATCATTCCTCCACGGCATTCTATCACCGCAACGAGGCGCTCGGGCTCCGAAACCTGTATTTGAGGGAGGATTTCTGGGATAAGGTTAAAGAGGAGATTGTGGAGGGTGGAGTGAAGGGTAATAAGAAAGCGTTTAGGGTTATTGATGATGTGCTGGTTATGGGCGAGTTTGCGGAGGAGACAGGGTTTTTGAACGTTTTGTGGAAGGCGCTTGGAGATTTAGAAGAGCAGGGAGTCATTAGAGGAAGAGCAACGGATATGTATGCTAGGAATATCCAAAAGTCGGATTTCAACGCGCTGTATGTGGGGGCAAGAGGGGCTGCAGAGTTAAGCAGGAGGTGGGCGGTTGAGAAATGGGGGAAGGGCAGTGATTTCTGCGGCTCGAAGAGCGGGACTGTTCCTGTAGAAGATTTTAGGATCCCGGTGGTTGAAGAAGCTCTCAGCCGTATGGATAAGGAGAAGGAGGTGCCAAGTCAAGATGTACCTTTACCCCCTGGAGGACTCGAGGGGTTAGAAACGAAGCCTGTGGAAGATGGAGCGTCGGACAAGATCCAGAAAGAGTCTACTGAAACTGATGAAGAAAATTCGACGGCGAAAGATTCAGCCCCTGAATCTTCCCGCCCAGATCTCAACGGATCCTTGCCTCCTTTACCCACATCAACATCAGAAGCAGAATCCTCACCCTCAACCTCTACCCTCTCGCGCTTCATCTATCACTCCATAGCTTGGACCACGCCTTCTGGCCAAATCAAGACGAGAACAGATGCAGAATTAGAAGAGTGGAATTTGGATAACGAGAAAACGGATAGGCTAATTGAGGAGATGAAGGGATTTTCTGGGGAATGGCCGTTCTGGATTGAGGTTGTGACTCAAGAAGGGAAGAAGAGGGAAATTATTGGATATATCGTTACGGGGGAGGATGATGAATTGTATGAAGGTGTACCGCTACATGCTACGGATTGAACGGGATATGTGGGGATTGATGGGTATAAATTGAAAGTGGATTGACTTAAATAAGGCATAACTCGATAGGAAATTATCTCGGTGGAGGGATACAAGATGGGTGGGTCGTTGCCGGATTGGAAGGGTGGATTGATCTGAGGTTCTCTCTGATTGGAAATGGTGGCGGGCCAGATGAAATGGCCTTTTGAAGAGGGAGAAAAATAGGGATCTTGGAAGTGGAAGGAACTAAAGGTGACAGATGAAAGGAAGGGATGATACGTCTTACTTCTTGTTTCTGCGCCGTGCGAGTGCTGTGGATTTCATAAACCTGGGAGTTTTCCGCAAGCACAAGATCAATTCATCTACTATGCCCTGAATTGGATTTATTTATGCAATATTCTATCAAATCAACAAACATGCTCAAGCTCAGCACGTACCAGTACTGGCTGAATTCCCCACCTCTAAAACCCATCTTCAATCCCCGCCTCTTTCTCCTTCTTCAACCTCTCATCACTAATCTCAAAAAACCAGCCATGCGTAACCCTATCCCTCTCCTCGCATTCCCTCGTCGTCCACGGCTTCGGCATCAGAATATAATGCACATTCTTGACATTTTCATCCCTCCATATTTGCGTATGTACACCCTCCCACCTCAACGTCTTCAGGGCATTATAAATATACGGTAATCCCACCCATCTCCCCCTAAAAAGATCCGAGAGCAACGATTGGTCGGCGAAGGAGTAGCTGGCTGTGGTGGGAGATTGCATGGTTGCGAGAATGAGGTTGTAGACTGCCATACAAGGGTTTATGACTTGGAGGCCACCGTTCATATATTGCAGCCCTACATTACAAGAAGCGCCGACCGTTTGTGCCTCGTCAGGAGTGGAATGTTGAGAAGTAAACGCACAGCTTTCGGGGACCCTGTTCCACCGTTAATTCCCACTCCCTCAAAACCCAATAAAAACAGAAATGAAAAGGGAGAAACACCAATCAGCAGGATAATGCGTCCTCTTCAACGGATTACAAACACACGCATGACTCGCCGCGAAAACCCTCTGCCCCTTCCCCTCCAACTCCGGTCCATCTAATTCCACATCCATCAACTCATCCATATTCCGCAGCACCAACATATCGCTATCCAACTGCACGACCCTCTCATACTCCACAAGGCTATACGGCGTCATTTTGGTCCAACAATCATAAAATCGCACATCATTGCTGTAATCATTTTCTACAGCGGGGAGCAAATATGGGACATGGCGTTTAGGGATGCGGCGCGCGTTGAGTGCAGCATGGGCTTCTGGAGGAAGACTGTCTGTATAGAGGACGAGAAGCGGGTACACGGATTGGACGCGTTTGAGGGAGTAGTCGAGTGTGAGGAGGCCGGGGAGGTAGAGGGTGTTTGTTAGGAGGGTGGTCCATACTGTTCTTGCGGGTGTGGTGAGTAGGTACCCCGCTATTGGGTGTAAGTGGGGTTACGGACCTTTCTTTGATGTTACTGGAGAATTCTCGTAAGTGGTAGCCTTGCTCTCTGTTTCTCCTCCCATGATGGGCGTTGGATTTATATATAATTTAGTGGGATGGAGGAGTTTAAGATGGTTATTGTTTTTCTGGGCTTTTCAAGTTACTTGACTCATGAGTGACCCCGCCGGAACTTGTGACAAAGGTTTTTGTTACTTCCGTTTTTGAGGCTGCCCCTCATGATAAGAGGGATCCAATGACTTCCTCTGAATTTAGCCCCGGCCAGCAGATGCGGCTGGTGTTGGTCAAGCCGTGTTCTGTTCCGATCAGTCCACCAATCGGTCGAATTGACTAGATGTCGAGCTGACCGGAGATTGGGAACTTGATTGGTGAGTTCAAAAGTGAGGATATACATTTCCCTAGTTGTAAAATATTGTAAGTGGCTGGTTTAAAATTATGATAATTTACGAGAACGGAGCTCGCTGAATTTGAGACTCTTGATTATTGTTTCTTTTTTCTATCTCCAGCTACTTGAAATGCGATTATTATAACGTTTCGTCGTATATATCATGACCAAAAGAGAGGGGCTATTCGTATTTTCATATCCAGTTTACAATCTCCGCCAACCCATTAATTTAATCCCTAATCCTTACTCCTCCCCTTCTTTCCCTTCTTCTTCCTAACCACCACTTCCTCCTCACTACTCTCACTCTCACTACTACCCTCCCCATCCTCCTCCCCACTTCCGCTCTCCTCACTATCCATCTCTTCACTATCTTCACTATCAAAGCCTCCCTTCTCCTTCCCCCTGCCCCCACCTCTCCGTTTCCCCTTCTCCCTCGCCTTCTGTGCCTTCTCATTCTGCTCCAACCTCTCCATCAACTCATGAAAATCATCGACCCTAATCTGCTCCAACCGCGCAACATCCGAGTCTGTCTGTCCTCCTAATGTGCTCCTCAAATACTTGTCAAACTCCTTAGAAGCTTCTGCTACTTTGGCAAAATGGCGTTCTGTTAACTCGGGTGAGTATGGCTTGCCCCCGTCGCCCGAAGCTTCGAATTCCGCAAGTGCAATGGCGGTTTGGAATGCGTTACGAATTTGTCTTTTGGTACATGTTAGGGACTATAGCAAGAGGGCAAGGGTAGCCGGTTCAACATACCTGCCATTCCAACTCCCGGTCTTGGCTTTCTTGAGATCAAAATAATGCTTTTTGGCAAACTTCAATATCTCCTTCTGGCGGACTTTGAAATTTTCGCCTTTCAAAGCTTGGGTACGTGCTAGATGCATCTTCCAGATCTGCATGGTTGCATCTTTTTGAAGGCCTGGGTAGTAGAGACTGACATGGATACGAGAGCGAAATGCTTGATCAAATGTACCGACGCGGTTTGTAGTCAAGAAGAGGATACCCTGCAAAGCCACACGTCAGTAACATGACTCCAAATACACAGAAACGGATATTGGAAGCATACGCTATAGTATTCCAGCGTCCTAAGAAATACCGAAACGATGGCGTTGCGTTTGATATCTGCCTTGTCACGTTTTTGTAAGAAGATATCAGCCTCGTCGAGTAACATAACGCAGCCCCATTTATGGGCCAACTGAAAGTTCTTCTCAAGATTGGTCTCAACTTCCGATGCGGTGTCACCGATATCACCGCATGTGATTGGGAAGAGTGGTCGTCTGGTAGTGTCTGCGACACATTCGGCTGTCGACGTTTTGCCAACCCCTAGTTGAAGTGTCAGCCGCATGTTTTCTGTAGGATGCTTGAATGTTCTTACCAGGAGCACCATGCAAAAGAATAACCAAGCCCTTTCCTTTCCCTCTCACCAAATCAATCGACCTCTCCCGGTCCTGCCTCTTCCTCTCCGGACTCGGCAACCTCGAATGATTCGCAACTAACGCCCTCACTGTCTCCTTATGACCTGGAGGCAGCACCAAATCCTCAAATCCACTGGTATACTCCACATCCTTAATAAGATCAATATCAAACATCGCCCATTTCCTACTCCTCAAAACAAACCCATAAACATACGGCGGCAGCAACACCTTCTCCTCCTCATCAATATCATCTGTATCTGTAGTCGGCGCCAAAATCGCCTTGTGCTCGTCAAGAAATCGCTCTTCATTCTGAAAATCCCAGCCATAGTCTTTATGCACCCAGTCATTATCACAACATCCGTCCTCAGAACAAACCCCATTCGTAACAGTCGGATTAATCGTCTCTTCATACGTCTCGCGCAGATTATGCTCAATAAGATTGCCTAGCCCCACAGGATCGATATCCGTATAATAACGTAGAACAGCCATCCTCGTATCTACAATAATCTGCGAGTCAATCTCCTCATGGGGCTCATCAAGCGTGAGACCAGAATAATGCTTATGCGCCGCATGATCCACCCGACATAACTGCAGATAAAAATTACCTCTCTCAATCAAACGCTCTCGAATCTGCTTCTCATTTGGAGCGAACGCTAATGGGTAGATAGGAAGACTGGTGATTGCTTTCTCGCCGTCATATTTGCGGATCATGAAGATTTTGGGGACAGGTCCGTATTGTGTTCCATCGAACTCGAAGCTGACACATTGGACGATGAATGCTTTTTGTGGGGATTGGGAGTCGAGATTCGCGCCTTTTTTTAGTTCGGAGTATAGACCGCCTTTGGAGAGTGGTTCACGGCCTCCAGTCCAGCGCATGACGCGGTATATTTGGAGCTTGGAGTCCGAGGTCATAACGTCTTGGCCATGTTCGAAGAGATGCCAGAGATCGGTATATGCGATGCTGGTGAGTGTTTTCTCTTTGATTTGACGACGCATGTCGAACATGGGTTTTAAATCGGTGTCAAATAGCTCGACCAGAAGGCGAAGGTGTTGGAGCGTTTCCAAGTCATCTTCGCTATCGTTTGCGTCTTTTGCTGAACTTTTCCGGTGATCTAGAGATGGTCTAGAGACATATTAGCAAATATTGTATTATCTGGTTGTGAATGCGTTTACCTCGTCTCTCTAGACACCTCCCCACGGGCTTCATCATGTTCTGGTTCTGGTGCCCAAACTATCGTTCGAGTTATTCGATTTGTGACTGGGGTTTTCACTTCATCCTCACAATCGACGCCATTCGTGAGGCTTTTTCGATGTTTCAGCTCTAAATCCGAGACTCGCTCTCGCACGAAAGGTTCTAAGCTGACGAATTGTTTAAAAGGATGAAGGAACACAATGGACGAAGTTCCGCTCGTGATAAACGTATGTCCTGCTGTGTCTGCAACGGATGATAGAGCCCTGAGAAGCTTGGCCGATCGTATACGGATCCGCTTAGGATTTTGACGTATGACCACAGGTCCTCTCGTGTGAGCGTCAGGAGCGTTGTTTCCCGCTAGAGAAGATTTTCTAAGTCGGCTTCCAATCCTAACACTTGGTTCTTCGAGGAGTACTTCCAGTACCGAATTTGTAGACTTCTTCTTGAAGTCTGAAGCGACCGAGCGGGTGATGCGGGGCTCCGGTGGTTCAGCCGGTTGTGGATGCCTGTAATGTCCCGGTGGAGAGCCTGCTGGTGGAGCATATATAACACCTGCCAGAGATCGTCGACCTTGGGATCTCTCCAGAGTTACACCGGTCTCGCGGTTGGACTCAATTGAAGAGTCTGTGTATTCCATCTCGACGAGACTCATACGATCCTGGGTGGTGGCCTCCATGTACCCGCGAGCTTCCTCAAGCTCTTCTGTTGTTTCCGTCCCTCGAGGCGAAATGGACCTCCAAATATCGGGGTCAAAACTGGGTTTCGAATGTCTTTCACCTAAGAAGTCCATGTTCATTAGCTAATGTCTGAATTAGCAGTAGAAGAAGTGTTGTAACAAACTGTCAAGAAAAACAAAATTCCTAACCAACTCAAAGTCAAGAAAAAGTAAACGACTGTGATTTTGTAGCGCGAAAATTGTCGACTACAGCAAGAGCAGGCTGGGTCATCTACCAACTTTACTACCCATGCCCTGGGCTCTCCATGGGGCTCCTAATGGATACGTCAAACCTTCGAACATCCCGTCCAAGCCAGGCTTACCGCATATCAACCGTCCAATGCTGATCGAACAGTAGCTGGAATATCAGACTGAGACAGCGCCGGCCAAGGTGATAACCTGCAGGAGAAGAATGATACATTGCACGAGCACCACTGCTCCCTGCTGATCCTACCATTTTCATTATTAACTGCATAAAAAGTGAGGCGCTGCGGTACTGCCTGGGCAAGTGTTAACTATTTTGCTGCAATCCTGGGGCTGAGTTGCATAAAAGGTAGGGGACTGTATGGAAGCTTGATACGGACAGGCGAATTGATTGGAGAGTTCAATTGAAAAAGGAAAGAGCCCCAAGGCCACGGTAGGCGGGGGCGGGGGTGGGGGCGGGGACATGGGGTGTATCCACTGCACCTTGATACTACAGCCAAGGATTTTAGGACAGTGAGATAATTGAGTCTAAGGGTGTATGCTTCCGTTTGCTTCATGGTAGAACGAGAATCGAAGAAAAAGAAACCCCCATCTCTAAAAGCGACCCTATGAACGGCGCGAGACTTTGTTTAGTGCGAATAAGGTAGAAAAGCCTCGTACCTAGACTGCTAGAACAAAGCCAGCTGGTGGAATAGAGCTACTTAGCTCTTATGGTTGCCTCAGATAATCCATAGAAAATATGCGGAATTGGGGCTGAGCTGCATGTGTGACACGGTGGCAGGGTTATCGTGTTGGACCGTGCACCCCTTTCGTTCGTGACTCTCTCAACACGGCTTGATTCGCCGACGATGCTGCTTTGCGTTACGGCCTGTAGGAGGCTGAGCTTACTCTGTATCGCCAGGTGATAATTAGGAATGTGAACAATTCCTTGTACAAAGAAACTTTGTACATTTCCCTCAAGATCATGTCAGTACCCATCATGGCGGAACCATGGCCAGAAATACGACATCTCGAGCATCGGACTCGAACACTACCGATAGCCAATACACCAGCAGATTTTATCTTGAAATCGGTGGCTTTGGCAGAGAACAGTCAATATGTCGCAGAATTAGACAAATTTGTCCTGCGGACTGAAGCACAGCGTCATGAAGATGCTATGTAGGTCTTCTAACGCGCGAATGATGTGAGAGATTGCTGACAATGATGAGTCTTGCGCTTTGGAAGGAGTCAAACGCTGAGAAGGAGAAGTTACTCGCTCTCATGGATACCCTCAAGGAAAAGTCGCTGGGGAAAGGAGCGGCGAAAACCGCGACAGAGCTTCGCAATTTTTCGTGGAAGCAAGTTATTGCTGAAGTTCAAACTGCTAGAGATAAGTACAGAAATGAAGGAAATGTCGTCAAAAAGGTTTTCCAAAGCATGTGCGACAACTCTCAAACGTTCGAGCACTGGCTTGAACTCCTACCTGATGGCGACTACGCTTCTACTATATCCGGCGCATTTGTCATGGTGGTTAAGGTAAGAACCCTTTAAGAGTTGATTCCATTGCTCAAAGCACTCTTTTATATTTTTAGTAAAGGATTCTTACCGAAGTCTGCCTTGAGCACTGCACGAAGAAGTGGTCACCCCAAATAGGAAATTTCCGATACCTCCATTGAATGATATACTGATCATTCTCATAGGCAGCGCGTAATATGAGCGATGTCCAGAAGAGTATTTCTGAAACTCTTGCCAGCATACCAGAAATTCTTGCGCATGGAAGTGCGTATGTCGATATATACAAGGCTCATTCTAGCGAAGCACTTGTTCAAAAAACAGCAGCATTGTACAAAAGCGTTCTTGTTTCGCTCCAGCTAATAATCAAATTCTTCCTCAAAAGTTCTTTCAGTAAGTCACGAAAGTTCCCATAAGCGCGTCGCAATGAACTAAACAGAGGATTAGAAAGAGGGGCAACCGTGCTGGTGAAAGGTCATGGGTACGAGAAAGAGCTCAAGGATAGCATTCAGAACATGAAGGAACAAGTGCTTAAGCTCCGAGAAGAAGCCAATTTTTGTCTTCAGAAACGCATAGCTGAGATGGATAGAAAGAACGATTTGAGAGCGGTCAGAGGTATGGTTCTTTGAAGGGCACTGACAGGAATATTTGCTGAGTTCACAGAACAATCCCGACAAGAACTGGCAAAGGAGGAGCTGCTCCTTGCCATAGACTCCAGCACGGAAATTACGGCGCAAAAAGTGTGCATGTATCTGCTTCGCCAACTCCAATCAAGTCCTGATTTTAATGTGCGAACAGGAGGACGTAGGTTTCAACAAGATATCAAGAAATTCGTACTAATAAGCCACAGTCAACCTACCGTTTGAAGGTCTTTTACAGATAACAGAAGAGGGATCTATACGCTCCGCAATAGTCCCGCCAGAAATCAAAGGTCCCACATCGAAAGAACTGCTCAAAATGCTGAAATATGATGATGAACTTCACCAAAAGGACGTCGCGGACTCGCTCACTCTGGGATATACTCAGAACGACGCTGCCTACGCTCGAGCAACGTGGGTCCTACATTCTCCAGAAATGAGCGACTTCCTGGCTGGGAAAGCTGAATCAAAGCTTCTCCTCGTCAACGGCAACTCCGAAGCCACTGAGTTCATCTCTCCGCTTTCATTTGTCTGTGCAAAGATCACCGACCTGATGAGTGTTTCCAATCATATCATAACTCTCACCTATTTCTGTGGCCGCCACACAGATGAATTACGGGAGCAAACAGCAAATGCGAGGGGAATGTTGGCATCTCTTGTCGGACAGCTACTCACGCAGATCAAAAAGTCGGGACACAAGGACTTCAACTTGGATCTGTCTTCGGTAGGGGAGGATGACTATAGTGCGATTGAGGAGGAAGACATGGACGCCTTATTCGATATCTTCCGTGCCGTTATCATACAGCTCCCAAAGGGCACTGTAATCTTCTGCTTGGTTGATAGCCTCTCGGCGTACGAGAGCGCTAACAGGAAAGAAGACACGATTGCTCTCATGCAGAAATTCGCACGTCTTGTAAAGAAAGCTACAAGCGTCGAGTTCAAGTTGTTGGTTACATGTCCGGGACGAAGCTTGTATGCGGATAGGTGGGGGGCTCTAAATGACAGAAGATCACAAACGCTCTTTGTACCAGAGGATCTGTAATTTGGATTAGGAGGCACAGCGCGCTGAGCCTTGGCATCGCTGGAAATCTCCCGAGAACATGCAAGGGATTCGGCAAGGCACATTGTGCGGCAAATCCTGGGTCCAGGCGCTTCTCGGATGCCGAGGCCTTAGGTGTTCATGAGAGTCATCTCGAGTTCCCCTCGACAAGGCTTCCGAGCTTCTAAATACTGATGAACAGAGTTGAAGGTTCGGCGATGAGCGTTACGCACACAGGATTGGTGAGATGGCGAAAAGGAGATTGAAGAGGGTGAAAATCTGGGCTGCAATGAGAAGAAGAGGTTCGCTTTAGCTCTCGTCTCAGTAAAGGCTAAAACTTTAGTACGGGTCACGTGCGAATTGCAAACGCCTGTCACATTGGTAAGGTAGGTAGGTAGGTAGGTAGGTAGGTAGGTAGGAATATAGTTCCACGGCACATATATCTCTGAACCTGGTCTCTCATGGACTTTCAAGTTCCCTTTAATGGCTGTATTAAATACAGTAAAAATGAAGTTGCTTTTGTTTTCTAATATCATCAAAAGCTTAGTCAAATGTGTTCATTGGCGAGGTTGCGGGGTGTTGCCCTGTCCAAGCAAACAGTGGTAATAGTGAGTTGAATAATTAAAGTCAAGTTGGGGGGGTTAGATGTAATTGAATAGTAAATGGTCTTTGCAACAATAACCTTCCTCTATCTCCTTTTATTGCTTTCATGCAACAGCATCGCCCCTACATGATGAAGAATCAGGGGTTCGCTTAATCCTGGAGAGGAGGAAGAAATGATATTGAAGTACAATTATCATCCTGGGTCTTTCCAAAATTCCTTTTGCCTTTATATTCCATAAATCGAACTTTATCTAGTGGAATCCAGATGCGCGAGGGCAAATCTTAAAATACATCAAAGAATTCCGTTTGTACTAACGAGTGAATATACCCCCTTCGAATCGCTAGTGCAATTCGTCAATTATAAAAGCTCCTTCGTTTTTTCGTAATCGAAATCGTTCTCCTTGCAAACGCAAGTTTTTATAAACGCAAACAATCGGAAGCATTTGCTAGAGATGGCACCTTTGTAAGTCTCCCTTGCACTTCTTGACCATACGAGCTACTATACAAATGACTATACGGGTGACTATGCGAGACCATCGCACATTCAAGACCTTTGTTCAGATACTTATTCAAGATATACAGTGCACATACCATCATCCCAGTTCCTGCATCCTCCTCTGCCTTAGATCGCACTGTCTCAAATGTTGATCTCCCAGCACATGCACCCTTCGCAACTGTTCGCAATGTAAGTCCAGCCCCGCGACAGCCCCCCAAAATCTCCCACATGTAGCTGACAAAACCCAGACACCCGAAGGTCTCCGCATCTGCACCACGCCCAACCTCCCCCCCTCCTCCGCCGCCGAACCCTCCCCCGTCTTCCTCGCACACTCTGACCGCCCCAACCTCATCTACAAGCCACATCTCAATATGATTTTCGTAGATCATGAAGGTATCAAGAAAGGAGATGTGTTGCAATGCCGCTGCACGCAGAACTTGTGGGTTAGGGAGGAGAACCAGATCATGGATTGTGTTTGGAGCAATGCAGTTTGCACCGTTTTCAGGGATGAGGAGCTTTGCAAGAGTGTTCAGCCTCAAGGCTTAGGAATTGAGGGAATTGAAAGTGAGGATGAAGGAGAAGATGGAGGTGTTTTGATTAGTGAGTGTATCGAGACGGGATGGGAGGCTAGGAAGGAGATTAGGGGGAGAGAGGAAGAGGATAGGGAGCATGAGGAACTTACCAAGGGAAAGACCTTGGAGGAGATTGGATTGGAGATGAATAAGCGGTTCAAGCCGATCTTGATTGAGTCGAAGGATGGGAGAGGACCCCGTAAGGTTGTTTGGAAGCCGAAGAATGCGGAGGAGATTGCGGAGTGGGAGAAGGAACATAAGGTAATGGAAGAGGATGTTGCGAGACGGGAGGCTTTGTGGGAGACTCAGAAGACTGGTGGCGTTGGGGTCGCATTGACCTAAGGAAACCATTCGTATGCTAGGATGGCCTTTGGAATTCCCAAGGGTCGTTCAAGCTATCATAGGCTTACCTCGCACCTAGTCTAGAGCTAGAGAGGAACTGCATGGAAGTGTCAACTTCTGAGCAGGGATGAATACCAAGACTCTGTCAATACTTGGTCGCAACCAACTTAAGGCTTCCTTTCTTTGAAGCAGAGCTGACAAAGCTTTTATTAATTGTCCATTATCTCGATTTGTGAAATTGGTGAAAATTCCTGAGAACAAAGGGTCGACAAACTGGGATAAAAGGGCGCCGGAAGCGATCACAACAAAGAAATTAGGAATCTACCTTGGGATTTCTATTGCTTACAGAATTTTGAGGTCTGTATCCCAACTCTAATTTAATCATTTCCAAGACCCTCATCATCCAAAATGGCAGCCCCGGCAATCACCGCTTACGCCTCGAAATATGGCGTTATCGAAAACGGGCATAGCTGCCTCACCCCCCTCGACCCCGCTTTCCCAATCCTCAACCTCCCACCTGAAGCAATCACCCAGCAAACCTTCAACGAAAGATCCGAAGAGTACCAACGACGCAAACTAAAAGGCTTCACGACCCGCAACCTCCTCGATATCGACGCCATTAGCAATCGGTCTCTAAAATCCTCAAATATTCCCAATGTCATACATCCTATATTGCAAAAAGATAGGTGGGAGAGCACAGTGTGGTTTGATTTTGAGAGGAAGGGTTTGTATCCGATTGGGGGCGGGTTTGCGGGGGATTGGGTCGCGGGGAATGAGGTTGTGGGGAGGGTTTTGGAGCCGTGTTTGAGGATTGCGACGATGATTCTGGATTCGAGTCATTTGATCCCTTGGGTTTGTGTTCCTCTTGTTTTCCAGTGGAATTTGCTAATTCAGGGTAGTTTCATGCGTTACTGTTAGGTCAGAGGAGGCCGGTCGATAAAGATCGGATACCAGACAAGTTCAAAAACTTTCCATTGACCTCATTTCATTTAAAGCCAGCACTGGATGAGGCAGAGGTCCAAGAAACGAAACAAAGGAGAGATTTCGTGTTTGGTAGGGTGATGCAGGATTTCGATTATACTCTTGGCTTTTCTAAGCCGGGCGAAGAGCCAGAGTTTGGTACTGTTAGAGACGACAACGATGGAATTACGTGGTTACACACAAGAAAAGATCTAGATGGTCGAGAGGTTAAGGGTATGATTTTTACGTATGTGGAATATTGGTATGATGCTAGCGATTTCTCCTGGACTGTGAATTGAGACTAATAATTTAGGCATCTCGGTCTCTTATTGCGAGACGATCTGAATGATGCTGAAAGACTTCATACAGAATGGCATTTTGCTAATACTTTGGTGCATGAGATTATGGTCAGTTATATCCATCTCTTGAATAGGACTTTCTGAAAGTTATAGCATGCCGTTATGTTTTTTGTGCAACAGGATGAGATACGCAATGAACTTGAGTTTTACTTCGAGAATGAGCCAGTAGCAGGTAAATCACACTGGTTCAGTATCTTTAAAATTGGACTGACACCGTGGTTGTAGAAATAGGATTCGCTTATGAAAATGCCGTAAGCCTTCAAAATCTTTTAAGTCAGCCAAATACTGATCTCATGTCTTGTAGATATTCGCTGGAAATCCCTACCCAATGCTCGAAGACAGTAAATTAAACTTCGATCCTCCATTTCGACCATTTTTTGGTCTTTGGTCGAGGATGACATGGCCAGATCTTCTAGCCGCCAAGATAGCAGACATAGTACTGAGAACTCCCGCCATCGAACCTTTGCAGAAATTTGTACCAATCCAAGTCTCATTCTTCGAAAGCATACAACAAATAGATTTTTGGAGTGTTGGAGTGAGAAAGTTTGGGTTGGACTTAATCCGCACGTCTCAATTCTCTCCAAGGATGTTCTCACTGAGACTAAGATCAACTCAAGGCATCACTTACAAGGGAGGTCCTGAAGTAGTCAAAAAGAGGAGTCTAGGAAAGTCCAATTTTGTGACTGATGACGCGACAAAGTTGGAAGCGAAGGTTCAGGCAATAAGGCTTTTAGCTCAGCAGGAGCCAAGTCTGATTGCCGCGATGGAGTATGGACAGAAAATTCTCGACCAAACATCGGTGAAAGGAAATTATGCCACTCAAGCAGATATCCTAGAGAGGGAAATGAAATCAATCTTCACGGCAATTAATCAAAGCTCTTCTCTTGAGATACTCAGAAATGTTCTTAAGCCCTTGGATCAAGCCAGAAGAGCACATGAGCAGATGATTCTCTCACTTGAAAGATCGGAGCGAATTGGCGAAGCAATCCTGTTAGAAACACGAAAAGATATCGTCACTTGGAACAGGAGAACACGAATTTTCGTAAAACTGGTACGGCTGACATATCCCGGCAGTGACAACGATATGGAAGCTCAGTATATAGAGGACGAAGCCATATTGCTTGAAGTCTGCCGCATGAGTTTATTCAAGCCCAGAGATAATGAAACTAATGACCCGGAAAGTTTTGCGGAGATCCAAAAACTGCAGAATGCAGTAGCTGCGATGCGGGAGAACCAAATCAATAGAACAATCAATTTGTGTGATGAGATCCGTTCTAAAATGGAGTGCTCTTTGTTCGCATATGCCAGCGCAGCTATTCTGTTGGCGGGCATTGGGAGAGGGACTTTGGATGAGAGATTCCTAGAGGCAGGAATGGGACATAAAGTGTTAGGGCTTCTTCAGAATAAGTGTGGTGTGGCCTGGAAGGAGTATGTCGATATTTTTATGAATATGGCGAAGGAGGTCAGAACGGCAATTCAACATGAACAGAAAGAGCAGAGGCAAGAACATCTCAGGCAGCAGATTGGCAGAGATTCGCTAAATAATGATGACCGGAGTCGCAACGGATGGACTCGCAATCGAAGTCGAAGTCCTAGAAGGGATCGTGGACGAGAGGGGTTTAGGGAGCGAGAGCCTTAAGGGCATCCTGTCTTCAGACCTCTGATATATCAAGTATCAGTAATACACTAGTATCAAGAAAGATTTTACATAGAATAAAATATGACTCTGTGTCATAGAAAGAGGCAATGGAAGTTGATTTAGTGTGTTGATAATAGCAAAGAGGGGCAACGCGGGGTAATCCGTCGCTAAATCTTAGGGTTGACCTTGACTTCATCCACTAAATCTTATATCACCAAAAAGTTTTCTTGGGCTTCATTATTAATACCGTCAAGTTCATCTCCTCTAGCCTTCCTGCGACAAGCTTCTAATTCACGATAGACCCCTAGAAGCACAAACCGGCCATCAAATATCCGTATCATCCTCGTCAAGGCCCCTAATAAAGTCATATCCGTCGTCTTCATCCTCCTCCCCCTTGACTGCCCATCCACCATCTTCCTCCTCCTCATCCTCACTGACTGGTGTCTCCATCTTTATTTTGCGTCCCTTTGCCTTCCTAACCGGTAGTTTTCTGGCGACTTCTTCCTCTTCACTCATCTCTTCCATGCCACGCTTCTTGCCCTTATTTGCACCATTGGGTTTGGACGGAGAGTATTTGGCGGTAGACGCTTTGGCCGGAGACGATTTGGAAGGAGAGTCTTTCTTAAATTTCTTTTCCTTGAAACGCCGCCATCGAACATAGGCTGAGTTCGCCGTGGGGGCTCCTAGCTCTTTCGCAACCTTGGACCAGTCGATGTCCGATACTTTGGAGGCGTTTATAATGGCCATGCACAGCTGTTCGTCTTTGCTCGCCATGCTCATTCGTTCGTGGCGATGAAGGTCTTGGAAGACTGATTTTGGGAAGGGGAAAGATAGCTTCAGCTGAGATTTCAGGACTTGTCGGGCTGGGGGTGGGGTTGTCTCTGATGGGCCTAAGAACAGTAAAAGGTCTGATAATAGTGAGCGGCGGGATCTGCTTAGGTGTGCTAAAAGAAAATGCAGGTTGTGTCTGTTCGAGATTTGCCCAAGTAGCGGAAAATGGGACTGTCGATAAGTACTTTTAGTCAAGGATCTATGTTAAGAAGGCAAACTTGACAGGTCATATACCCGGCAGTGTATTCTGCGGTGTTCTTTTCTTTTTGTTGGCTTTCTTCACATTCCGCTTTCTTGTTGGTTTCTCCAAAACAGGCGTCGATTCTTGAAACTACACCGTCTCTTCGGATACTCGCATTGATACTGATCTGAAAGCTATGTATTGCATATGGATTCGAAATTCTTCCACACATGCATATTTTACGAAATCACAACCGATCCTGCGAACTGCACAAACCCTGCGATCTACCCCTCCAAAACGCCACATTTCAAAGTGCCAATTGATTGCATTTAAATTAAAGAGCTTGCATACAAATGTCTCCGCCCCCGCATATCAAAATCCCGCAGAAAAATAATACTGATCATATTTCCCAGCAACGCATGCCTGCATAACGGAATGAATCCCCGGCTCAGATCTCACATTTCTCAAATTTCTTCATCGGATGTGCTGACCCGCGCAGATTGCTCCGAAGCGTCCGCTTCTGTCCCACCATGACCCGAGTCCTGGAATTCATCGTCGATCTCCTCGGGCTCGTCTTCCTCCTCTTTGAAGCTCATGGCCCTTGCCTTTCGCCCTGGCATCGTCCTTCTTGGCGTTTCGAAAAATGACCTATTCGGCTCTCCAACTCCAGGACGTAAATCGATATCCTCATCCTCATCCTCATCCTTGATCAACAGATCATCTTCCTCATCGCTGGTCTTTAGTTTGCGTTTTTTGCCTGTGGCAGCCTTGCTTTTCCGACCTCCTTTCGGGGTGGTTGGCGGTTTTGTAGGTGATGATGAAGCCGAGCGTGCTTCACCATTCAGCTTGGCGATCTTGGCTCGAAATCGAAAAAGTCGGCCTCTTAGAAGATTATTGTCAGAAATTCCTAGGTCTTCCGCAAGCTTCTTGTTGTCAAGTGACCCAATTCCAACCTGCTTAAGAATAGCGAACAGCATAGCCTGCTCTGGTTCTGTGAAAGTAATCGGCGTCGTCATTTTGAAGTTGTTCACTGATGATATTGAGAGTGGTTTCTGATGGAAAGAAGTCTGCAATTTGGTTTTCTAACCCTTGTGCGAACTGCGATTGAAATATCTTCTCATTAACATGCCCAAACCACCCATCCTGGTAAGCATCTCCAGCTAAAAATACGCCGCTATTCATCCATTCTGCAGATATCCATATAATAAACGTTTGTGCTTATGAATATGACAAGTCATTCCTTACCAACCACCCCAGAATCAACAGACCCTGGCCCACTAATGCCCAAACCACCATCATCCGCCTTGACTTCCATCTTGAAGCCTAGATCCTTGGAATTGCCGTCTGGTAACTTCCGTATTGGCGTTTCAAGCAATGACTCTTTTTTGTCTTCGTACTTGATCAACAAATCCGTCCCGTCCCCCTCAAGTTTGCGTTTCTTAGCGCTGCCGGTGGCGCTTTTGCTCTTTGGTACTGCTGGTGTTTCTTCGCACTTGTCTGGTAGCGCTTTTACTAGTGCTCCAGCTTGTAGTCTTGCTATCTTTGCTCTGAATTGAGAAAGGCGAACTTGTGCCGAAGTTTTGCTTTTGGCGCCGAGTGCGTGCTGGAGCTTGGCTCCGTCCATCTGGCCAACTCCCGTTTGAGTTAGAATGGCAATCATCATAGCATAATCTCCTTCGGTAAAGGTGACCGATGCTGACATATTGAATGTTCGGAGGTGGATGTTTTGACAAAATAGGTGCGGTGCAATTTAATTAGAATTGTGGGAGATTTGGTGGTGGTTGAAATAAATATCTTACAGACAGTGCTAACGAATTTTATTCCCAACTTCTTTTTCTTCTTATTCAATAGCAATCACACATTGTTTCAAATATATTAAATTTCACACTGCATATCACGCCACTCATCAAGTTTGCAACACTAAAATATGACAGCCTCATTGAACGGCACCTTGCAGATTCCCAACCTCGTCTAAAGCTTCAGATCCCACCCTACTACGGCCCGACTCCGCATCTTCTGGCTCTTCGCTAGACGCATCCTTGAAGATCGCCACGCGCGCTTTCCCCGTCAGCATCCGTCGGGTCGGACTCTCGAGTGCTGAATCAAGTATCACTTCGCTACTTTCATTATTATTCTTGATCTTTCCAATATCCAAGTCAAAATCAGCTTTCTCATTGTCACTCGAATCCTTATTGCGCTTCTTTGAAGATCATAGTTGTTCCACCAGTTTTGTAGTTAGGAGACTTAGATGTCTTTGCCCCTGCAATTATTGCTTCTTTCCCAGAAGTTTTGTTGTCGAGCAGTCCTTGATGAAGTTTATTAGTCCGGAACCTCCACCACCCTTGTCAGGCTAATTTAGCTTTGTCAAGGCCACAGTCTCTTGCTAAGTGTTCAAGTCGAGCTCATCTACTGCGATTTGCTGAAGGGTCGAGATCACGAGAACGTGGTCGGTTTCAGAGAGCGTAGTTGGGGCCGATGTTTTGGACAGTTCGAAATTTCGTGGGCTGAAAGTTCAAGGGGGAAAATTAAACAAGGGCAGCGACTAAGTGGGTTTATATGATCAGAAATATTTGTGTGTGGAGGATCGGGATCAATTTCAAGTCAATCTTCTACATTGCTATCACATAACCAAATATTTCTCCAAAGAGATAAGCCATTGACCTGTCAACCCCACCAGCAGTCCTCCATAGCTACCCTGCCACGCTCACTATCATAGCCTGACTCGGAAAGAATGATTGAGGATTGCCAGAGTCTTGCCCACCTATAACAACCTCGTCAAGTTAGTGGCTCAGCTATCTCAGGTTTCTGCATACATACTCTTCAAGATCAGCATCCTTAGTGAGATCGTGCCATCCCTTGTCACTGTCATCATCACTTTCAATCGCCTTGCGTCTTTTCTTCGGAGATTGGCCTTGTCTTCTGAGCTTCCCATTCGGCGTAGATGGCGGTGTTCGCGGGGCTGCGTTGGTATTCTTGTTGGGCGTGCTGGGGAGATCCACTCCTTTCTTAAGTTTGGCGTTGAAGCGGCACCAGCGCACTTGAGCAGCTCCTTTGGAGGGCAATTGAAGCTCCTTGGCGAGAAGGTCATAGTCGACACCACCAACCTTGATTTGTTTCAGGACTGCAATACAGAGTGCCAAGTCGCCTTCGTTGAACGTTACTCCTTTTGACATTGTGATATTTTGTAAGATGCCGTGCGATTTGGGAAGGTGTGAAGCTGAAAACGCTTTAATATACTCAGAGGACTGATTTTTGTGTGAGGTACAGTTTACAAGAGAAACAAAGTGATTGCAATAGAAAGACTTGAACAGGAGATTGAAAGCTTGCCAAATCTTCTGTAATGATAGGGCGTTTCTTGCATGTGCTTGTCAGCCACTATATATACAAGTGCAGTCACGCTACGCTTTTTCACATGTCAGATCTACCACATTTGTCAATTCTAGCGGACGGAAGGAGATCCCGCTCAAGTCAATATTGATAAAATTCTAGCCTCTTTTGGATCCCTGCCCCGCCGTTCCACAAGTCCAAAATATTCTGCCCCACCAACCCAACGCCACCCCGTACACCCACCACAGATCCCATCAATCCATGCTGGCGTTACTTGAAGAAGATCGGCACTGTATCATCCCATATCCTCTTCCCCACCTTGTCCTTGTCCATATCCTTGTCCATATCCTTGTCCTTGCTCTCTTTTCCAAGCTCCTCCTCCTCCTCTTCATCATCATCATCCAACTCAATCTTGGCTTTCTTGGTCGGCGATCCATGGGTTGTTCTCGGCACGAACTCTAACTTCTTACCACCCGAAGGATGGGTATTTGGCGTGGACTCAGAAAGTGTCCTCACAAATCGATTCCATCGATTTCTTGCAGCCATCTGCGTTGGGAGCTTAAGGGACTTTGCTAACTTGTCGTAGTCGAGATTGGAAACGTCGAGTTGGGTAAATATAGCTGCTAATAGAGCCTTTTCTGCTTGGGACGACATGCTCTTTCTTGGTGAGAGTCGAGCGTAAAATGTGGCGGGATGGCCCGGGGTCTCTGGGTTTGACATGGTGATAATTGCTTGGTTGGATGATCAATGAGTGTGGTAACTACGTTTATAAATAAATATTTCTGCATAGAAACGTCCAAAGAATTTGGCCAGAGCATTAGGAGACAGGTCCGCCTCACGCTCAGCCGTGAAGTGAATGTCTATCAGCCACCAACACAGGCTCGCTTCCACTGATCTCGCCATACGGCACTTCAAGGGTAGATTTCCGTTCTTGATATCGTGCAGAATTAAGGTCTAGGTGATAAAGATATCATTTCTCATATTCAGACCTAGCTAAGGAGCCAACCCCAGCCACCCAAACCAACCACGAAATTCCTGTTCCCACTTCCCCGTTCACACACCATGTTTCCGCCTTACGTCTCACGCCTCCTCCTCACCACTTAGTTCGCCCGCATCAATCGACCCGCCAATCTCGGATCCACCCAGTTCCAAATTCTGAAACTCTTCATCATCACTATCTTCAGATTTGAAAGTCGTAACTCGCGCGGCTCGACCTGGTAGGCGACGGGTTGGTGTTTGAAGCAATTCCGCTTCCCAGACGGCACTCTCGGCGTCATCGAATTCGTCTTTAATCCCAAGAATATCTTCTTCTTCTCCTTCTTTGTCAATCTTACGCTTCTTTGAGGAACCTTTAGGTTTTGCTTTTGTGATTTTGGATGTAGTCTTCGGTGGAGGTGTTGTCGCGGGCTTCTTCGGCGTTGTAGAATTGTTGGACTTATCCTCGTTGAGTCTTTTCTTGAATCGTGTCCATCTCATTCTTGCAGTGTTCGTAGCAGTATGACCTGTGAGACCAAGGTCGCTGGCTAGGATATGGTAGTCAATTTTACCTTCGAGTTGGCGAAGGGCGGCCTCCATTAAAGCTTTGTCTGAATCGAAAGACATTGTGGGCAGGTGGGAGTAAATAAGTCTCGATCGTAAGTAGATGTTAAAGATTGCTGCAATGCGAGAATTTGTTTCTAAGTAAAGAGCGTTGGAAAGAAATATGAGTCGCCAAGTGATTGAAATACTATAGGCAAAGGGTGTTAGGTATCCATAGTTCCTATATTTATCTAGTTGCTTCCTGAATAGACAGCCACTTACACTCTTGATTATTAAAGAGACCAAGAAATTTCAGAATATGCAAACAAAAGAGTTCTGGCATTCTTTTCTTTTTGCTTAATCAGAATGTATATTAATTATACGAAAAATAATCAGCACGAGGTCCGTAATTCTCAAGTTATCCAGCTATATTGGATCCACTACAGCTACCGCATTCAGATTCCATCTTGAAGCTATACAAATTGTGGGACTCCTTATCACCAACTAACATCAACTACCACCAACATCAATCCTCCTCAGAATGATTGTCCAAGTTCAACGGGACTTCCATTTCCTTTCCCCCATATTTAATCACCTCATCATCTATCTCATCCTCCCCACCATCCTCCACCTTAAATGTCGAACTACGTCCCTTTCTCACAGGTAACTTCTTATTCTGAGACTCCTCCACAAACCCTTTCCCCTCATCCCCAACGCCCCTTTCCAAGTCCAAATCCTCATCCTCGTCCCCCCAATCACTTATATTCATCTTCCTCTTCTTACTTGGGGACCCATTGTTCTTGCCATTCGTCTTGGCCTTCGGTGTTCGTGGCTTCAAGGGAGATGTGGTTGGTGCTGAACCCGACACGTTGAGTTTAGCTTTGAAACGGGACCACCGCATATATGCTGCGCTTTTGGTAGAGAGACTGAGCTCTTGAGCTAGTTTTTCGTAATCAATTTTGAAGTTGGCGACTTCGACTTGGCTTAGGACTGCGGCCATGAGGGCTTTGTCGGCGTCGACGGCCATCGGCTTGTGGTCTGGGTAGAGGGATGAATGGTTTCCTTGAAAGATTCGAAGGGTGTTCAAGAGGAGCTTGCTACTTTAGTATATATAAAGCGACCTGGAGAAGCTACTGAGTAATTGCATGGCCCCGCTTTTCTACATCAATGTTTGTCCACATTATCCTAGTTAAGAAATCACAACAGCCTCCGTTGGAAGAAAAAGCTATCAGATTCGGAACCAAGTGCAATTCGTTAGATTTTTTCAGTTTATTCATAGTTGTCTTGAAAGGCAAACAGCCTATTCGAAAGACACCTCGCAACTCAGCGCTTCTTTATTCAAATTCGGTCCTGTCTAAACTGATTTCTTACGCCTCTTGTTTCTCCCACCTTCTCTTCTTCACGCATCCTCATCGTCCATGCCGTAGAATGCGTCTTCCTCCAAGACCTCATCGACAAGTCTTTCTGTCTTCGCCTTTGACACCCTTGAGTTCTTCCTCTTACTTGGTGTCTCAAACTGATCGACTTCCTCCTCTGTCTCTTTCTCCCAATTATCCTCGCCATCCTCGCCGTCCTCCTCTTCTTCGTCACTCAACATAGTCTTTCTCTTCTTGATCGGACGGTCCTTTTTGGTTTTGCCGTTGAAGGTCTTTTTCGGGGTGGCACTCGGTCCTTTGATAGATGAAATAGGCTCTCCACCGGTGAAGTGCTTTCTGCGGTAATTATCCCATCGGTTCCTTGCTGCCCTGCTATCTTTGACACCGATATCTTTAGCGAGGAGGTCAAAGTCGATTTTCCCGTTTAGTTGCTTGATAATTCCCTTGAGGAGAATGACATCGGCGTCTGCTGACATGATGGGAATTTCGGTCTTCCGGGTGTTCTGATAATGATTAGGACAGATGCGAGATCCTTAAAATTGAATTCTGGAGTTGGAGGGGCATTTATGGACATTATGGACATTATGGACAATGAAACATAGGCAGAAGACTGGAGGAGGATTCTAGAACCAGGATTTCCTTGCTTTTTGTCGGGTTGCAGAATTACTTACAAGGATCTCTCGCGCGTCTTCTGTGTCTTCTCGAGAAAACTAAGGTTAAGGCTAGTTTCAGATATGTAGTCGGTAGATCGTGATTCTGTGATGTAGGGTTGGTCAATCTCCGGGCCGATTCTCCGCCTACTTCTCGGTCTTCACTTCCGAGGATTCTCTTGACGATGACGAAACTTAGCGTTTTATTTTTAATAAAATAAGTCCTATCTGCTAAATAGAATTCAAAGACAAGTAAAAGAGCTTTTGCAACCATCAAATCATTTCATACCTCCTCCACATCCGAAAATTCTTCACTGTCCTTTTCCTCGTCCTCCATATCACTTCCAACATGTCCCGAGCCTTTGAATTTCTCAAAATCCTCAAAGTACTCATCATCTTCCGCCTTGAATACAGTAGCTCTTGCAGCTCGTGCAGGTAACCTCTTTGTCGGTGTTTCCGTTGCTTTGAAACGGACCCCTGCCTTCTCATTATCCTCGCCCCTGGAGCACCCTATCTCCTCTTCGTCATCGGCTTCCTCATCAGTCTCCACCGATTTCCGCTTCTTTGATGGACTTCCGCTCTTCTTGGAATTTGGTGTTCGCTGAGGAGTTACCGGTTGTGGTCCAATACCAGCACTTCGGAAGAGCTTCTTCTTATAGTAATCCCAGCGTTTCCAGGCAGCACTTGGGTTTGGAGCACCAATATCTTTTGCGAATACTTTGTAATCGAGCTTTCCGTCGAGTTGGCTAAGAGCAGCTCGTAACATGGTCAATTCATCGGCAGACATTGTTGAGTGTTTGGTTTGGTAAGTCTTTATGTAGATGGTGAATGAGATTGTTTTTTTACTGCAGATGCAGGTTCACAGATACATTTAAGGAATCTGTTGGTTCTGTTCTGCTAAAATTCTCCTAAAGTCAAGTGGCTCCGCTAACAAGTTTGCTTCTTTAGGCTTGCAGATCTCGCCACCAGCTTTATCACAATTTAGTAGCGTTCTATCACATTTGCGTATATTATACTATTGGCAAGGATAGTCTTAAAGAACCTGTCCCAAAATCTGCAGTTGCTTAATCAAGGTACATTTTCAGGGTTTGTGTAGCAAAGTTGTGCGAATTGCCTGTCCGCATTGCAGAATTATGCAAGATGCCGCCAACTTGGGCTGCACCTGGCAACGCTGAGACTCCCTATAATTGCGGTTGGTAAGTGTGCCCTCCTAAGAAACTTCTCAGAATATCAGCCTTTTTTCCTCTTCGGGGAATAAAATATTCAGCCCCGCATGCCGCAAAGTGAAGTAGTAACAATTTCCCTAACGCGTCCTCATTTCTACGTATCTAGAATCCGCAAAAACAAGTAGAACATGAACAAGGGACAAGAGCTTTGATGCGTCCGCACAGAATGATGGAATGGAAGTGAAAGTGAAAGCTTGCGCCATTTCCTTGTCATCAATTCCCCTATACTGCTCTCACCCAAAATGCATTAAAGAAGGCTCGTATTATCGTGACAAGAGAGTTCAATGTCGCTTGTTGCAAGCCATTGTGTTGGTCAAAATGGTGGTTGTAGTCCGAGCCATGACCTGACCAAACAGATTGAGGAAATTCAATATCTTCGTTAGGGTCGTTGTCTCTGCAGAGCTTCTAAGTCAATTATCTCTGTCTTATTATTACTTACTGCTATTTGAAACACCAGAATGACGTTTTCATAACTCCAGCACGCAGCCTACAATTTGACGTACCTTAGTTATCAAAGAAGGACCAAGGCAAATGGCAACAAACGCGAGTGACACGAGGCTTTCTATAAACCACAATCCTAATAAGTCCTGATGAGGTTAACGGACGACATGAGCAGGGGGCTGGGTTATGGACTATAGGATCCGCATGCTAGCGATCCTGTGGATGAAGTGAATTCAGTTGCCCAACAGAATATCTGAGTGGTAGCCGAAAGTGCATCAGGATAGATGAGAACATCAAGGATGTAAAACTCCTCAGGTTGGTTTTGGTGACACAATGCTCGAGTATTTATTATGGCGCGTTATATGGACAGTTTTGCTCAAAACTAATTTTTACCACGATACTTATATCTTTTCAAAATATTTTTATTTTTTAGTTTCTTTTTTATTAATAGCATAATTAGGTCTATACTTTATTTTGCATTACCACGTGACTTTCCAACATACTAGAGGTACTCCTTGAAAGTGCCTTTCCACCCAGCTTTGAGCGGTTTTTAACTGTTCAACAATACAATTCTAGGCTAAAAGATGATTCAACATGGAGCAGTAATACATCACTAGGTATTATCAAGGTTGGTCTTTGAACAATTATTGGCCCCTCTGAGCAAAGCAGTTGTACTAAGGGTGTGTCATTAGTAGTGATCCCAGACTTGGATATCATTCTGGACCCTATGAGTTTTGGCGTATTAAGATGAGTTCATTGATATGAGCGAGTAGGTTAGTTCTCCCTATTTACACATTCTAGAGCTAAGCAGACTTATATATTTAGCTGAGGAGTTGTGCAGGTGGATATATTTCATAAAAGTATACTGGTAAAAAACTTGAGGATAATTTAATTGAAGAGGGTCACAGTTTAGAGCGCAATATCGAACCTGAATTCAATTTCATTAAGAAAATTTCACAATTTGGATTACTATTCGTCAATGCCACTCCCATCGCCACTCCTAGTCCTCACACCTGCAATCCCATATCCATCTGTTCACCATCACAGATACGTATGGATCCAGGACCCCGTAGAAAATTGGAGCTGGTTAACTCGGTCTTTGATGTCGATATAATACAACAGGATGAGGCCATTGTTAAGTCCAATGGCACAGAGCGGGCTTTCTGCCTTTGCTGGAAAACCTGGGAGGCAAACCAAATCGTCAGAGATGCTACACTCGCGAATATCGCCGCTAGTGCCAATGTAATACACCTGTCCTCCACTCTGAGTGCATCCGAGGGGTGTGTCAGCTCTCGGTTGTGATAATAGCCATGCTACACTTTCCGTGGAGTTGAGGTTGATGGTGTACTGGAGTATAGAACCACTATCAGCGCCGATGTAGTTCACCTGGTAGCTGAGATCGCTGAGTGTAATGCAAGCCAAGTTGCTACCTGCTTTAGCAGCCTCCCCTTTAAGAGGTGTCGCGCTGTACCAGCCTGATGAGGGAGGTTTGACTAAGTGGTTGACAATATTATTCTGCCCGATGTAGAATACGTGTGCCACCTCACCCACCACAAGGGTAGCTAGGGCGTTTTCGTTTGCTGCGGCCTTCCCAGGAAGAACACTATGGGTCCAACCCTGGGTTTCAGGCGTGATGTTGTAGACCAGCTGATTGATGGAGTTATCGGTGCCAATGAAATAACATTGGCTCTGAGCAGTAGTCTCATCGCTGGAGAAGCTGATCCAGAGAGAACATAAAGCGCTACCAGCTCTCACTTTGCAGTCAGGCATTGGATTGTTCACCCATCCGGTAGTTAAAACGCCTCCTGTCATAATGCCTCCTGGTGCTAGCACGTTTATCAAATTACTGTCATCAACGTAAAAAACGTCCTGCCGTCCAGCAGTGAAAGCCAAGCCGCTGTCCTTTCTTGCTGGAACACTAGCAGACACAGTGTCTACCGACCAGGTGCCCAGTGGGGTGTTATTGATTTTCGGGTCAGCAACGATGACCTGGTTTGTGGTTCCAAGATAAATGACGAATGGATAATCGACTCCATTCCCATATATTTCACCGCAGCTGAGAGTGCTAGTTGGTCTTGCCGCCATCTTGTGAATTTTTGCTGAAATTGGATATGACTAGAGATGGTGGTGCGGTGAAAGAGGGGGGATGATGATGTGTTCTATATCTTGTGATTTAGAGAGTAGATTATAAGAGAACGATTTGCTTTAGAACTTTTGAATAGACTTGTTAAGTACATCCGCATCCCCTATGTGACCATGTGATGTGAAGACAACAAGATCATGATGTGTAAAATTGTGGTGTGGAAGTGGTCTGAAAGTGGTGTGTAGATATTAACACATCTGCGCTTGCATAAGGAGGCGCAAAGGGCAATCTCGCATAAGGTTCGATGGTCACAAATCAATCATCCAATGGCTTTTGTGGCGTCCATGGGATGGGAGAGAGCTGAAATATGCAAAAAGCGGTCTGCAGATACTGATTACGACTTTTCCACGTCCTGCAAGTGATTTGTATACAGTAAAGTGGAATGTTCAGACAGAGAATCGCTACAAGTCATAACTAACGATTAATCCTCATAAGTCATAGTAATATTTGGGAGTAGATCTCTCCAATATCAAATATTCTAAATGAAACTCTTACATTAGTTGAAGAAATAACACACGTAGGCCTGACTTATAAATAATCAGAACTGTCAATTTTCAAAATTTTCGTGGAAAGAAGCACCCTAGGAAGTTCAACTCAGGCAATATACTGTCACGTCATGGTGGTCTGCTTGTAAATCATGATATTCTTCTCCCCCTTCTCTTCAATCGGTGTCTCTTTACAAGGATAATATACTACAATAAAAACACTGATTTTGCTACTATAGAAACATCACTACTACTTGTTCACTGTCTACCAAATTAGAAAATAATAAAGCTTCAACATTTAGTGTTTTTGACTAACTAAATTAACTGTTTTGATTGTTTTTAAATAAATATTAAACTGACTAGAATAACTATTATATATAATTCTTTTTAATCTTTATTTTGATCTATAGAAAACAATCTAGAAATCTTAATAAATATTATTACTAATAATTAATATAATTTTTATATATTTATT
>Ga0182030_10000467_pt1 | contig 75836 bp, 79 predicted proteins | sample 812S3MmetaG_FD_121299 | JGI IMG/M metagenome (GOLD analysis project Ga0182030, IMG submission 121299) | Permafrost microbial communities from Stordalen Mire, Sweden - 812S3M metaG (Illumina Assembly) | ecosystem: Environmental > Terrestrial > Soil > Wetlands > Permafrost | place: Sweden...
ACTGGCTTGACGCAAGTCGGAATGTTGGTTGGAAGTACAACGACCATCTCCATTGTGGGTTCGAATCCCATCACAGTAAGAATTGATAGCGTCCATGTATATCTCTAATTATGCTGATGTGGTGTAATGGAAGCCACGCAAGTCTCAGAAGCTTGTGCCGAAAGGCGTGGGAGTTCGACTCTCCCCATCAGCACCAAATTTAGTCATGGTTCAGCATCTCTGCCACGGTGATGCAATTTGGAAGACATTCCTGATTTAGACTCAGGATTTTAGGGGTTCAAGTCCCCTCTGTGGCACCAATTTATGAATAAGTTTAAACAAATTTTTGATGATTCGTGGAAAAAATATAACTTACCTCCGAAAAAGGTATTCAAATTTACATGGGAATATTGTCCCTTATGCGATGCTATGTTTGTGCGCTGCCCTAAATGTGGAAATAATTGTTGTAATGCAACTTTTGGCCGAGTGACAAAACTCGGGTTTCCAACAAAACGGTGGGGGAAAGAAACTAAAGAATGTGATGTGTGTAATTTGGCATATATGTATCAATCGTTGGCCGAACAAACAAATACGGTTCCTAAAAAACCGTTATGAACATCAACTCAGTTAACATTGATTTAGACCAAGCGATTGGCGTAGTAACATTTTCAGATAACAGCGTCATACACATCAAAGGTTATTGTCAATGTGTAGCGTTTGGTGAAATCGTATGGAATTATACATATATGAAAGACAAATTGCAACACGAGAAAGACTACGTTGAGTTCTTGGAGAAGCGACTGAAAAGTTCTCATTTTAAGAAGAACGTAAGCCCCGAAGAATTTGAAAAGACCGAGAAAAAGCTTAAGAAAGCCCGACTTGTCTTGAGGGTGTTGGAAAAATAATTTGACTTTCATCCGTTATTGTAGTAGGCTACAAACAATCCGTTAAGCCTGTAGGCAGGCAAAAATGTCGGTGTAGTGAAATGGTTATCACGGAAGCCTTTCAAGCTTTAATAGGCGAGTTCAATTCTCCCCACCGACACCATTATAATAGGACATTGTTTTTAGATATTTTCCCTTATTAATCAATATGAGAACATGGATAGAGCAAAAACCTAAAAGTCATAACTGTGGCCCAATTGCTGTCGCCGTTATCGCAGGTGTTACTTTAGAAGAAGCGATAAAAGCAATAGGTAAGAAGGGTTCCACTACAACTAAACAATTGGTTTGTGGGTTACGTAAACTTGGATGGAATTGTCCTGACCGATGTAAGAAAATGCCGAAACCACCACTTGGGATTGCACAGTTGAAATCCCCCACACGAAAATCGGGATGGCATTGGGTAGTTGTTGATGGAGACAAAATTTACGATGGATGTAACGGGAATCCCGATGGCACTGTCAGATGGATTAATGGAGAACGAATCACGTCGTATCTTCCAGTGACAAAGATTTAATGCGTTAGTAATGGCTCCGGTTTCTACCCGGTACGTGCATAATTGGACAATGAGGGTTCGAGTCCCTCCTGACGCACCACTTTTTATCAGAAAATTACTGACCACGGTATCAGTAAGTTTACGGTCGCCAAGAAGAAAGTCATTACTGATGACGAACCTACTTCCCGACGCAATCGTTAACCAACAAGTGGCTTCATGGTGAAATTGGACATCATGGGAATTTCCTAAATTTTCGTTCCGAGTTCAAATCTCGGTGGAGCCACCACTTTATGAAATCATTTACAAAAGTTACAGAGACCACCTACACTCCAACATGGATTAAATCTCATTTCATCACTTACGACGAGCATTTTATTCGCATTCGCCAAAATTTTCCATACAAATGTGACCGCTGTGAAAAATGCGATCACAAATTTCTTCTTGGAGAAAGTATTGGCTTAGCTGCATTTGAGAACATTGGAAACCGAGTGTTATGTGAATCCTGTGTCATAGAATTAGAATGTTCACATCAACCGGCATAGTTCATTACGATGATGACGAAGGACATAGAGTAATTCTCCGAGTATCTCAAAGCTTGGCGGATTATTATAGGTCATTCATTCCCAAATGTGAAAGAGTCATCAAACCAAGGTGGGCGGCTCATGCAACGGTTATAAGACCGGGATTTGAAGTTCCTCCCAAGATTAGTTATTGGGGAGACTACGAGGGAGAGGTAGTAGAATTTCTATATGATTCATATCAGTTGAATGGTTACGGCTATTACTGGGTGAACATATGGTCAAAAAGATTGGAAGAAATTCGCACTGAATTGGGGTTGACCAATGTTAGCAAATATGCATTGCGTCCACCGGGATATGATAAGACCTTTCATATCACCATCGGTAACTATATAGAAATACTTAGGAATGGGGAGTCTCCCGAAAAATAAGTGCAGATTTCATTTGACATTTCGTTAAGGTCTGTTATATTTATACTCACAACGGTAGGATGGCAGAGCACGGCTTATCGCACCTGACTTGAAATCAGATGTGGCCTCAAAACCACCGGGGGTTCGAATCCCTCTCCTACCGCCAATTTCTGCGGGGTTAATTAATCGGTATAATAATTCGCCTACACCGAATAGTGAGTGGTTCGACTCCACTACCTCGTACCATTTTATGTCAGATGCAGTGACTCAAACGCCCGATTGGTTGGTTGACAGAATGGATAAAATATCCAAACTGCCACCGCCGACGTTGGAAGAAGTGAGGATGCAGTTTGATGGGTCGAGCAATCAAAAAGAATCTAAGGTTATCATTGTTACACCGACCATGAGTCGAGTGGTTAAATCCGCAGGCAAGAAATTGTGGCAAATTTTATAATGTGACTTACGAAGATTTCAATATGAAATCTGTTCAATGGAAGGTAAAACAGCCAGGGGTTGTGATTGATTGCTAATCAAATCGTGCCTTAATCGGCATGGGAATCGTGCTCTCTGCCTTCCGCCAATTTCGTAATTGCGAGTCAATCCTTTAACTCTATACAGTGATTTACGACTGTGAGTGGGGACTAAATAGACCGCCCAATTTATCTTTGTAGGAGCAGAAAACCCATCTCCCTTTAGGGGATGGGATGAATGCGACTCATTGAAAATAATTTAACGTTTTCTGAAAGTGATTGATATGTATCTTGTAGAATGTATAACCGAGCATACAAATATCGTTTGATTCCGAATAAAGAACAACAAGTTCTATTGTCCAAACACTTTGGACATTGTAGATTCGTATATAACCATTTCCTCCAAGTGAAGATTGACCATTACAAGAAAACCAAGAAAACAATCAATTGGCAGGATATGGCAACACAACTTCCAAAATTAAAGAATGAATATGAATGGTTAAGTGAGGTTGGCTCACAATCTCTCCAGCAATCTATTCTCAATTTAGATAGAGCATATACATCTTTCTTTCGTAGTGGAACTGGATTTCCCAAGTTTAAGTCGAGAAAGTATGCTCGCAAATCATTCATTGTTCCTATTACTAATAACAATATTAAATTGAACTATGAAACGAAACGATTGGTCATACCAAAGTTTAGAAATGGTATTAAATGTATCTTTGATAGAGAAGCAGAAGGAACATTAAAGCAAGCAATCATATCACAAGACAGAGATGGAACGTATTATGTCTCCATATTGGTTGAAGTGAATAATGATTTTCCAACTAAACCAGAACCAAAGAAGACTAAAGCGATTGGAATGGATTTTGGAGTAAAGACGTTCCTAACATTGAATAATGGAGAAAAGATTGAAAATCCAAAAGTGTTGAAACAATCATCTGATAAATTGGGAAAACGCCAGCAAGAACTGGAGACATTAACCAAAGGTTCCACTGCTCACATTTCCAAGCAAGAGCAGATTACCAAACTCCATAGTAAAATAGCAAGACAGAGAAAAGATTTCTTGGATAAACTCTCACACAAACTAACCAATGATAACCAAATTGGAACGATTTGTATTGAGGACTTATCCATAAAAAACATGCAGGCAGACAACTACAAAGCAACCAACAATAGAATTGCTGATTATGCTTGGGGTAAGTTTGTGAGTATGTTGCAGTATAAGAGTGATTGGTATGGGAAGAACTTCCGAAAGATTGGAAGATTTGACCCGTCCAGTAAAATGTGTAACGAATGTGGATATGTAAATCATTCTCTAACTTTAAGTGACAGAGAATGGAAGTGTCCAAGTTGTAGCACAAATCACGATAGAGGTGTGAATGCTGCCAAGAATATCTTGGACTTCTCATTTCCCAAAACAGAGTTTAATAAGGGTAGGAATTACCCTATAGAAACCTTAATGTTAGAGCAACGGGGAAACCCACTTGCTTTAGCGGGTGGGTAATTCATATGATATGTTTTCTTTGTTCGTGTGAAGAATTCAACGTGAAGATGGATGCTGTAGTTATTCAGGAATATAAAGGGATGACCCTCGAAGTTCCAAGTCCAACTATGGTTTGCAAAAAGTGCGGGTGGGAAACCCTCGCCCGTGGTCAAGTGGATGCCTTATTTGTTGCTACTAAAAAGTGTTATGAAGAAAAAGTTTCCGAAGTTTCCTGACTCTGTAATCATACTCAAACAGTATTTAACGTACATGGATTATGCAGCTACGGGTGAAGGTAGGACGTTTGAACTTAATATTTGTTTTGCCGAGACTCAAGCTGAGGCAAAAGCAAAACATTTGAAAAGATTTTATCCTACAGATGACGCAGCCCGAACATACTACGGTGTAGCTGTTGAGGTGGTTCCATTTAAAAGTAAAAGAGCCAAGGACATTATTACACATATATTCAAGTTGGGCGAGGGATTACACGAAGATTTACTTAAATATGGAATTGATTTCTATTTCAAGTATTATGTTAATGCAAGTTAATATATAAAATAAGGTCAGAGACATTCTTTAATGTTTTTTACTCGCAGCCTTATGGCTTACGAGATTGCTTCGGGGTCAGTGAGCAGGATTAATCACGGACTCAATAATTTATGAAAACGAAAAATGCAGTTGTAGTATCAATCGTCGGCGCAATAGTCGCCTTAACATTAACAGGTTGTGTCGCAACATGGACACCAGGAGGCGTAGTTGTTAGTGGACCACCACCATTGGTGATCGAACCTCCAATTGTAGAAGTCTCTCCAGTCGGAGTTGCAGTCGGTGTTCCAGATGAATATACTTGGGATGGATACGAATATGTGGGAATCGTAGGTGGGCAATATGTTTACCTTGGACCCGTTGGCGTTTGGGGTGTCTGTGAACCTTGGCGTTTAGACCGCTTTCATGGATGGGAACGTGGTCATAGTGATTGGCGTAGCCATGCTTTTCATGGACGTGGAGGGCATGGTCGTCGTTAATTCCTATGGAATACATCAACGAAGCAAATTCATTCCTCGACGCTCTGTATAAGAGCGTTGGGGCTTCTACCGCAGAGCAAAAGTATAATACACTAATTCTTAGGCTCGGGTACGAAAACGAGTTTATTGGGTTCAGTCATATTCCAACATGGCAACAAAAGCAGAGAATGATGGAATATGAACTTTTGGATCGTCAAGGCGCATGAGAAAATGGCTCCAAACTATTGCTGCGTGTATTGCGTTGATACTTATAGTTGGATGTGTTCCAATACACGTCAATGGTACAACGCATTATCTAGTGGTGGGCATTGGAGTAATAAGTGTAAATAACACTAATCAAGCCTTGGCACAAGTGACTAAAGCAACAATCCTTGGGGGATATGCATCGGAACAGGGTGGAGGTATTGGATTTAGTTCGGTTAAGAAAGTAATGATCGCTACAAACGTCAATATGGTTATTGACGTGAGTAATGCCCCATTCAAACCTTTAAATGTGGAAGTTCAAAAATGAAAAATAAAATTATAAGCTTTATTAGCATGGGTCTGTTGGCAGTTTTGATGATGGGATGTAAAATTCAACCAAATTACATTATTATATCATCCGCCACCACGGTTGGGTTTGATGTATCTGAATCAACCGTATCACAAACCCCGCAAGCCACCTTGGCATATAAACGAGGCGAGTTAGTGATTGTGCCGATTCCTACGAATGGACCTGTTCCCGATGTCATTATGGATTTCAGTTTCAAGACTTCAATATTTACTTCATCGGGTGGAATTTATTCTCGAATTGCAACGGGTCCACATGCGACCACAAGTGCCGCTTCGGCATTGATGATGTCTAAGGATAAAAACGGAAACCTTTTTACGAATTTACCTAGTGTTTTGCCTTCGATCACCACTTTCCTAACTCCTAAATCAACAAAATAAGTATGACGAAATTAAATAGTTATTGTAAACACCTCAAACCAGGTAAGATATATCTTGCCGAAAAAGTTGCAGCGGAAAAGATAAAAATAGCTCGCCAAGCCGTGGTTGATCGTGCTGAAAAGGATGCTGAATTTGCCGCAGATGTTTTGAAAGCTATTGGTGACAAGTTGAGTCCCGAGGCTAGAAACATATGTGAAAAGAGCGTTGCAACCGACAAGGCAAAAAAACTTCAATCTGGATTTGTGGATTTGTGAATTTTGATTGATAGTTATTAATATCGGAGCGTAGGATAATTGGCTATTCCGCATGTTTTGGGTACATGATATTGCGAGTTCAAGTCTCGCCGCTCCGACCATCTTCTAAAAGTTATGAGTAACAACATTTATCCCGTATCAACAGGTCAAAAACCTCCATTCTACGTAGAGTTTAATCGTGGTGGAATGGGCGGAGAATTCACTCTGTTTCGTCGTAACTTCATGTATTCACCAAGCGAGTTAGCAGAAATGGAAAAGAAATCTCCTGAACACGCCCCCATGTTAAAACTGTGCAATGAAGTTCACCCTTGGAATCTATTCACGGCTGAGTATGGTAAGGATGGATCAGTTCCCGACCGCAAGTGGATTGAATGGATGGTAGATGCTTTAAACTCAAAGGCGGAACAGGAAGAAATGGGAAGTGAATATTTCTCTTGACCCTTAACTTATTTTCCGATACAATTTAGACCTATGACAAAACCTGAAAAAATCAAAGCTATTCTAGCACGTCTCAAAAAGGAAAACGCTGACATTGCGGAGGCTCATATCTCGGCTATGGTCATTACTGGTTATTTAGATGATCTCGCTCAGGCGGGGATCATCGAAAGCGCATTCGCTATGACCCCCGTTGGTCGCTCAGTAAGGTCTATTTGCGAAGAGTTTGATTGGAAACCGACTGATGAAGACCTAATTGCATTTGTAAGCAATATGGTCGGTCCTGAAGAACGTGTTGGGTTCTTGTTTATGCTGAAAAAGTATCGGGATGATCGAACTGGGCTTCTGACAGAATTTAAGGCTATGATGGATAAACAAACTCCTCCCGACGAAGCAACGTAAGGTTTGGTAATTCGTTTAATATTTATAGTAAAGCCGCTGTGGTGTAACTGGAAGCCACACAAGTTTGAGAGACTTGTGCCGTAAGGCGTGGAGGTTCAAATCCTCTCAGCGGCACCATTTTATCATGAAAAACATTGAAGGTCTCGTCGTATCCGCCAAGTTGTTCTGCGTATTTGCTGGAACTAGCTTGCTCACTCTCCAAACTGGATTAGGTAGTTTAGCTCAATCAGATAAACCCGCCACCAATATCCAGTGGGCAATGGTTGTCGGTGGAAGTCTCGGTACGGGGCTTACGGCGGCTGGGGCTTTCTTGTCAAATGCGTTTGGAAACTACATGAATAACGTTAATATCAATGGAAATCCAATCACTTCTCAGACGGGAAGTATAAATCCTCTATTGACAGAAGTCAAAAAGGATGCTACAGTAAAGCCAGTTCTTTGAGATTTTGTCGTAAGCGACTCTACGCTGGGGAGAAATCCTTAGAGGAAGTTCGCCGCTGCACAGCAGATGATTGGGAGAATTTGGTTACAATAGGATTGGTCAAGTCGTGAAGTCCGAAAATCAATCAGCAGAACCTTAATCACAACTGATTGACCCTTGCAACCATTTCGTTATTACCACAAATTAGCAGCAATCCTAAATAGGTCAAGTCTAGTGCTGGACGTTACTAAGACCGAGGTTGGAGCAGTCTCCTTTAACGGGGGACCAGTTGAAAGACTGAGAAAAATGTAGAGATAGACCATAACGGCGGCTAAAACATGAGCTATAAACTCATGGGTGCGAACGACAATTTTTAAAAGTATGGGGAACGTCGAAAGACGCACTAGTCTCCATCAATATGTCATCTAAAAAATGATGATGACAAAATTTATGCCCGTGGTCGGATTGGGTTGCTGCGATACCACCGACATATTTGAGCAGAACATGGGCATCATTATGGGGCCGTAGCACAATTGGTAGTGCAGCACGTTCGCAACGTGAAGGTTTTGGGCGTTCAACTCGCCTCGGCTCCACCATCATAACAAAAAGAGAGGCGACTGAAAAGTCGCCTCTCTCTTTTTTTTTTAGTTATACCTTATGCGATACAACTAATTGGTGCGGGGTTTGACCCGACGTGAATGTCACGGTTTCCATGTAGAACTCCAAATACATTAAGCAACCATAGTATGATGGCTATGACTGCTACAACGTTAATGATTTTCTTGATGGCATCCGGCATTGGGATGTACATGTTGACGAGCCATAGGAGAACTCCTATGATTGCCAACGTTACGATGATTGCTATGAGGGACATATATTTCCTTTTGTTATTTGATGTGTTCCAAACGCCATATAATTACCCCTATCATACCACTCGCTAAGATTAGAGTAAAGAATAGCATATGATTCCATTTTGGTTCTTAGTCTCGTGGGGCACCGGCAGACAATCCAAGGTTGGTTGTTGTTCGATCTTGTGATTTGTCAGGTAGTGTTTGAACCACATTGACACTAATTTGGTTATAGATGAATCCATCGGCGTTAACTGTTGCAGATTGATGCAAATCTATATTGACCCATTTACGTGCGGTTTTTAGATTCATATCCGTATCTGCTCCAACCAAGAATACCGTTACTCCCGGCGTGGAAGATGCAGTTATGATTGCGGTCATTCCATCAACTGATGGTTTGATTGTAGATTCTCCACTGATAACTTTCCAAGTAATCGTCTTTACACGACCTACTTTTCCAGAAAAACTCTGTGGATTCATCGTCAACGTAATCGTTTGATTTACTGTTAGTGTTAGATTTATCATATAGTTTCCTATTTTATTTGAATTAAAATTGATATTCTCGTGAAATATTTCTATTTCACGAGAACATTTGTTACGCTTTATCGGCGATTAGATTTATTAAACTGACGAGCCAAAGATGCCGAAGCATTTTGGACGACTGTATAAGTTGCAACTACAGTTCCATTCAAGATAACATTCTCAACCACTTGGTTATTGAATGAACCCGTGAATCCACCAACGTAAGTTCCACTGATGGAGTTTCCGTTAATTGAACCCGTGAATGCTCCACTACCAATACCGTTCATGCTTGCGCTGACGACCGTTGCGGTCGAACTAGACAAGTCGGTGATTGTTCCAGTGTAAGTTCCAACATAGGAACCACTCAATGGACCTTGGGTAGAACCGCTATATGATCCACTGTATGATCCGCTATTTGAACCACTGATTGATCCACTGTATGATCCACTATTTGAACCGCTTGAATTTGCTGATGCATATGCATCGAGGGCGTCAAGTTTAGCTGCTATGGTGCTGGCTCGTGCTGAGAGAGCATCAAGCAATGCTTGGTCACTTTGAGTGAATACAGAACCCGAAGAGTTCTGAAGGGAGTTGATTGTAGTTACGAGGTAACTTACGTCACCTTGTAAATCTGTCACCGCAATGTCCATACGGTCATTGAATGCGTTCTGCGTTGTTGCGAAGTTTGATACTTGGCTCATAATTTTTTCCTCTGTTTGTTTCAAGTCGAGTTTACTCACGAATTCATGGGACTTGAACCATTCCAATTCGTTTTTGGTTTGTTTTTCAAGATTTTCTAGTTCTTGAAAAATTCTTTGAAAGAGATGATATGTGGGATGATTATCCACATGATGTTCTCTTAATTCCGTAGGACTGATGCGTGTGACTACAGCATTACTAGCTGTGGGTGCATGAGGTACGGATTCTGTCGTTGTAAATTGTGTTTCTCCGGTGAATGTCGAAATTCTATTCACTGGGTCACTTAAAAGTATAGTTGGCGATACTGCCGACTGTGTAATGGGATAGTGACGATGAAAATAGTTCATATTTTACCTTATGGTTATTCGTGGATGTAAATTCTACGCACGAGTTTATACGTGATTGTATAGTTAACGGGATATTGAACGGGAAGATAAACAAACTGTCATCCGATGGAATGGGTCTATAGGACGGACACCTTTTTGAGGTATGAGAACTTGGAAGTTATTCCATCTCGACTTGCTTATACATATTGGAACGAATAATTAATATCGATTATATCGCAATATATATTTTATAATATTGCTGTAAATTTATCACTTGACTTCTTCTTGAGATGTGATATTATGATGGCATGATTTGCGTCATTTGTAAAAAATGTAAAAAAGAATTGACACTCCCCGGCGGTTTATTATTTTCTCCTCCGATTGGGGGGCAAGTGAACAAATATCATTTGTGCCTCAGTTGTTACGTGTCTTTAATTCAATGGCTTAACACTCCATTATCGAAAAATAAAAAGTTATGATCCTAACAGACTACAGAATTGGCGTATTCAACTCCCATTGGTGGAAGGACGTTTGGTATAATCAAGTAGCGTCTAGGTGGAACCCTCGTAATAAATGGCTTACCAAGAAGATTCCTCGCACTTGGATGGACAAAGATCATATTATTGAAATCTGTGTCCTAGAATCACTCAAACATTATATTGAGGGAGAAGAAGCTTTGGGCAAGGATATGTGTCATTTTCAATCGAGTCAGGATGACCCGTCATTTCCCGGATGGAAAAAGGAATCAGATCGAGAAGTGAAGAAGCAGTATGAATTAGTAACGATCAAGTTGGACTCTCTCGAAAAGCAACTGAAAATAGAATGGAATAATGTTCCGACTCGGAATTGGCGAGATGTTACTAAGCTTGACTACGAGCAGACTTATGGCAAGATTGATCGGTTGGAGAAAGAAATATACGATTTGCAGACTGAGATAATGGTTTGGGTCGTAAAGAATCGCAATATACTTTGGACATGATATGAAAGTTACAATTCCCGCAAGAACAGAAGAAATCACACGATGTTATCATTCGTGCCCATATTTTGGGCTTGATGGTGGTCCTAGTTCCGTAATGTATTGTAAGCATCCATATTGGGATGACAAGGGAAGTTATGCTGGATTTATTATTTCTCACCCCGAATGCGATGACGGATTCCCATCACTGTGCCCATTGTATAAAGAAAATGGAATGTCACCACCACCGAAAGAGCAACCGATAAAGGAAAAATCATATTTGACTGATGAAGAACGAGCCAAGTTTTCTGTCGGTGAGGCATTGAATGTTGAGTATCAGCGACGTTTCGATGAAGTGCTTCTCAATGCACTTTTGAAAATTCCAATTGATAATAAATTATGAAAACAAATGCGACAATCGGTCTGTATGCGGGCAGTTTTAATCCGTTTCATGTTGGGCATCTATCAATCGTGAATCAAGCCAAGGAAGTATTTAATAAAGTAATTGTTGCACAAGGTATCAACCCCGACAAGAATTATGATGACAGTGCTCTTTTTCCCGAGTCGTATTTGGCATCTATAAATGTTGAGACCCGATCATACAACTGTTTGTTGACTACGCTCATAGAGAAAATAGAGCAGCAATATTCAGCTACCAATGTTGTCTTGGTTCGTGGGTTAAGGAATGGTGCCGATTTGGAATACGAGCAGAACCTTATTGCGTTTTTACGAGGGTTCAAGCCCGGACTCAAGGTCACGGCGTTCTATTGCGACCCGATATATCGCCACGTCAGTTCGAGTGCTCTGCGGGGCATTCAGAAGTTTTCCGAACAGGAATACAGAAAATACGTGGTCTGAAATATAAATAATCATGGGACTTGACATTTTCGACTTCCCGTGCTATATTTATGCGTAAGATTTGAGATGCACACAGCGACAAAAAATCTATGAGCCGAAAGACTCACCATGAGTCATCCTCTCCCTCGCAAAAAAGAGAGGCGGAAGAATAACCGTGCTGTTTTTATAGTGCAGCGTAAAATTGGGCATCTCGCAAAATTTCCTATTCACCAATGGTGGAAAAGGTTGGGATAGACGTTCAGCGTCATCCTTTTATGGGGCATTAGCTCAGTCAGTAGAGCGTCTGCTTTGCAAGCAGAAGGTGCCGGGAGCAAAGCCCGGATGCTCCACCAATCTAAATATTTCGATTCGTTTCCGTTTCTCTCCACTATTTATTGGTATGAAGATGATACCAATCACTTGCCACAAATGTTCTAATATTGTTGACCGGCCAAAATCCGAGGTTGACCGACAAATTAGAAATGGGCGGAAATATTTTTTCTGCTCATTGTCTTGCTCCACATCGGCAACAAAAACCACAACTCGCAATATAAAATCACGATGTCTATTTTGTCATAAAGAGTTTGATTCGACTACTCGTAAAAAAGCAAAAGTATGTTGTAGCAAAGAGTGTGCAATAAAATATTCTCAATCATTTGTGGACCCGGTAATTCACAAAAAATCTATTCAGCGGCCATCACATTATCCCCGAGTCGAGAATTTCGAGTGCGTTATATGTGGAACGACGTTTAATAAGAATATAAAATCTCACGTCGAAACATATCAGACCTGTTCGGATAAATGTTTTAGAACACTACTCCAAGTAAAGGCAAGAGCCAATCCAAATTGCGGCGGGGATACGAATTATCGAAGGTATAAATATAATGGGATATGGATGGACTCAAAATGGGAAATAGAATTAGCCAAATGGATGGATGCCAATAGTATATCGTGGGAGAGGGACAATAAGAAACATCAATTCATATGGACGGATAAAGACGGAAATAAGCGGCGATATTATCCCGACTTTTACCTTCCATCTTATAATGTGTATTTAGACCCGAAGAACAAATATCTCATTAAAGTTGATGATTACAAAATAAATCAAGTCATTCGGGAAAATAAAATTTGTCTTGTTTGGGGTCTGTTAGAAAATGTGAAAAAAGAAGTTGACATTTTGCGGGGAGTCTGATATATTTATGACCATAGCTCATCTACCAAGTAAGTGTAGAAGGAGTAACGGGTCCGTCAAGTGGCGAACCCATCAATTTGCCTATCGCCCATGTGGTGAAAAGGTATCTGAAGTCACTGCGAAGTGACCTCTGACAACTGCGGGAGTCGGCAGACAATAAAATAAGACGGAACTCCAATACCTTATGGTATTGCGAATCAAACCGAGGGGCACGGTCTCTCGGTCAGTTTATTGCGGGCTAGGCAGTTCTGGTGAACTCCTTTGTCTCATAAGCAAATCTAGAAAAGTTCAATTCTTTTGCCCGCTACCAATTTTGCTCTTGTAAATGTCCCGATCCAAAGTCATAGACTTGAGAAGAAGGTATTGAGCATTATGGGGTCGTCGTTCAACGGTAGGACTTGACTATGGCATAGTTAGGATAGGGGTTCGATTCCCCTCGGCTCCACCAAGTATTTGACTGGAATAGTTTCAGTCATTAGAGAAATAAAACATAACATGAAGAAAACATTATCATTATTTGCAACCCTCATCCTTGCGGTAGGTCTATTCGCAGGATGTGCATCTCCAAACGGAGCATCATCCCTCACCCCCGCTCAAGTAGCAACCGTTGGTGTGGTTGTAACTCAAGCCGCCAATGTTGGTGCTGCATATGCAATTCAGCAAGACAAAACGAACGCCAAGTATTTTGTTCTTGCCGATGCCGCCATTGACACCTTGGTTGTAAGCAGCAATGCAAGTCCAACCGAACTTGAAAATGCTCTTGCTCCAATCGAAGGAAGCAATCAATTGGTTAATGTTGCCATCAGCGGAGCACTCGTCGCTTATGACCTCACATTGAGCCAATATTCAATCACGAATGCCGCTGACGCCGATGCCATTATATGGCTTGGTGATATAGAAGTCGGATTCAAGGAAGCATTGGTCTCGACTGGTGCAACAGGATTGACAGTCGCCCACATTGATCCTCCTTATTACTTGCAGCACGTTGGAACAGGTATCGTAGTTAATACGAATGCTATCAAGTTTACAATCGAAGAAGCCAAGCCAGTGACAAAGTAAATTAACTTTAACGCATATCCCTCGCTTCGGCGAGGGATTTTTTTTTTTGTAGAAAGTGTTTGACATTTGGAAAAGGTGTGGTATATTTATATCTGACGATTGGAGTTTAGTGTAGTGGTAGCACGACTCTCTCTGAAAGAGCAAGTGAAAGTTCGATTCTTTCAACTCCAGCCAATTTTAGTTTTTGATGTAGCAGACATACCAAAATTCTATGTGCCCGTCATGTGGACATATGGGACGAACGTCAGCAACAAGTAGGTTCTTAAGTTTGAACCGAAGATGACGATGGGAGGTCACAACCCAAAGAGTGACTTTGCGAAGACTGCGAGTAAGGTCTAGGTCAACTACGAACTGTCGTAAGGGCTACATCAATTTTAGGCGAATTGCCGGAACGGTAACGGGCCAGCTTGGAAAGCTGAGGCAAGTTAACTACTTGAGTGGGTTCGACTCCTACATTCGCCGCCAATTTTAAATGCGACTGCAACTAGCGATGAAGGTTCGATTCCTTAGTAAAGTGGAACGCAAGTCAGGGGCATAATCTGATAGGGTTATGTCAGCATTACGATTATGGATATACAGTATCGAGGTGAGTTGGTAGAGATGGATTATTGCACCTGACTCGAAATCAGGAGTGGCCTCAAAACCACCGGGGGTTCGAATCCCTCACTTACCGCCATTTTGTAGTTGACATCAATTGAGTAAAGTGTTAAACTATCTTTGAAATTGAAATTCTAAAATACAGTTATGACATTACCAATATGGTTCCTCGTTCTTAGTCTTTTCCTCCCTCGCATTGCACTCTTAGCTGCATTTATTGCGGGTGGATCATTCCCACATCTGTTCACCAAATGGCTTTCTGTGCCAATGGCTGCACTTATTCCCCGAGTTCTTGTTCTTATTGCTATAGCCACTACAATGGGGATATGCGTATGGTTTTGGATTCATTTAGGATTCATGATTGTAGTTTGGTTCATATCCATACTTCGTAGTTCTGTCAGTCGTGGAAAGTAATTCTATGCAAGAACCAACGTCTATCATGGTCAAGTGTGAATGCCACGATGAAGCACTTGAAGTGACCCATTGGCCAGATACAAATGGCAATGGAGAAAGTGAAAATGAGTATTGGTTTGCAATATGGAAACAAGGATTTGATACTCGTCTCTGTTGGAGAGAACGTTTCCGTTGGTGTTGGAATATTTTAAGGACGGGCAAGCCGTGGGGTGACAATATAATTTTAACTCCCGAGAACGCTAAACAAGTTTCTGAGTTCATTAATCAAAATTTAAAAAATGATACCGAGACCAAAAAATAGTGTGGCACCGTCAAGCCATCAAACGGATATAGCCAGTAACCACGAGGCAACCCCCATCAAGTATGTAGTTGTCCGCAATGGGCATCGAGTATCTGATAAAGATTACGATGCTCCCAATAATCCTCGGTGTTTGGATGAAATAAATTTCTGGACAAGAGTTTCCAATAACACTTCGTTTGGGGAAAAGGTTGAGGTGGTCCCCTATGATTCAAAAAGGCATCGAGTTTGGTAACTATATCTATTTCTACAGGAGCACGTATTTACGTGCTCTTTTTTTTGGTTCTTTTATTTCTTTTGTCCACAAGTATCTCATATTTATGAGTATGCGGAAATTGACGTTAGATGAATTCATTCTGAAAGCAAAGCACGCTCATGGTGGAAAATATGATTATTCGAAATTTGTGCGAATAACACATAAAGATTTCTCAAATATATATTCGGGTTTATCTTCTATGTTATGAAGAAAAAAAATAAAAATATTGAGGCAGAGGGTTATATTCTTCCGTCTAATAATGATGAGATGAGAAAATTCATATCCAAATTCAAAGTGGACATGATGGAAAAAGTAGTATCTTCAATAAAGTTTGCAGTGGAAAACAAGCTCTCCCTAATCGAAGTTTTTCAATTTAAAGGAACTCCATTCGTTGTTACTATAAACAAAGATGAGTTCATGCTTAATCTTTCACACATTCATCAATTCTATATGAATAATGAAATGTATGAACTGTGTCAGCGGGTAGAAGTGTTATGCGAAACCCTAAAGAAGAATGAAAAAGAAAACCACAAACCAAACGGACCAAACTCAACCATATAACGATCACTACGACCATTCTCCGGTCATTCCGCAAAGAAGTAAATTAAAGTCAGTTCTCAAAATATATAAACGAGAATTGACTCCCCGCCAACAAGAATTCCTTTCCCTCGCTAACGACAAATCGTCGAAAATCATTTTCGTTTCTGGTCCCGCTGGAACTTCGAAAACATTCCTCTCTATCTTCCACGCCTTAACTATGATTAATGAGAAAAAGGTCAGTGATCTCATTTACATCCGTAGTGCAGTGGAATGCTCGGATGCTAAATTGGGGTTCCTTCCCGGTGAAGCTAATGAGAAAATGGCACCTTACATCCAACCATTGCTAGATAAACTATCAGAGTTCCTTCCTAAGAGTGATATTGATATTTTACTCAAAGAAGAGCGAGTGACTGGCATTCCGGTTGGATTTTTGCGTGGTTTAAACTGGAATGCGAAGGTAATTATAGCCGATGAGGCACAAAATATGTCCTATAAGGAACTTTTGACACTTATTACACGCACCGGGGAGTTTTCCAAAGTATTTATTCTTGGCGACCCAGAGCAAAGCGATATTAATGGTAAAAGTGGTTTTATAAAAATGGTAAGCCATTTCGACGACGAGGAAAGCCGTCAGAATGGTATTCACGTATTCCGTTTCACGGAAGACGATATTGTCCGAAGTGGATTGGTCCAATTTATAATTCGAAAGATAAAAAAGACTCTGTAATCGCTATGTATATCTTATGGCAAACATGCGTGTATCAGAACTGGTGCAAATTACAGTGCCCGAAATGGTGGCCGGAGACCTCCTGCTCGTTTCCGACATAAATGCAAACCAGTCCAAAAAATTAACGGTTGGTGATCTTGGTACGTTTCTTATTGAGAACGGATTACTAACGGGGTCTTTTAATGGAACTTCCAGTTACGCATTGGTTGCGGCGACAGCATCATATGTGGTGCCGGGATCGGCTTCTTATGCCCCAACTTCCAGTTGGGCACTGAATGTATCAACTGCATCCTATGCGTTAACTGCCACGTCAGCAGCTAATTCTGTCACAAGTTCATATGTTGTTACCGCATCGTATGCATTATTTGCATCGGTTCAATCGGTATTTTCCGCATCGTTTGCTGGCAATGCCCAAACCGCTTCGTTTTTGTTTTTTACACCGGGGGAAACAAATGGAACTGCATCATCGGCAATTACAGCGTCATATGCTCTTAAAACATCCCCGACATCATCATTCGCAATTACGGCGTCATATGTTCTCGGTCTTGTCACCCAAGTATCAGCATCGTATGCTCAAACAGCATCCATAGCTAATACAGCATCGTATGCTCAAACTTCAACCTATCTTCAATTTAATGGTGTTCCAAATGGAACTTCTTCGTATGCATTAGCTGCCGCATATATTGCTGGAGTAACTTCCGATTTTGGAACTTATGCCGCAATAACACAATCCTTATCTTCATCTCAACTCGACATGGTATTTGTAAGTCCATCATTGGCTGGATATAGAAATACTAATTTTGAAGCGTTAGGAACTATCTGCGTTCCATTTACATCATCCAATGGACCCACGAATGGAACCATTCAATTCTTCGTTGTAGATAGACAAAATGGTGGCTCTCAATCTTTAGATTCAACTTCCATTTATGTTAATTTAGCAAGTTCATCTAGTATTTCTGGAACTTTCAAATATCCATTTTCTCTTGCTGGTGATGTATCTTTAAGTGGATCATATGAGCTATATGTTACTGCATCGAACGGAGTTTTTATTGAACCATCAAGAAATGTTAAATTTAAAATCACAAGTCAAAGCGATGTATTAAAAGTTCAATCTTCCGAACCAATACAGTTTTATACTACTCCATCCAACATTGTAATGGGATATTCATCAAGTTTAAATCCTGCTACAGCCTATGTGGGTTCCGCTTCCCAAGTCATTTTCTCGGGGTCAAATGATCCGACCGTTCTAGTTGTTCCTGCGGCGAGCGGAATGACTAGCCTTTCTTATACATGGACATTGATAAATCTAACGTATCTGAATACAATTGGTAATTCAAGTATTACTAATATTGGTGGAGCACCGAGTTCACTTCTAACAATGTCCGTAGCAAGTTGTAGTATTTTGGCAATTCCACATTTAGGAACTTCTTCAGTTCAAATATTGGACTGTTCTAATAACAACATAAATGGAGTATTGGAATTGGCACCATCAATGAGTTATGTTAACGTATCAAACAATCCAAATTTGATATTACCTTCATATTTGCCACAGGGATTAACCTCCCTTTGGGCGAATCAGTTGTCTATATTGTCAACTCCTACAACAATACCCGATACACTCCAAACTATGTCCATGGCTTCTTGTACAAGTTTGAATTCATGGGCAAGTCTAACATTTCCCTTATCAATCGGATATTTTGATTGTCATTCAACATCAATAGCAAGTCTTCCGACCTTTATACCATCACATATGTTATATTGTGATGTTTCATATTGTCAAATGACCCCAACTACAATAGGTAATATTTGTAGTGGTCTTGTTTCAAATGCATTATCAAATGGAACATTGAAAGTCATTGGAAACCCATCAAGTCAGTCGGCTCCGAGCATAGTGACAAATATAGCCACACTTGTTAGCCGTGGATGGACGGTTGTATCATAAGGAACAATATATGGCAACATACGACATAAAAATAAGTCAGCTTAACTCGTTTCCTGATCCAACCCAAACGGTGGATTTTTTCCCATTGGTTGATAGTTCATCGCTGACTACATACCGTGCATCAATCGCAGATATAGCACCATTGATGACCCACTCTATACAGTCTGATTCTGCATCATTAACTGTAACAGCGTCATATGCCCTCAGTTCCTCATATGTGGTTTCAGCAAGTAATGCTATCAGTTCGTCATATGCTATTACATCCTCAAATGCAGTAACAGCCTCGAACTCTTTATTCGCAAGTAGTTCTATTAGTGCATCATATGCATTGAACGCTGGTAATTCTTTAACGGCATTATCTTCTATTTCTGCAAGCAATACGATCAGTGCGTCATACACATTAAGCTCGTCATACACCATAACCGCCAGCAATGCAATAAGTGCTGCATATACATTATCATCAAGCAATACTGTCAGTGCCTCGTATGCTATTTCGGCGAGCAATACTGTCAGTGCCTCGTATGCTATTTCGGCGAGCAATGCAATCACGGCGTCATATGCAATAAATGCGGGAAGTTCAAGTTATGCTTTGACTGCATCTTACGTAAATCAAGGACAGACTTATTTGCCTTACCCTTTTATTCAAGGAATGTTGTTTGTGGCTACGAACGATGATTATATAAATGCAAATTTATTGGGAACGAACTGGCAAGCCGGAACATATGATATGTGCCCTGCATTTACTAATAACCAAGTAGGGGATAATGAAGCGTTAGCGTTATCATATTCATTTACATGGGATAATATCAACCAGGCGTATGTGAGTCCTAGTTCGCACGGAGTATATTTTCCAACATTTTGTTCCCCGACTTCTTGTATTAGAATGTGGTGTGATAATCGTGGTGGTGGTGGAAACAACTGGAATATGTATGGATATTTCTATGTATATTTTGCATTATCTCCAACGCAGGTTGTTACACATTCATATTCTCCCGTGCTACATAAAAATTATGCCCAGCCAAATTTCATAGTCAGTGCTTATCGTGCCTCCGCCGGACTCAATGCTATAGTGCAAGCTGATACCACAAACACTATAAATTTGATATTCCCGTCTCCAATAATAAGTTAATATAATAAGTTGACTATTCTTTTAATTATGATATTATATCACTATTGATAAAACAAAATCTACTTTTTCACATGGAAAACAATATGTATCCGTCGGTTAGTCATAAGAAAAATACTATGGATCAATCCGACATTCAATACATATTGGACCTGCTAAACGATGCAGTCTTAGAAAAGGACTGGGATAAAGTGGAAGAAGCTCGTGAAACACTCAAGGAATTCTTGGATGCCACCGAGGCTGTTTTAGAAGAATAATATGATTATAACACTCTTATCATTAGCTCTAGTTATCTCTTTAGGACTTCTTTTCTCGGCTTATGTCATAATTCGAAAATTGCTAGTTAAAGTTGCCATCTATGAGACATGGATAATGGACGTTAAGACTGATGTTATAGACACCGTTGAACAAATGCGTGAGGTTGACAAGTCCGGAGTTCTGTCTTCCAGATTAAATGATAAAGGCGTCTTCGAATCAGATGACCAAGTTGGTGGAGTTTTTAAAGATTTGCTTGATCTAATTGAGAAGCTAAATCAAAGAACTCAATGAAAAAAAACAAAAAAGTTACACGTAAGTCCCGGTCCACTTCTAATCGTTCCAAAGTTAAACCCGCCATCCTAAGACAAAGAAAGAAGGCGGTATCCGTTCCTGTCGTAACCATTACGTCTCCGATTATAGAGAAAGCCAAGCTTCCTCGTAAACGTCGAACCAAGAACGTTACCCGGATGTATTTCACCCAAGATACCGAAGATGCTATTGTGCTCTACAATAACACCACCGACCTCGCTGTGCGTGAACAAATCTTCCGTGACAGAATCCTTCACCCCTTTCAGAAACTTGTTGAGAACGTGTTTAACACGTTCAAGTTCTCTTATTTTGAGACTGGTCCGTTAGATGTTCAAAAGGAATGTTTGACGCATCTTGTTGCCAATATGCACAAATTCGATCCTACTCGCACTAGTCGTAATGATCCAACCAAGAAGACTCGGGCATTTGCCTACTTTTCTATAATCGCCAAGCATTATCTCATTCTTTTGAATAACACCAATTATAAGAAATTCAATCAGAATGTCGAAATAAGTGATGAGAGGGAAGACAATACCATTCAACTTCAACAAGATGATAAATATTACGCTCAACAGGAATTGAACGATTTCATCAAGCTTATCATTGATTTCTGGGAAAAGAACGTTTCTAAGATATTCAATAAACAACGGGACTTGAATATTGCGAATGCAGTCATTGAGCTATTTCGTAGTTCCGACCGCATTGACGCCTTTAATAAAAAAGCCCTCTATTTGTATATTCGTGAAATTGCTTTATGTAAGACCCAACAGATTACTAAGGTTATTAATCGAATGAAACAGTATCAGGATACCATTCAAAAGTCCTATATGGAAAATGGAAGCATCAATGCTGACCGTTATTCCGTATCCTAATACCGTTAAAATAGACCGTTTGCCCACGTAAAGTCGGGTGATAGGTCTATTTATGTACAAGTATGAGAAAATCCGGCATATACAGCATAACCAATTCTAAGAACGGGAAGGTATATTATGGATAATGATTTCGAAATTTATGGTGGGAAAACATTTAAAGATTTATGCAAGGAAATCGTTGACCGTTCAGAAAACAAAAAAATGCAAGTAGATACACTTATCGGAGACTTGCGGACTCTTATAAAGGGTCCAAACGATGTTGCGTCGTTTATGCCTCGAATCAAAGAACTTCTCGAAGTTGGGGTAAAAAATGATGAGCAACTCATCAAGCTTGCTGCTGTTTGTCAAAGAATTCAATCTAGTCAAATCGAAGTCTCAGGTGGAGAAGGGTCGGGTTTATCCGAAGAAGATAAGGCTAAACTATTAGAAAACCACTTGGCTGAAGCTGAAGCCACCCTAAAAGGTATAAAAAAGAATACGGATGATTCTATACCCAAATAATATATGGCATACTGGAAAGACAGTTCTAAGAATACTCGCCCGTTAGATAGTTTTGGTCTGACGACGAATCAGTCTGCCGCCAAGGGAGGAAATAGGGAATTTCATGAGTTAGAAATGGGCGTAGTACTTGATATTGTATTAGATTTAACTCACCCTATTTTCACAAAAGCTAATCCTGAACAGACTAGAATTGATGCCGACAGATGGCCTGTAGATTTAACTGGGAAGCCCCCATCTCAAAACGACCCCGATTTGACATGGATTGGTCGTGTGTTGGTTCGTCCTATTATTTCTGGAAAACTAACCAAAAAAGATCAACTCAAATGGGCATACCCGTTAGAAAATAACTTTGGAGAATATCCTCTCATTAACGAGAAGGTAATGTTATATGAGTCAGACAACCGTTTATATTATAGTAGAACGTTAAATTTTAGAAACTTACCGAATAACAATCTCGACTTTACAATCGAAGATGCTACGTCGGGTGCAGGAAACACCGAACTATTTAGCACATCTCCTTACACTGGGCGCATTCTATCTCAAACAAACTGGAAGGGAGATGATGGAAGAATTGGGTATGCGGGAAAGTATTTCTATGCCAATCCTAAAATCCGTCAAGTACATCGGTTTGAAGGAGACACCGTGTTGGAAAGCCGTCATGGGTCCGAAGTTATTATAAAGGCTTTTGATAAGAATCGTGCAAATGACGTGGGGTATTATCCAGATTACTCCAACAGCGGGAATCCAATGCTAATTCTCCGAAATCGTCAACGTCAGTTATTGAAGGTTGGTCAAACTCTTTCATTAACTAACAGTCCTAATCCAGCAACCGTTACTGGAACCATCGAAGAAAAAAATGTGGGTGGATATTTGGATGAAAATATAAATCATGACGGGTCATCGGTTTATATGACGAGTGGGCAAACTATTAGTGAATGGGTAACAACATGTTATAAAAAAATGTTTGGTGTGGGTGAAGAGGTTGATGCATTTAACGGTACTACCAATTTTACATATCCCGTTTTAAATGGCGATCAGATTGTTATACAATCCGATAGGTTGATATTATCGGCACGTTATGGAGAATTATTTCAATATTCTAAAAAGAGACATGGTATAGTTACTGATAGTGAATTTACGGTAGATGCCCACGATCAAATTGTAATGACAACTCACGTCAAAACCGTTTTTAACTCACCTCTTATTTTCCTCGGAGAATATGACCAGAGTGGAGAACCGGCATTGTTAGGTCAAACAACTGTTAATTGGTTATATGAACTTTGTGAATGGTTACTTGCTCATACACATTGGTATCATCATGTACATCCAGATGCAGTAACTAAAGATGGCGAAGGAGTTGATACAAAGCAGCCTGAGCCTTTGCAGACTCAAGCTCCAGTTCAAGTGTTAAAGTTGATGGCATTGCGGGATAATTTACAAACAATTATGAGCCGTAGAGTATTTATAACTGGTGGAGGTTATGCTCCCGGTCAAAATGGAGCAACTATATAAACATATGGCGGACACAGATTTATCTTCTTTTGGATTAACTAGTTCAGACAATGCGGTTTATGATCCAAACGCTCAACATCCATCATTGGAAAGTACCGAGGGTGTTTCCACCCCAAACCCAAATTATAACCCCCCAAAATTGCCAGTTACTCCATCGACAGTAAATATAACTACTGGGAATGGAGTTCCAGGTGGGTTTGATTGTTCCAGCATAAAATCTCCAACGTCCGCCACAACGAATGCGTCATTGGCTATTTCGGCAATAATGGCTGAAGCATCCGCAGTTACCGCTGTAATTTCAGCAATCAAGGCGGGGTTAATTCCATCAGTTCCTGGAATAATGGGGGCATCCAGTAAATTAGCGGCACTGCAAACAAAAGCAGCCAACAAACTGAACGCAGCCAAATCAGCGCCGGACTTCTCGAAAAGTTATATATTACCCTCTCCACCTACAATACCGGCTGTTCCAAATTTTGCAAGTGCAGGAATACCCACACTACCTAAACTCCCATCGGTGAGTTTGTAGTCGTCGTGAATGGACCCGAATAAATAATAACCAGCTATTTATACACATACATATGAAAAAGTCAGAACTCACACAACTCACACAGATAATTGAAGTTCTCGTAACTCGGGAAGTTCGCAAACAACTCCCTAAACTCATTGGAGAGGTATTTTCCAACATGACCGGGAAGGCAATGGTCACGGAAAATGTCCATAAGGAAGTTGCACATCCATCAACAACCGTCGATCATCACGAATTTAAGTCATCTCTGAAAGACCTTTTTACTGGGGCAATACCCATAACAAGGGCAGAATTAGAAGAGGGGGTTCGTTCATCCCCTCCAAAGGTAATGAAAACCTATACTAAAGACCCAATTCTTAATAAAATTTTGAATGAAACCACTCCAAGAGCAAGTGAAGGACCGGGAGCAATGGCAGCATTAGCTGGAGGATTTAGTCCGTCGGGTCCAATTGATATGGGGCAAATAGTTCAACCAACGTCAAATGCTACAATGTTATCGGAAGGTCATGCTCCGTTATCGAATATACCAGATGGAGTTTCGGTGTTGGATGTAGCCAAGATGGGTGGAGGTGTTATTGCCGCCCCAGTTGTGGAAGCATTGACCAATTATGATCGAATGAAGAAGATTTTGGATGCATCGAAAGGTAAGAGATACTAAATGTCCCTTATAAAAAATACTCCAATCGGTATTACGTTTCCCATCCGAGATGGGCGTGATGGGTATTTTGAGCAGTCAACGGATAGTTTCACGGCTTACCGGATGAATATCATCAATTTGCTTAGAACTAACCAAGGAGAACGAAGGTTGAATCCAACGTTTGGTTCTAGATTGGGAACTTTGGTATTCGATCCGAATGATGATTTTCTACTGAAGAAGATTGAAAACATAATTCAGCAAGATATATCCGAATGGATTCCTGGCATCACAGTGACAAATGTAGCGGTCGAGGGAAACCAAAATACAAATACTGATAATTATACATTGCAAATTTCCGTCACATATGTCATAAACGCAATCAATGCGGCGGATGTAGTGGGGATTAACCTCAATGTGAACAAAGTTTAAATATGGCAACTACAACACCAAAGTCTTTTCAGCCTAATAGCAAAGACATTCGATATATTAACCGGGATTTCTCTCAACTAAGGGAGGCGTTAATCAATTTCGCAAAGGTTTATTATCCGAATACATATAAAGACTTTTCCCCTGCCGCCCCCGGCATGATGTTCATTGAACAAGCTGCTTATGTTGGTGATGTACTCAGTTATTATACGGATTATATTTTCGGGGAAACAACCATACAAAATGCCACCGAAAGAAAAAATATCATAGGGCTTGCAAGTTACTTGGGATATAAAGCTCAAGCAACGACCGCTGCTAATGGAGTTGTTAACCTCCAACAACTTTGTCCCGCTGCTACTGATGGAGCAGGATCATATTATCCTGACCCAAATTACATGCTAACAGTAAGTCAAAATACTCAATTTTCCAACCAAAATGGAGCATATTACATATTGACTTCGGATATTAACTTCAACGTTAGCACATCATTATCTCCGAGAACCGACCAAGTGTATTCTAGAAACTCAGATGGAACTCCACAGTTTTTCTTGATGACAAAGGAAGGACCAATTAGTTCTGGACAAATATTGACTATAAACGTTACGGTTGGAACACCGACAGCATATTTTCAAATTCCACTTACGGAAACCAATGTTATTGACATTGTTGACATTGTTGATTCTGACAATAACGAGTGGTATGAGGTGGAGTATTTAGCTCAGGGTATGGTTCCTACTGCCGTTCCAAATGATGCCGAATACGAAGGATCACTTGCACAATATCAAGATTCCGTCCCGTACATTTTGACATATCTCAAAACATCTCGCAAGTTTATAAAAAGCGTGGATGAGAACAATTTGACGACTATTACATTTGGTGCGGGAATAAACGGAGTAGATGATGAATTGGTGACATTTGATTCCAATTTACTTGGGGTAGGACTTCAAAACATAAATACTGTAAATGTCCCATTGGACCCAAGCACATTCTTAAATAATGAAAACTATGGCATAGCACCACAAAACACCACCCTCACGGTAACTTACACGATTGGTGGAGGATTGCTATCCAACTGTCAATCGGGAGAAATAACGAACATAGTAGCACCGATATTCAATAACCCAACGGAAGGTCTGTTACCATCACAAATGGCGTTGCTTCAAACCGTTCAAAATTCTCTTGCGGTATATAACCCATCACCATGTAATGGTGGTAAAGATGCAGAGACCGACGACGAATTGAGATTAAATGCAATGGCAACGTTTGCCGCACAGAATCGTGCCGTTACTCAGAATGATTATTTGACACGTCTATATTCAATGCCCTCGCAGTTTGGTTCTATTGCTAAAGCACAGATTGTTGCCAATACCAGTTTACAAGTTGGTATCAATAAGATTTTGATTGGAAACATTGACCAAAATAATGTAGCTCAAGTTACTGATAACAGTAATAGTAGTTACTTGCGTAGCATTGCATATGACAATACAAACCCCTTTGCACTCAATGTTTATATTCTAAGTTATGACGCAAATAAGAATTTAACACCATCCAACCAAGCATTAATAACAAATTTAATTACCTATCTAAAACAATACAGAATTATTACTGATGGGGTAAACCTAATTGATGGATATGTTATAAATATAGGAGTTAATTTTACAATCACCGCTTACAAAGGCTACAATAAGAAAGATGTGTTGAGCAACTGTATATCGACCGTTCAAGATTTTTTCAGCATTGACAAATGGAGTTTTTCTCAACCCATTAACTTGAGCCAATTGAATTTGGAAATAGCCAAGATTGAAGGAGTGCAATCTGTGCCTGTTGTTCAGATTACAAACCTAACAACTATGGATGGAACTTATTCAGGAGTTCAATATGACATTTCAGCAGCAACTAAGAATAATATAGTATATCCATCGATCGATCCTAGCGTGTTTGAGGTTCGTTTTCCGAATAGTGATATTAGAGGAAGTTGCTTATAATAAATAATTTATGGAATATAAAAAACAATGTCCAACTTGTGGGAAAGAGATTGTGTTCTCTTGTAAACAATCATTACGATTATCCATAAAAAATAATCGTGATTGTAAACAGTGGTCTGCATTAAAACGTGCTCCGAAATCAGAAGAAACTAAATGTAAAATTTCACAGACCTTAATTGGAAGAACAATACCACGAGATATAGTTGAAAAAATAAGAACTACGCTCAAGGTTAAATTTAATACTCCCGAATATAAAAATAAGTTCAAGATACAAAATGGGGGAGAAAATAATCCCAATTTTGGAAATCATCATGATGAGAAAATAAGAAACAAGATTTCTATTCAAACGAAAATAGCAATAAGTTCGGAGGATGTAAGAAATCGTCACTTAGAGTCGCATAGAACAGAAGAATATAGAAATAAAATTTCTCAACTTAATCTTGGGCGAAAGCATTCATGTAATAGTCGAATGAAAATGAAAGGTCCAAGACCAAGTTTACAAGGCGAAAACAATCCGAATTTTGGAAAACACAGAAAGCATTCGGATGAAGATAGAAGAAAAATGAGAATAGCTTTCGTGACTCGTCTCGACGAAATGTTTCGAGATGGGTGTGATATAACATATCCAAATTATAATCCGAACGCCTGTAAAATAATTACAGAATATGGGAGGCAAAATGGATATAAATTCCAACACGCTCTCAAGGGTGGAGAATATCATATCAAAGATTTGGGATATTGGGTAGATGGATATGATAAAGAAAAGAATGTGGTTATAGAAATTGATGAGCATCATCACAATAAGCCAAGTCAAAGAGAAAAAGACATTCGTCGTCAAAAGGAAATAGAGAAACATCTTGGTTGCAAGTTTATACGTCTGCCTTTCGTTAAACCTTGACTATTTATATCTGATATGATTAAGTTGAAAGAATTAATAATGGAGACCAAACGAAAACAGTATGGATGTGTTATGGCGTGTATTGATGGAGGCATTAAATCCGAAATTCTAAAATTTAATAAATCCATTATTGAAAATGAAATCATTTATGATAACAAAGAAAAAGAATTTGGACGGGAGACCGACCCTCACATCACCATTAAATTTGGGTTGACTAAAAATTATACCCGAAAAGATATGGAAACTTTTTTGAAAGATGTATCGCCGTTTACTATAAATATTGATGGCGTAAGTGTATTTGAAAATGATGATTTTGACGTTGTTAAAATGGATGTGTCTGGAGATGAACTGAAGAAATTAAATAAGAAATTTAGTAAATTGCCAAATGAAGATGAACATCCAGATTATCATCCACATTGTACTTTAGCATATGTAACTCATGGTGAAGGAGATAAATTTAACGGCAAATCAAAGAAATTTTTAAATATAGAAATTAGTCGAATAGTATATTCTTGTTCCGATGGAAAGAGTTATTATAACTTAAAATATTCCTATCCAAAATCTTAAAATGGCATTGACTATTTATATCTGATATGATTAGGATGAAGACATTATTGTTGGAGACTATGGTGAAATTGACTCATGAAGATGCTCAAGAAGTGATGCATAAAATTGGAGTGTTAGCTGATAATACAGATTTACAAGAGGACTATGGTGTTACATCAGAACAAGCGAAGGCATTGGTACACAGCATTCCTCAGAATGGGGGAGAATGGCTCATTCCAGATTGGGGAATAAATGCTGTTAGAGGTGAAATAGAAGACCATATACAGGTGCTTAGAGATATAGCTATGGATGCATACAATAGCAATGAAAAAGGACAATTTTTGAGAATAAGTAAACAAGCCAAACGATTAACTGCCTTATTTGAGTTATAAATATATGAAGGAAATAAATTCCAATGAAGAATTGAAGTGGAAACGAGATTGTCCGTCTTGTGGAGAGGAACTTATTTATGGAATATTAAGAGAGAAGGATATTCGTCGTCAGAATGAAATAGAACAATATCTTAAATGTAAGTTTATAAGAATTCCCATCAAATACAAGGTATAATATGCATCATCAGATTTTTCCGGTCACAGATACTTACATAACCGACCGTCCAAATGATTTGGATACGAAGAACTTTGGTGTGACGGAAATCCTCCAAGTTGGAACTCAGAACAAACTAATAGGATATATCAGTCCCACCACGGATTATCTCTACTCCAACATTATATTTGACAGCATTGGGGTTCAATACTTTAACGGCACATTTACGGGGTCTATATTAGGAACGACTGGTAGTTCATATGCATATCTCGTTGGATCGGGAAGTATTACATCGGCATCTTATTTCAGTGGTTCAGATATAGGTGGGGTAATAAATGGGATTTTTTCGGGATCATTTGAGGTTGATTTTTATGTTGGAAGTATAGCCAGCGGTTCATATGTTTGTTTTTATGGAACGGCATCTGGAACTGATACTCGTCAGCAAAGAAGCAGCCAATATAGCACCCAATCGTTCGCCGACCACGCTCTATTACAATTTGATATTACTGCTATTTCCCAGTCCATTTCTTCGGGAGATATAGTGAATGCGTCATTTTTCCTAAAAGTCAAGATTTGTAACGAATTTGAGATTCCAATGGCATATTCCATTTATGCTGCCCCACTCAGCGAAAGTTGGGTCGGTGGAGTCGGCTATACATCCGATGGTGGAGATTCCAATGGAGCAAGTTGGGTCTATAGAGATTTTGATGGAGGAACAGCATGGGTCACTGCGGGAGGAACTGTAATACCCACATATTGTACGCAAAGTTTTCAATATCAATCGGCTGATCTCGATATGGATGTTACTCCCATTGTAAATCAATGGTTCGCAGGACTTCCAAACAATGGATTTATTATTCAGTCTTCCGATGAACTTTTCCCAACTGGATCAGGATTCATTCTTAAATATTTTAGCAAAGAAACAAACACGGTATATTCTCCCGTGCTCGATGTAGGATGGGACGATTCCTCGTTTATTACGGGCAGTTTCTTTACAGCCAGTGCTCAAGTATTATCCATTACAGCGTCATCTATGACAGTAAATGGTAGTGGATCGTGGTTAAATGCCGTTGGAGGAGTTCATGGAAACTTTTCGGCTTCAACAGCTATAACCATAGGAACTAACTACATTACATCAAGTGGAAACATGACTATATTCGTAAATGAATTGGTGCAACAATTCACCGGAAGTTTGACTGGTTCATTCTATGGAATTGCAGATGTCATTTATGGAACTTTGTCAGGAAGTGGGACGTTCTACACTGATTATTACTCGGGGTCCGTTAACGGATTTCCAATAGTGTCTTCGGGAAGTATAAGTAGTGGATTGATTGATGTGTTCATTAGTGGAACAGTAATAATGCCTACGAGTTCTATTACTTTATTCACAGGATATTTGTTATCCAATGCCATATCTTTAAATGGAACGGGGTCTGGTCAATATTATGATTCTGCCTCGGTCGCATTTAGTGGGTTCATATTTGGACAGGGAATATCGGGAAATATTTCAGGAGTTCCCATATTTGGACCGGCATTTGGTGTAATGAGTGTTACAACTACCGTTGTAACGTTGCCAACAGAATGGAAATATTCATATCCGACATCTCCCAATGAGGCTCCATACGGAGATATGATACGTCAGATTTTCAACTGTTCTGATTGTGGTGATGGTGGATGGGCTAACCGTCCAAACCCTTGGAATGCCTCCCCACCATTGAACAGTCAATTTTGCAATCCAACGCCATATGCATTTGATAGTTTATACTATGTATGGTCAGGCGATGATGTTGGATGGACTATGACCCTTCCACAGGCATCATCATCGGTCATAACGTCATCTTGCGGGAAATATCATACCGTTCAAAAAATGGATGGAACGTTTAGTGATGGAGTTTTCAGTGGAAGTTCATTCTTTGCCTTTTATGAGAACTATAAAATATCATTCGGAATGTTAACTGGGTCGTGGAATCCATCTGCATTGAATGGGGAAACGCTTGTCGTTACCTTACCTCCATTGTTTTTCCCATATTATACCGCAGTTCTTGAAGGTCCGTATGCTTATGGACCAATCATGGGTATTTATACTACGTCTGGCTCTTATAGCGCAAGTTTTTATGGTCAGTTCACCGACGGAATGTTGTTGGGGGCAATGGCGGACTTTCAACTGTCGGGAAGTGCCGTTACTTCAAGTTATGCTTATACGAGCAGCGTAAATTTGTCAGCCAGTTATTTGTTGCCACTCGACGTAGAACAACAGTTCAGCATAAATCTGACCAATTTGCAGTCAGAATATAAGGCAGGAGATATTATCAAACTCAATGTATTTGGAAGAAAAAAATATCCTCAGAAGTTTTTCGATCATACTAATCAACAAACTCAATATCTTATTCCTGAGTTTTTGCCTTCATCGTCATATTATGCGTTAAAAGACAATCAGACTGGAGAAATTGTAGTTAATTTCGATAGTTATACCCGTATAAGCTGCGACTACCCATATGGAAACTATTTCCTAGTGGATACGACGGGCATACCACAAGAGAGATACTATAAAGTATTGGTTCGTGTGGAAGACGGGTCAATAATGGACACGATTGACACAGGAAAAATATTTAAGATAACGAGATAAGATATGGCTGATTTTTCGATGGACATAGACCAATTTCAGAAGGATGGAACTTATACATATGAGTTTGATGATGCTGGAAACTTGTATTTTAACAGTGCCTCCACTGACTTTTCACAGGTCTATTTATCATTACCATTGACCAACGTATCTTATAACAGTGCGAGAATAGAAAAGTTTTACAATCCAACGTTTCTTGAGTTTATTCCAACAACGATTGTTACATCTTCGGCACCAAGCACAGAGGATTTACAGGCTCAGTTGGGAGTCGTCCAACAAGAAAATATAACATTAAAGTCACAACTTGATAATGTTATTGCTGAAAATGAAACCACAAGCAATTCGTCAGATTCACAGGTTGTAAAACAAATAATTTTGGAATTAAGAATAGCCTTGGGGCAAGGTCGAGTAGCAGCAAATTTCTCGGATACATTTCCGTATGCGCCGTTAACGGCACAATCATAATATGGATTACATATCATATCAGTCAATCTCCGAAAACTCACAAAGTTTGAATACGGGTTCTTATTTGAATCCTACGGAATATGCTATGTTTGTAAATGGGTTCGTTCCAGATTTATGGTATGGACTGTCGGCTAAAGATGTGGTTGAAATTGGACTTTGGGATAGAACTGAAAATCAACTTGGATGGGATATATTATATCAATCGAAGAGTTATGATGCTGTAACTGTATCCTATTTGGATTCTAAAAATAATTCCGTCACATACTCTTATAAAGAGCTTATTCCAGATTTCATTCTGAATAAAACGAACAATCTATTGGTTGATCCAACAAATAATATTTCATCGTCCTTTTCCATTTTTAGCGGAAGCTTCAATCTGACATATAATTTGACCCGAGAAATGGCAGGTTCTCCTACTATTCCATTGGTCATTACAGACATAGCCCCATCAAGGACTGAAGTAAAATTACTTCCGTTATCAGCATCAGACGATTCTTACACTGCATTTTGTCAGCATCAAGTTTTGATACAAGATGCGTCCCCACTGTATATCAGTTCGCTTACATCATGTCCTTACGGTAAGATTTTAAGCGTAGTAACTCCTCTCTATACCAATCAAATTTCTACAATCCGAAACTTATTTTTCATTTCATCTGAGGGTGGAATAGAACTATTTTTCCGTAACATTTATGAAGACTTGCTCATGTATTCTTCGAATACATTCGGGGTTCAGAACTTTATCCGAATTCAAGGAATCAAGACGTATTTCACAAACTATCTTCTGTCTAATGGAGATACTATAGTTAATTTCAGTGATATTGATTCTAATTTCGGAGCATTGGTTTCGGCTTCAATCGAACGAAAGTTTGTGTCGGTAGGAAAAAATCCTCCGCAAGAATATGTCAATGCCAAAGAGTTTGTATATGATTTCTTCACTAAGTATTTTTATACTCCAATATCCAATACGCTTCAGACCACATATAATGACAAATATTTTGGATATTTTAAGAACGCTCTGAATGTTGGAAACAACCGCTTGCTTCCAATATTAAGTATAGGAATGATGGATGAGAGAACCAGTCCATATGATCCTCTGACGTTGCTTATCAAACTTAAAGACGGGTTACCTTCCGATCTTACGATGCAGACTCAATGCTGGGTCTCGAATATTTCGTTGGTTCCTCAGATTGTTAGTTCTATTTTGGTTAGTAATACATCGATCGGAGTATATCAAATTGGTCCTCCAAACTTTTCTATACCAATCCCACACGCAAGTTTGACTAATACTAATACGTCTTACACTGCGAATGATTTGACGCAGACAGACGAGGCAGAACGTCAAATTACTGTTGGCCAGAACATACAAAAATTGTCGGTAGATTATACCGATTTCAGTAACTTCGTTCTATTTTCATCTGCTGAAATGCGTTTGAAAGTATTCAAAAATAAAGCCATAAATCTGTGTGTATTAAGTGCATCGTTAGGATCATTGAACACAATTGCTAATACGTTTCTCGTAGCAAGTGGAAGTGTCTATCCATATTATACTCAAGAATATACGACCATCCAAACTCAGATGGATAATATCATAAACACGTTTGATGGTTATGAGTCATATCTTTATAACAATGGAAGTTATGCCTTCCAAAATGGAGAATTTGTAAGTTCCAGTTATGTAGCGAGTCAAGATGTGATCGCTACTCAATATGATACTGACAATCGTGATAGTTTGGTAAATACTTGTCCCGAACACGTTCTAACTAATCCCGATAATGATGATTATATAATATTCCTTTCGATGATTGGTCACTTTTTCGATAACATTTACATTTACATTGCTAACATGCCTTCGGAAAAGAAGTTGGGAAATGATACGACTTCTGTGTTTTCTCGACAAGTGGTTGACTACATGCTAGAAACTTTCGGGTGGGATATTGGAAATTCTCTTGAGCAAACCGATTTACTCAACAATTTCTTGACTTCCAACCAAATTGCCGGATTAAACAGTATGTCGGCGGAAGACCGATTGAAAACGATTCGTAATCGCATCCTACAAAATCTTCCGGCCATTTACAAGGCAAAAGGAACGGACGAAGCAGTTCAACTCATTTTAGGGTGTTATGGTATTCCATCGGCTCTTCTTAGCGTTCGAGAATATGGTGGAGTAAACTACAACGACCCATCGGCAGCTTATACGCTCTATGAGCGTGTTTATATGCGTCAGTGGGATACTTCGTCTCGATATGACTCTTACGACCTGCAAGTTCCCACAGGATCACATACGTATTTGTTCAAAATACACCTTGACGACTCTACTCCATACACGTATGGAAATGAGCAGATTTTGTTTGGGAGAGTTCAAGATTCGAATAACACGTCTGTTAGTGGTTCGGGCGAGTGGTCAACTGGATTTGTTCGCATTCCTAAAAAGAATACTGGGCAAATATTCTTCAGAATTGGATATAAAGGTCAAGAAGAGTTTAAGTTATACAGTCCTGAATTTCCTCTGTTTGATGGAAACATTTATAGTATAATGATTCGTCGGAATTATCCCGATGCGAATTTTGATATTTCAACCAACCCAGATGTAGTACCGGCTCTTTACGATTTGTATGTAAAAAGAAATCAATTTGGAAATCAAGTTGTAGCTCTGTCATCCAGTGCAGTTTGCTATGATGTTGGAACCAATTCTCGATTTAGTCAAGGTGGATTGATTAAAATTGGAGGATGGTTCTCTGATTATAATGGTCAAGGATTTACTGGAGCATTCGATAAGTTTCAAGCTTGGTTAAACCCAATTTCCAATGATGACCTTGAAAACTATGCAAACAATTTTAATGCATATACTTCTCAAGTAAGTGGGGCACTTTCCTATAAATCATTGTTTTTCCGTATGCATACAGATTATCCATTCAATCAAAATGTGAATGGAATATGGAGAAATGGAAACCCATATTTTGCTGTATCTTCATCGGTAAAACTGAATACTCTGTATGGAGAGCCAAACTGCAATGTTGATTATATCGTAGGAACCTTGCCTTGGTCTGGTTCGACCGAGATGGTAGAAGGACCATGTGGTCTTGTATCCCAATCAGTTTATCCGTGGCAATGGAAGGTGTTTGATTATCCTAGCACATGGGGAATGTCTCAATACGGACCCAATAAGTTTCGAAATGAGAAGACGAAATATGTCTCTCAATCGTTGCAAGTTCGCCTAGACAACTTAAACCGTTCAACCTATGTGGATACGAGTGGAATAGCACCTGATTCCAATCAAGTTGGATTCTTTGCTGACCCACAAGATTTCAAAAATCGTGATATTGTTCGTTACTTTGGTAATTACAACTTCATGGATGCTATTGGAGACCCCGAGCTTCAGTTCTCTCAAAGTTATGACCCACTGCGTCTATTCCGAAAAGAGTTTGCTGAGGATCAAAATCAATTTAGCGGAAGCCGAACACTGTTCAATGAACTTCTCACTACTTACAAGTTATATTTTAATCGTTCGGTATTTGATAGCATTAAGAATGTGGTTCCTGCGAGAACAAACGCCCTAGTGGGGATTGTTATAGAACCTACTATTTTGGAGAGACCGAAATATCAATCGAAACCAATGGAAGTTAAGGCGAGGTATGCATTCGAAGTGCCAATTGGACGATTAATGCGAATGACTGCTTCGTTGGCTCCGTCTCATTCAATGAACTTGGATGTTAAATATGTTTCATACCCTAACAAAGATTATCCCGTCAATTATGGTGGAAACTATATTGGAGATTTGACCGACCGTATTGAGTTCGGGCATTTCGCTGCTGGAGTTCCACCTCGATACATTGATTTTTCTGCAAGTTTAGTTGCGGGGGTTGCACCATTGATTGTTTATTTCACTAACCTTTCATATGGAGCAAGCACGTATGTTTGGGATTTTGGAGATGGTGTAACTGATTCAAATCCACAAGAGAACATAGTGAATGGTAATTATCCCGTTACACATTCATATTTGTTACCCGGCGTTTACACTGTTACATTAAATGGATACTACGGTAGTTACGGATTGCACACTACCAAAATAGGATATATAACAGTTGGTTCCTATCCATTTAATGCTGATTTTGCCGCAAGTCAAAATATTGGATTAGCACCATTGTCGGTAACATTTACTAATAATACCACCCCGGGTGCAGCTAACTATTATTGGGATTTCGGGTCTGGATCAGCAACTAGTACTGCTTATTCCCCAACTCAAGTATATACAAATCCCGGCGTTTATAACGTGACATTGGCATCATCCACATCATCCATATCAACCGGCGTATTCGCTTCTCAACATGTTAGCACGAGTTATATCACAGTATTGTATCCGACCAATAATTGCAATGGACCATATTTCAATGCTGTTGCTGGAGGAATATACGGACACTATTCAGTATCACAATCATATATGGTTTCCCTTGGGTCACTTGAAACTCCCGTTACTGTTAGTTATAATGCAGGAGCAAGTGCATCTCGATATGTTGTCACCATAAACGGAGTGCAAGAATATGATAGCTTATGGGTATCTACTGCTGGAACAAGTTCGGCTATTATTAATTCCATCAATTCGGCACTGATTTCATATGGAGCAGTGACCGCATCATTCCTATCAGCATCGTCGGCGAATGTGGTGACTGCATTTAATAATTCTCTATTCTACTTCAACAAAGATCAGAGTGGAAGCATAACTCAAGTAACAGTGTATAATCCATTTAACACGACTTCTAGCTTTACAATGAGTTGCCCTACAGCTATAGCTCTTGCAACTGGATCGGCTCCACCATTATTCACTTATAACTCGGAAACGGCAGTATCTATAGTTTCAGATGCTGGTGGAAATCCATATCCAACATCATTCTTCATTCAGTTTACAAATGTGGACGATGATATGGCATTGGCTTGGTCGGCTAATAGTCCTATTCGTATTGTATTATGGTATAATGGAGTTGCACAAAATCCAGTGCTTTCTCTAGGAAATCCGAATTTCAATTACAACGGAAGCTTATTTGGTGACACTGGTTACATTGGTGATCCAAGTCAACAGGGAGTATTGAATAATGCCCTAATTGCTCAAGGTGGTGGGGCGGCTATTATTACTCCATTTACACCGTTGAATGGAGTATCAAGTGGAATATTCCTAAATAGCTTCTTTGAAAAACAATCATGGGGGGCTGGATCGAACGAGCTGGCGGTTCAAGTTTATGCTCCAATTCCTAACACCAAGTTTACCATAACAGTGGGGAACCCATACTAATATGAATCTAGACGGACAAGTATATTTTGACATGTTCCGAACATCTCATCCAACGATTGGGAACTCAGTATTTATGCTCAAACGATGGACTAAGAATACCATTTATGCATTAAGCGGTTCTTACAAACATCATCAAAGTCAATCTTGGCACAGTGTATCCGACCCAAGATTTAACATGTATTCTACTAATTCCATATATTTGTATGATTATGTGTTGGTAAACGATGCATTTTTTGATGCTGCGGTTTATACCTCCTCCAGTGTTGATTCAACCCCCGCTGGAATTGCAAGTTACGCTGGAACTATAAACGGTACAGCATCATTTTCTCATAGTGCAAATACATGGAAAAATAGTCCAAATGCAACAACTAACAACTATTTGTTAAGGTATAATCCTCTTGCAAGTTCGTTTAGAAAATTCCCCGTGTATGGGCTTGACCCCGGATATGCCGCAACGGCATCATATCAAGCGTTAATGGCGACTCCTATTTATACTGATAATGGGACGTATTTCGAAATAGTCAGTGGATACCCGAGGAATCACCACACCCATAAAAGAAACATGTTTGCGGCAGAACGATTCACAAGCTATGGATTGACTGGAGATTTATTTATAGGAACTACGATTACATCTGCATCTTACAGAACGGGATTTCAGACGGCGGCGACAACCATTAATTCAGGAGGATTAAGCGACGGAACTGATCCAGTTCAATCGTTCCAAGTAACGAATATTAATTTCATACAATCGAACAACGTAATTTACCAATAAAAAGCATCAACTCACTTATACTTATAGATTAGAACCCGATTTATAAAAATATGGCATATATTGACAACCAGAGCATCACTGTTGATGCAATTTTGACCCAAAAGGGTCGCCAACTGTTGGCACAAAATGGCAACTTGAACATTACATCATTTGCGCTTGCCGATGACGAAATTGACTACACGCTGTATCAGCCAAACCACCCGCAAGGAAGTGCTTTCTATGACATTGCTCTTCGCAATACACCAGTATTTGAACCACTGACTGATGAAACACAAGTGATGAAATATAAGTTGGTTACCCTCAATCAGGGTGTCACGTCCATTCCAGTCATCACTATTTCTCAAGACAAGATTTTGGTTACTTCTACATATACGGGAGATATTATAATAAATCCTTCCACTAACCCAACATACAATTTACAATTGGGATATACAGCAATTCTTGGAAACAAAAACGTGGGATTGTTGATTGTTCAACAAACTAATGCGGTTAACTCTGTTTCCAATACGGTTCCAACATTTGCAGGAAACATTAACATCGCCAGTGCTCAAGTTGTTGTTGGTAATAGTTTCCGATTTGTCCCAAACAGTGGATTGACCCAGACCACCACGACCAATTTAACCATCATTGGCAATGAGTCGGGAGGAAGCACTTCAATTGAAGTTACTGTTACAGTTCCCACGACTACTACCTCCTAAAAAAGATTATGATATTCAATACATTTGACCCCAATCAGGATGTTGTAACGGGACGTGTTACCCAAGTTGCCAGTGGTTATTGGCCCGATGGCTCTCCTAACTGGGGGCAAGGAAATTTCTTGTCAGATTTTTGGAGAAATACGGGGTCGTCAGCATCTCCATCATACGGAACGTCTTATTATGACGTTCTATACACAATGTATTATTTGAATGTGTTTCCAGACATTGGGACATATACAAATTACGATCCATATTTTTCCATTACTTATGGAAACTTTTATGGGGAGTTCGGAAGTGGTTCATTTGCAATAGAATCGTCGAGTATTATGGCATCTCCTACAAAGGCTATTTACAGTCAATATAAAAATGTTTTACTTGCAGATTCTAATGTTAGTGCTACTTCCAATGGAATGTTTTCCATGATTAGCGCAAGCACCACCGTCAATGCGACAGATATTTGGGCTATAAACTTTTCGGCTTATAAAATGAAAGACCATGTTGATGAGGGTCTTCTTCAACTTAACTTCAGTGGTTCAAATGGGTTGTTTTCATTCATTGATGACTCGATCTATACATCCAATAATCAATCCGTATATCAAATAGTTCCCGGAACTATTGATGCTCCCAATGCCTCTCCGACGTATGCTGGTATTGGATTGTTTTATCCACAATCAGGAATTGTTATTCTCAATGCCGCAGTTCTTGCTAACATCCTCGGAATCACCATCACCACTGGAACAGGACCGGGAACGGGCGGACCATTGCCCGATGGATCGTGGCCATATAACTCATCATCTCTAGCAACCAATTACACCTACAATCACATGACTCTGTTTGAGTCAATGAACAGTTGTGTTGGACTTGACATGAACGTTCGCAAATCAGAGTATGTTCCTTCTCAACATTACTTCGTGCGTGTAATGAATCGTGATTTTAACTACAGCAACAACCCAACGTATGTATGGGATGGAACAGATGGAATTCATCCACAAGGGTTAATATACAACTCGGATTTTATTACTGACCCCAAGACATATATTACGAGTGTTGGACTGTATGATGACAACAATAACCTTGTTGCCATTGCGAAGTTGAGCCGTCCAGCAGTCAAATCATTTGACCAAGAATTGCTCATAAAAGTCCGTCTTGATTTTTGACCATAAGTCATTAATAAAATAGAGTTTTGACTATGTGGATCAATAGTTCTTAAATGCGTTATTTGAGTATATTTATTATCATGATTAAACTCCTCGACCTTCTTGTAGAATATCATGATACTAATATTTGGTATCATGGGTCTGCGTCAGGAGATTTGCGTGGAGGTAAAACAGGTCTTCATTTAGGAACTGCTTTGGCGGCTAAACAAGCATTGGAAGCAACAATTGGGATACCCATCGAAGGATACTGGGATGGAACTCGTGAATATGGAAAAACTTTACTTTGTGGTAAAAATACGTTAAAACATAGAGGAATTTTTCCAACGGGGATTAATTGTGATGTTACGGAGGAAGATTTCTATGTTACGCCAGAAATCATTCGCCGACGGTCATCCTTTATAACATCATCAATGAAACCCTCTATAAAAAAGTATAAGATAGTTTGTAGAATGACAAATACTCCGGAAAATCCATATCCCGACTTTAAAGCCAACGGATATATGGGCGGGTTACTGAAACGAGGAATAGCGAAAAATGGATTTTATTACAAAAACGAGTCCGAAGATTATGGGAGTATATCCGCTGTAGTTCCAAATGGAACTTGCGTGAAAGAGGTATGATAAAGCAAATCAATCCTCAGAATATTCTGATTTCGCCGTTTATTGCGGCTAAATCTCGTGCTTTATCCAACACAGCAAATTCTGATATAGTCATCCTTGAACAAGATACCACTGAAACGATTGGTATTGCGCTCGAATATATTGATTATAATTTTGGAACTCCCCTACTTAATCGTGACTGTAATATAGCTCTTGAGCAACAAAGCAATGATCTCGCAATGTATCAAGAAGGTGTTTCGGGATCGGGAACATTCAATAGTCAATCAGCAGTTTTAAATGGAGATGGGACCTATAAAGTTCTTGTTTACAACACAGTAAAGAATCTATTCTATAATACCTATAATAATCCTACTGAGATTTTAGGTCTTGAACATATTGATTTTCCTCTTAGTAACACCCTCCGAAATCTGTCACAACAGTTTCGAATGTTTTCTATCCCCCAAAGTGTTTTTGGAGATAGAATACAACCTAAAAGTGTTCAGCTTTTCGACGAACTTTTGGATGATAACATCATAATTTTTGACGATGGAAACCAAAACCTGATTGCTGGGTATAATTTATTTTCAAAAGTTCAAGAGGTTCACACATATCCGGCTGGATTTAATCCTCAGATTCTACTACCGGGAGCAGTGAGTCTTTCATGCCCAGTTTACAATCCTGTATATTTCACTCTCAATCCGTCTCCACAGGGAAATTGGACGACTCCGACATATATTTACGAGTCATTACCCGACAAAAATTTCTTTACAGCATCATTTACGGTAAGCGCAAGTGCAGGAAACAATGAGATAACATTCCAATGGTATTCAGGAAGCACTGCATTAGTTGACAATGCTAGAGTAACGGGAAGTTTGGTGGTATCTAGCTCAGTATCGGGTTCGACTTTACAAATTAACGATCTTCAATTTAGTGATTATGGTAATTACTATTGTTCGGCAACAGACAATGCAGGAACTTCCTTCAGTTCAAATGGATTATTGACTGTTTGGGATAATACGGTGTCTCAAAGTATGGTTGATACAATGACGTTGGGAACCTCCGTTCTTTATGGTAGCACTACTACATTGCTACCATATGGGGAAGCAAGTGTTCCAACATTTGGAACAACACTACGTAGTGGTTTGGTAGTTAACAATGTCTTCTATGCTAATGCATACGAAACTGCTTCTGTATCGGTTGGATTTGATAGTGGATTATTGTTTAACGTTCTTGTTCCATCGTATGGAGGACAAGAAACTGCTTCTGTATCGGTTGGATTTGATAGTGGATTATTGTTTAACGTTCTTGTTCCATCGTATGGAGGACAAGAAACTGCCTCAGTATCAGTAGGGTTTGATAGTGGACAACTTACAACACTTGTAGGTCCATATGTGAGTGTTACAGAAACACCGGCAACATTTGCAGTAAGCTTATTGACGGGAAGCGTCTTTTAAAAATATGTATAGGACATAAATATGAACAGCATACAACAACTTTCTCAGACATTTCACGGTTATTATAAAATTGGCGTAGTCAATCCTGCGACCGACGAAGTTGAGTGGAAGTGCTCGGGCAGCAACATTATCCTCAATGCTGGAATGGATAACTTGTATAATATGTCCATTGCCGATCAGACCGATTATGCAATGTGTGGAGTTGGAACCCGGCCCACCAATTTGTTTGGTGGAGCATCTCAGATTTCCCAATCTGGGAACCAAGTCCTTTTATATAACACAGGGGGGCTTATTACCGATTTTACATCATCATACAATGTGTATCCAAACTTGGTTCAAGCAGGAGATATGATTTCTTGTTCCAATGGACAACAACTCATAGTATCAAGTGTTAATAATGGATTCAATCTAACGGTAACTCCTCCTTATACGTTTGGACCACAGACGTTTGCAGTTTATAAAACATCTCAAGTAGGGCTTCAGGCTGAATCCTATCGTGCAGGTCCAGGTATTTCCAATAGTCAATATTTCACAGGACTTAATGGATGTGGAACAACATACAATGGAAACATTGTGGAATTACTTCGAACCTATGATTTTGCCCCGATAGTAACAACTCAAACATTCAATGAAGTTGGGGTAGGATGGGCATCAACTGGAGCAGCCACAGTATTCAGCCGCCTATTGCTCCCATCTCCGGTGACCGTTACGGCTGGATTTAAATTGAGGTTAGCATATACACTCACCACAACATTTGGTCCAAATGGTTCCATTTTTGGAGCAGCATCAATTGGTGGATGGCCATTATTACCATCAACAAACACGAACGGAACTCAATCAGTCCAAGATTTGCTGTGTTCATATATTGATACTAATGGTAATACACAGGCGAGTCTTGCAGTGCTTGATCCATTCTTTATCAATGTTGGAGGAAATTATGCCGCAATATATGCATCAACAAATTCACAATCGCTTGCCCCATTTGGAAGTGCCTATGACCGCACAAGTACAGCAGTCACTGGTCCTCAAATGAGTTTAGCGTCTTATACTAATGGAAGTTATTTTTGTGATAAAACGGGAACTACTACTGCGGGAGCAATTAGTTCTAACACGATATATAGCATTGGATTCGGAGTAATAGCATATGGATATGTTCCCTATTCCTCAACAGGTCAAGCATATACATTTATATTCGCCCAGCCTCAAACATTGACCAATACCCAAACTCTATCTCTGACTTTCAGATACACATGGGGAAGAATATTAGGATAAGATTATGAGTGAACAAAACAACTTAAATTATAACGGTGGAATACAGATAGGATTATCGGGGCGGTATTGCGTTCAAGTAGTTGATTCTACGACCGACGAAATAATGGCAGATTATGGGTGGCACAAAAATCTTATTCTTAACAATGGAATGGATGCAGTCGCATCTGTAGAAATGGGTGCTCTGTCAGAAATCGCAATTTCTGGGACTGGATCACGTCCTAATTATTTTACCAGTAGCACATCCACTATAACTCAGTCAGCAAACTATATTGGATTGGTAAATTCATCCTCAATTACATCATTCAATCAATCGGTAACTACTAATGGAACTAGTTCTTATCCTTATATAGTTCAAGCAGGAGATTTAATCATAGATCAAACTTTGAGTCAATCTGTAGTTATCACAACATCTATTGATGGTAAAACTATTCAGATTAGTGGAAACGGTCAATCATTCTCTACCCCCAGAACGTTTACTATATGGAAAACATCTCAATATGGGTTGCAAGGAGAAAGTCAACGCACTAACAATTATTACCCGGGGTTTGTTAATACAAGTTCTTGGAATTGCGGGTCGGTTCAAAGTGGAAGCACATTGACCATGCGTCGTACTTTTAACTTCTTACCGGAAGTTCAAACTCAATCATATACAGAGGTAGGATGTGGATGGAACACCAATCCTTCTTATGGTGCTTTCAGTCGTGTTTTATTGCCACAAACAGTATCGTTGTCCCCATTCCAACAGTTGCGACTCATTTATGATTTGTCGGTTTCATATGGACCGTTTACCCTAATAACTAGGAGTATAAATATTGCTGGATGGCCTGTCGGTCCTTCTACAAATACTTTGGGAACCGAATCAGTGCAAAATTTCAATGTTTCATCAGTAAACATAGGTGGATACTCTGACGGGTGGGGACAATATGGGTTATATACCTTAGACCCCTCGAACATAAGCCAGTTTAACGTTTTTGCATCTGTATATACGGCATCGTTTTATACTGGGTCTCCCACGTCTGGCTCCGCAAGTAATTTGCCCGGTGATTATACACTTACAAACACACTGGGAACCTATGTTCCTGGGACTTATACCAACACAAAAACTGGATTTTTTACCATCTATCAAGTAACTTCTTCAAACTTAATGAGTATTGGATTTGGAACGTATCTTCTAGATTATAATAATAATGTATTGACATATCCTTGGGATAAATATGGACAAGCAATGGTATTTTCGTTTAATCAGCCACAATCAAAAAACAGTTATCAATCCTTAACTCTAACGTGGAGATGGTATTGGTCACGGATTATTCAATAATTATTTATTATGCCAGTCGTCTTCAACCCACCAACAGGTTCTGCATCAGGATCATTATCAGGTTCTGCATCAGGATCATTATCAGGATCGATATCAAGTTCCTACACCGGTTCCGCTCATTCCGTCCATGTAATAGCACAAAATGTAAACTATGGATATGCAGTCGCAACATATGGTGACTATGTTGTGGTTGGGAATCCTGATTTTTTACCATATGACCAATCGACTGGAAGTTTTCATACGGGGTCGGTTGATGTTTTTCTTTACAACAAATCTACAGATGAACATGATTATGTAGGAAGTATTGTCCAACTTTGGAGAGACGTTGATGTTATAATGACTACGGAAGCCAATAATTCTCCGTCGGCTTTCACACCAATATCAACCGAAAGTTCGTCCCTAACCTCCTATCCTGAGTATGATATTGTTATAGATAAAAATCTATATGAATACTCCATCGAAAATGGATATGGTACTTCCCTTGATATGTATAAAACATATTTAGTAGTGGGAAACCCGTATGATAAAGAAATTACTCAGACTCAAGCGGGTGTATTCGTATCTTCTTCTTGGTCGATGGTAGATATTTATGATTTGTCCAAGATAGCTTGGCCATTATTAAGTTCAAGTGCGGCTCTTTTTACAATTGATGACCCTGATTTGACCACTGATTTTGGATTCACGGGATCATTTGGAACCTCCGTATCCATCAACGCCGAATGGGTTGCTGTTGGAGCACCACGTCACAATGGATCGAATGGATTGGTTTATATCTATCAAAATCAATCCATAGGAAATAATTACTCGTGGTCGTTATTTCAAACACTTCAACCTCCGGCATCTGCCGTATCCCAATCTGAATTTGGATACAAATTAAAGCTGAATAAATATGATGGTCCTCATAGTAATAGTCTTATAGTAGGGTGTGGAAATCCAATGGCATCGGTAGCATATTATTTCGAGTTTATTAATAATGTATGGACTCAAACCTTTGTTTTCCAACCAGACATGAGTGTCTATCCTATGACATTCAATCCAAATTATTATCCTCAGCCCGGTAATATCAACATGAATGTGTTCAATGGGTTTGGGATGGCAGTTGGATGTTATGGCGATGGAGTTATTATCGGAGAACCATTTGATCGAAGTTTCTACGAGTTTGCTAGTTCATCACTTTATCAACAAGGTTCAACATATATTTTTGAACGATGCATAACTGGATCGGGTTGGCAGCAAGTTTTAAAAACATATGGAACTCCTACAACATTATTTAACAATCGAATGGGATTGTCCGTTGATATGTTTGGTACAAACGGGGTATCGGGAATTCCTAAAATAAATGAAGGTCAGGAAAATTCATGTTATATCGAAGGAACCCTAAGTCAGGTTTATCAATGTGGAACTAATTTACAAGAGATTGTCAATGGACAAGTAATGTTGCTTCAACAAAATACTCAGTCGGGACAATGGGGAGTTACTAATGTATATCAAAAAAAGAAACAGTTTTTAACTCCGTTCCGTGATTATGGGTTTGATGTTGCCGTGGCAGACGTTTCGATGGTTGTCGGTGCTCCAATGCTTGTAGCAGATAACAATCGTATTATAAATACGCCATTAACACAAAGCGGAGCATCAATGTTAGGGGATTTAATGGGTAAAGCCTACATTTACGATTTCGATACATTTAGAGATCAATTTCATGTCGGTAATGTATTTTACCGAAATGGAAAAATAATCATCATGACCTCGGGGTCAGTGTTTGATGGTCTGTTTTATAATCCAGTAAATACTAATAATTACGAATATGACTTGGCATTCAATAGTCAGCACACGATCTACGAAAAACAGATCATCTGCACGGTTGACCCGGGTGAGTTCAACGTCAGCACCAACCCAACTGCTATCACTCAGGGCATCGCTACTTTTGACATCAATGGGAATGGAATCTTCGACTTCCAAGACGCCGATGTTATCTTGCGATACATGCAATACAAATATACGTCGATTCTCGGAGTTCCAGTGTCAACCGATTGGAGTTCCTCTGTTGTTAATACTGTTGACGAAATAAGTTTGTATAACTATTATTTAACGAACTACAATAATATTTCAACCCCAACTTTACTTTCTCAGAGTTTGACTACGTGGGAGACGACAAATACTGAAATGCAAACGATCCTTGATCTTAACCAAGATGGTAAGATTGACATTCGAGATATAAACATCTTGTGGAAATATTTCTCGCACCGATTGACTCAAGATAACTATTCTCTTTACATTACGCCTGCATGTTCACGCCGATTGTTCAGTGATGTAACCGATTATCTCAATGGATTGACTGGAAAATATAATACTCCATTGATTAACAATAACTTCATGGACTATGAGCGGTTGACTGCCACAGATAATACTGGGTCGTATTTAGCTCCTATGGCTACTTTGATTGGAATTTATGATGGACTGCAACTTGTAGCATTGGGAAAACTTGGAACTCCAATTAAAATTTCCCCAGAACTTCCAATTAATTTTGTAGTCAAAATGGACTTCTAACTGATATTTATAGGTAATGATTGAATTATATCAAAATGAACAGTCGCAATGGTGCCTCAAATGCTCATGTGGAGATGCCATGGTTTATGCAAACAAACGTGCCGCAGAAACAAATTCAACTATACCAATCCTATGCCTATAAGTTCACCACGCCCATCACTGACGACCACCCTAGACCAGCGTTATGCAACTCAGAATGTTGGAGAGGCATTCAACGTTAAAGCCGTTCTAGGAGGACCGGGAGCCGTTCCAACCTCGGGAGAGACTATTGACGCTGTAAGTAGTAATGGACAAACTTTTCAAAGTCCGAATGGGTTTTGGGTCAGCCCGAAGTCGCAAGTGTCTCAACTTAAAGATGTTCAGTCTGGAAATAGCTCTCTATCTACCTATATTAAAGGCTTAGATACGACAAAGTATCATCCGTAAAAAAATATTTTCACAAAAACCTCCATTGCCCTATGTATATCAAACGGCAATGGAGGTTTTTTCATTGTCGAAAACAACGTAACAAATAACATGTCACTACAAGAAATCAAAGTTGCACGCACGGATGTTCTCAAAATTGTGCAAGAGAACAAGGAAAAACACGATGGTATCCTCAAAACAGCCATCGAAGGTTACTGGATTGATGCAGAATCGTATTTGAAGAAATTTGAGAAGGAAGAACTCGAAAAAGCTACGAAAACGCATAAGGCACAGCTAAAATCTATACGAAAAAGTCATAAAGAGTTAGTAAAGTCAATAAAATCTCGTGTTAAGGAAGACCTCACGAAAGTAGCTTCCCGAACTAAGGATAAAGGATTTAATTACTGGCGTGGAGCATATCCAGAAGATCATGGCGATGATTATACCGGAACCATTCGTAGGTTGGAATTATGTGTTGAACCTAACATCGACCTTAATACCAATGAGTTTGATTCCTATATCCGTAATAAATGGTCGTGGAAGGATTCATTCATCACGTCAAATCGTGGGTATGTAACTTCATTCGCTAGTGCTAATAATATGGGAATTGGAAACTATCAACCAAGCTATACTATTAGTGCATCCTATGCATCGACTGGAAGCTACCTTAACGCCTTAGCAAGGTTCTAAAAAGTCATAAAATAAAATGTTACAATATGAAATGGCATCTTCGGGTGCCATTTTTTATGTTTTCGACCAATACTTATAAACATGAAGCAATCAGGCGTTTATAAAATCCAAAATACTATCAATGGGAAATCTTACATAGGGAGTTCGTTTGATATTGTTGACCGATGGAATAGACACAAACGTTTATTGTCTGATGAAAAACATCATAACACTCATCTTCAAAATGCATGGCACAAATATGGCAGTGGGCAGTTTACATTTGAAGTTTTGGAGCTTGTCCCGTGTAATGAACTATTGGTAGTGGAACAGAAGTATTTGAACGATTGTAAACTTAACCCCGATTGCTATTACAATACGGTGTATGAAGCAGGAGCACCGATGAGAGGACGGGTTCCGTGGAATAAAGGGAAAGTAGGAGTTCAGGCTGCTTGGAACAAAGGGATATTATTTTCGGATGACGCAAAACGCAAAATGAGTGAAGCTGCCAAAAATAGAACCGGAAATAAAAACTCGATGTTCGGGAAAAAACACTCCGAAGAAACACGAAAAAAGTTAAAAATTGCACGACGAAGCCGACCTCCTGTTAGTATTGAGACACGAGAAAAGATGCGTCAATCACATTTGGCTCGATGGAGGAACCAATGAAAAGTTTAGGCTTGGACTTATCAACAACTGTATGTGGATTCGCCATTGCGGAAAACAAAATCATTTTGGATGCTGGATTTTTTGATATAAGCGATGTGGCAAAATACAAAGAAAAATCATCCATTATTATAAATGGACTTGAAGGTAAAGTTTTTGATAGAATAATCATTGAAGAAACATTGTCGGGATTTGCGTTTGGAAAAACCTCTCAACAGGTGTTATTGAAGTTGGCTAAAAACAAAGCGGTCATATCATACATTTTGGAAGAGCATTATAAACTCTCCATTTTTTATGCCAACGCTGTGACCATGAGAAAACAATTGTTCGGAATTTCTCGAATCAAAGGAATAAAACCAAAAGATTTTGTAAAATCAAAACTGGACGCTATGTATGATATGACACGGTGGACTACGCTCAATCGAAACGGCGTTCCAGATAAAAAGATGGAAGATGTTTATGATGCCGTAGTGATAGCGTGTTACGAACCGTAATATGAAAACAATCAAGATAACGTGTGACCGATGCGGGACAGTAGTTGAGGGGGTTATAAACCATAATTCCAAGGGGGACATAGTAACTACTGGTGGATATTACATCGTTTCCGAAGGCAGTAGTTGGAACGAATATCAACGGGACGACGAAGAATACGTCTGCGACGAATGTATGCATGAAGACCCGCTCTACAAAAAGTTATACCTTCAGGAATGAGTGGCGGCTACATATACATAATATCTAATCCCGCCCATCCAAATTTTCTAAAATTTGGAATTACGGAAGACATAAAGTCCCGTTTGTCCACCTATAACACAGGCGACCCTCAACGAGCATATCGGGTGGAGTATTACATTTTCCATCCAAAATATAAAAAGGCTGAAATGAAGATTCAAGAAATGCTCAAATACTTTGCAAAATCCCAAAAGAATGAATGGGCGGAAATTTCACTTCCAATTGCCATATCAAGATTGGATGAGACGTTGGATGATTATAACAATGGTCCTGAGAACTATTGATAACTTATTGTTTTGTGTTTAGGCATTTCCACCGTCTATATGATTTGATATGCCCATTGATTAACTGTGAGAGCACTTTTCGATTAAACTGAAACCGAGTTCGCAAGTTAAACATTGTATCACTGACCACTTGGTTGGTGTCAACATTGAATAGATTATAGACCTTCGTGTCATATGCTGAGTTTTTACTTCCATTTCGCATATTTTTATACCTCTCGATAGTTTCTTTCGAATGCTTTTTTCCATAGTTCGGGGCTAATTTTCCCACACGATTCTTTCTAAAAAACTTCATTTTGGCAATAGAGTTGTCTGAATGTCGCATTCCATAAAACCCATTCCGCTCACCACGATTTTTGAATGATATTTTTTGACGGGACAATTCGGTTAGTTCGCCGCCCGAGGCATCAAAGCATAGGTTATAACATTTGCATTTTTCCGATTTTGCTACATCGAGATATTTCTGTTCTTCGGTTAGGAGATAATTTCTATTGACATCATGATGAAACTCTACAATTATTATGAAGTCAAAATTTTTCTCTCCATATTTATTCCACGCAGATTGAAGGTGGACGTTTTTATGTGATTGTTTACGCAAATCTATTCTATGATTCATCCATCGAATTGATATTCGGTTGGAACTCCCAACATAATATTTGCCATTAACTCGGTTGATAATTTTATAAATCCCACAGTTCATATCAATATTATACATATTTCCACTCGAATGTCAACCCAAACATTTCCATCATCGAATATAAAAAGTTGATAGTGAGGGCGGTATCAGTTACAATCTTGGAATGCTTTTACAATCAGAACTCGTAGCTCTATTTGACCAATTGCTCGGTCAAAAGGCTCGACTCCGAAAAAATGGAGTTCAGGCAACATACCATTGCCCGTTCTGCGTTGATAAAAATCTTGCTACAAACAAGTTGGAAATAGCCGTCGGGGGTCCGAGAATCGGAAACTATCACTGTTGGCGTTGTGATTTTCGAGGAAGATCATTTGGCAGTCTCCTTTATAAACTCAAAGCCCCACAAAACTATCGGGACGCCATCGTTAAACTTACGGGCGATATTCGGATGGTTAATTCCCATCAAGATATAGAATCAACGTATGTGTGTCTTCCACCCGAGTTTCATCCAATGCATAAGCCTAAAAAGACTCCGGAATATAAGAATGCAATGGTGTATTTGAAACGCCGTGGTATTACACGAGAAGACATTCTTCGTTACAACATTGGATATTGCGAATCGGGGGAATATGAAAATCATGTCATCATTCCATCGTATGATGCCAAGGGTGATTTGAACTTTTTCATTGGGCGACGTTATTACGCAGCCGACCCCGGACTCCCCCATAAGAAACCGGAAACACCAATGAATGAGATTATCGGGTTTGAATCATTTATCAACTGGAATGAACCTCCGATTTTAGTTGAAGGTGCATTTAACGCAATCACAATTCGGCGAAATGCCATTCCACTGTTCGGAAAGTTTCCATCCAAAAAACTATATGAAACTATGCTTGAAAATCACGTTGAAAAAGTGTATATCTGCTTGGATTCAGATGCCGAACCAGATGCAATATCCATATGTAAGCGATTGCTTCGACTCGGGATAGTGCCATATATTGTAAAACTAATTGGCGGAAAAGATGCTAATGAAATTGGATTTCATAATTCGTGGCAATGCATTCGGTCAGCAGTCGAAATAGACAGCACCGAATTATTGAAATATAAATTGAAAATATGAATGTATTAAAAACAAATCTTAACAAAGTAACTCATATAATTCACATCGCTGATATTCATGTGAGATTAAATAAAAGAATGGATGAATATAAAGAAGTATTTAAGAAGTTATACTCAGAGGTTAAATCTTCACCCGAATCATCCGTCGTGGTGATGGTGGGAGATACATGCCACAGCAAAAACGAATTGAGTCCAGAGTGCGTTCAGTTAATATCCGAATTATTTACGAATATCGCCAACATCAGACCTCTTATTCTCGTGGCAGGAAATCACGATGCTATATTATCTAATAAAACTCGTTTGGATAGCCTCACACCTATTGTGGATGCATTAAACCACCCCAATCTACATTACCTCAAGACAACGGGATTATATGGATTCGGAAACATCCTATTTAACAACATGTGTATATTTGATGAACCCGATAAATACATCCTCGGCAAAGATATTCCCGCAATATATCGTAATCAATATGACCATATTATCGCATTGTTTCATGGTGCCGTTGATAGAGCATCATTAGATACTGGATATGCCATTAGCAATCCGTCAATAATGCTTCCATTGTTTGATAATCATCACGCAGCATTGCTTGGCGACATACATAAAATGCAGGATATGCAGGACTATGACGGCAATAGAAACAAACCATGCGTTAGATATTGCGGCTCACTTTGCCAACAGAACCATGGGGAATCTCTTATGGGGCATGGTTATTCATTATGGGATTTATCCGATTATTCTTATCAACACCACGAACTTCCAAATGAATATGGTTATTTCACCGTGGAAATCCACAATGGTAAATTGACTACTGATATTTCAAATTTACCCAAGTTTGTTAGACTTCGGGTCAAGTTTTACAATAGCATAGCATCAGAAGTAAAGCAGGTTGTCGCCGACATTAAAATGAAAGTGCAAGTCATAGAGACTGCATATTTTCGAATGGATCAAGACCAAGATAAGTCAAATGGCATTCCTCTTTGCAAAGATATTGTGCTATCTGATTTGACGAGTGTCGATTATCAATCCAAACTGCTAACCGAATTTTTATCCAAAAAATTGGAAATCAATTCCCCGCAGAAAATCGAGGATATTTTAAAGATTAATAAGGATACAAACTCTATTATTAAAAAGGATGACTTTACTCGCAACTTAAAGTGGAAACCTATCCGTTTCGAGTGGGACAATATGTTCACGTATGGTGAGGGAAACGTTATTGACTTCACTCAAATGAATGGTGTCTATGGTATTTTTGGACCCAACGCATCGGGAAAATCGGCAATTCTATCATCCATGATATTCTGTCTGTTCGATAAGTTTGATCGTGGATATAAGGGATTGCACGTTTTGAATGTTCAAAAGCAATCGTTCCATTGTAAGTTTGAATTTGAAATATCCGGTGTGCGTTACTTCATTGAACGAGAAGGAAACACTACCCGCACGGGAAATGTCAAGGTCGATGTATTTTTTTGGAAGATGGTGAATGGAGTCAAGGAAGAACTCCACGGCAATGCCCGACGTAATACCAATGACATCATTCGTGACTATATAGGAACGTATGAAGATTTCATTATTACTGCCGCATCTTTTCAGACTGCCAAAAACCTTACATCATTTATTGACATGGGTAATAGTGAACGCAAAGATTTACTCGTTCAGTATATTGGACTCAACGTATTTGACCGATTGCATGAGTCGGCTGGCGAACGAAGTAAGGAACTGACCACCATTCTAAAAACACATAAGGATAAGAACTATCAGCTTGAAATTCAACAGAATGAGAGTGCGTTATCACACGCCAATGAATTGTTCACTGCCGCAGCCGGAGAAGCTGAGAGTTTAAAAAATCAAATCGCAGCCGTAAATGAACAAATTGTGCTTGAAACGGCAAATATAATCAAACTTGATACGAGCGTACCAACGGATTTATCCGCATTGGAATCCCGTAAAAAAACATCCGAAGAAACATTAACGGCAAAACGAAAGGTAATTTCTGATGCCCGTGAAGTGTTAGGAGTTCAAGAAAAAATTCTTGCTGAAATCAATAAGAAAATTGAGGATATTGAGAAGTCGAAATTTGTCGAAGCTCATAAGACTTATAAGAATCTAACAGATTCAGTTACTTCCCTCAAGCAAAAAATTGACTTGAAGAAAGTTGAAATCAAGGGGAAACTTGAGAAAGTAGCTCGTTTAGATAAACACGAGTATGATCCTAACTGCAAGTTTTGTATAAATAACTCTTTCGTTAAGGATGCAACCAAAGCCAAGAAGGAACTTGTTGATGATAAGGTAGAAGCAAATGGAATGATGGAAACATTGGCGACTCTACGAAAGGATTTGGATGATGTTAAGTGGGTGGAACACACCTATGAGACCTACACTAAGTTGCTGACCGACCGTGGAACTTCCAAAGATACATGTGCTACGGCAAGCAGAAACATCATTATTGCAACAAATGAACTGGAACGGTTGGATACTTCTGCAAAGGCGGTTGTTCAACAAATAGAAATCTATCACCGCAATGAAGTTGCCGTAGAACAGAATTCTAAGGTTCAAGCGAAGATTAATGCGTTTCGAGTGACTTTAACAAAACTCGATTCCATATTCCAAAAACAATATCAATCACTGGTGGATATTTCTGGAAAGCGTGAAATGTTCAAGACAACTATTGCGAATGTGACTAAGACTCTTGCTGACGTGACGGCAATGGAAACGGAACTTGAAAACTATCAACTCTATTTGCAGTCAGTAGGACGAGATGGATTGCCATTTCAAGTCATATGCAATACAGTCCCCGAGATTGAGAAAGAGGTAAATTCCATTCTAAGTCAAGTGGTTGATTATACCCTTCAGTTTGAAACGGATGGAAAGAACATCGTTCCTTACGTTGTCTATGAATTTGGACGTTGGCCTATCGAATTGACATCCGGATATGAACGATTTGTTGCAAGCGTAGCTATCCGTGTTGCTCTGACCAACATCTCCAACTTGCCCAAGACGACGTTTCTTGCCCTCGATGAAGGCTTTGGAACATTGGACCCCGATAATCTCGCATCTATGTTCACACTCTTCTCTGTTCTCAAGAACAACTTTGACTTTGTGTTTGTAATCTCACACCTGGATGCACTCAAGGATGCGGTAGACAAACGAATCGAGATCAAACGGGAGGGTAATTTCTCCCTCGTGAAATACGAATAAGGTTATATGTATAGGTGGGGCTTTTCCCCATCATACATATGGCCACTCAATTATTGTCTTCGTTCGGAACACGAGGCGACAGCAGCTATACAACGACTGGAGTCCATCAAGGTCTCGCAGATTTAAGTATAGATATTACTGATACCGCCCATCTATCCACATATTTTCAAGTGGTTGAGTTCAATCCTGTGTTTACGGCAGGAAAGAACTCCATTTCGTTCAATGGTTCTAGTCTACTGGCGGTTGGCTCTGAGATAAAAATCGAAGTCTTAGATGCCGGTGGGAACTCCTTATATTTAAAATCCCCACCAGCGACAGCCAATTACATTGATGTTGCTATCTTTACGGTTTCCATTTATGTGTATGAGGATACTGTAGCTGGATCGGGAAAAGTCATTTTAGTGGGAACTACTATTAACGGTGAAAGTGTTCGATGGACGGGAAATATAAGTATAAACACCACGTATAAAAATGTTTCACGTACTCGATTTTATTATGCCCCCACTATAGAATCTCTTCCGCTCTTACTTCCCACGGTTGATTTAACAACTGGAGCTACCCTTGGTGTAGATGCAATCTTAACCGGATCATGCACGGGTCAGTCATTGATTGGGGCAACAATAGCCAATGGACCAAACTCTAACTATAGAGTGGACTTGACGGCGTTCTCATCAAGTATTGGATTTATTACTGGATTTGGTTCGCAACTTATTGGGCAAAACATTTCGCTATACGTTTACAAGGCAAAAAATCTATTCAATAATGGTATGGATGTTGTAAACTCAACTCAGTCGTTTACCATAAAAAACGTCATTAGTCCCACAGAACTTCAACTTGACGGTGATGTAGTTGATACCTCTACCACTCAACTATCTCAGTATCTATCTCCTTATTTCATAGGAAGCTTTTATATAAGCTATAGCCAAACGGGTTATTTGAATCAAGCAACGGCGGTTCCCTGTGTTGGAACTTATAATGCACTATCACATTCTATGACGCTTATTGCAAACAACTCATTTTTTACAGCATCAATGATTGGAAATGCCATTCAAGTAAACTATGATACATTGTATCTTGGAAATGGAAGTCCTACCTTGACGTTAAATCCATCAATATCTTCGTCTACAAACAGAATACCTATAACATCATCGGTTTATACAGTCTTAACAGTTAAGGATTCTTATACAGCAAGTATAACACCTGTAACGTATAATCTTTATTCTGGAAACCCACATGTTGTGGCTCCAACTATATACACCGCATCCAAAATTTTAGGCAGTGTGACATCTCTAAGTTCATCCACTGCATATCAGTATTATACAACTGTATATTCATCATCCGTGCTTCTCCAAAAATCCTACATGGATGTTGTATTTCGAAATTTAGATACTTTTACGGGATGTGTTGCCAGCCAAAAATTGTATGCCATGAGCAACATTTATCCCGGTGATTTTGAACTTGTAAGTAATACTCAAATTGGTCCCACGGAATTATTGTATGATCCTATTACGGTAAACAAAAACTATGCGGATATTGGAATATTTTACAATCAAGACCAAGTGAATAAATACTGGTATGCTTCTTCCGCATCGCTTTCACTTATTCAAAGTGATACTCCAGTGTTAAGTTCAATGACCATACAATCGTCTCCGAATTTTACGGGGGCGGATGGAAATAGTTATGTCGTCGTCAAAACATCTGCTATAAATGTTAATAATGATAGCAATTATTATCCATATGACCAAGTAAGTTTTGATGATTTTAATGGAACAGGTTACACATCCAATTTCATATTTCTTCTTAAAAATGTTTTATATGCTCTGACGACAGACGTAACTATCAATAAGAATCCCAATGTTTCAGCCAAAGTATCGTTTTACATGACAAGTTCGTCTCCTGAAATTTCGGGTGAACCAAATTTCGATCCAATATATGGTCTGAAAATAGGAGAGGTAAGTGTAACCGATTTAGTATCAAAGAAGGTATTCTCGCCATCACCAGAGTTATTTTTTACACCACTCAACGATTATTATGGCACGTTGGTTATTGTGCCCTATCAATGTAATGTGACGCTTGCAAATATGTCTATGGTAAACTATGGGGATTATGGATTTTCTCCCGGTGGTGCTACGATTCAAATTCCGTTTCCATTACATGTTGCAAATGAAACATACACGATAAAAGCGGAACTCTACGATAACAATTCAAATTTGGTATATACAACTGCTCCAATCATACAAACATTTGATCCGTTGGGATTGAGTCTATATGGAAGCAGTATTATCGCCACGGCTGGGTCTGGAAGCACAATTCCAACTGTGGTTCCAACATTTACGGTTACAAACAATTTATTTCTCCAAGGACTTACGCAACTAACCCCGCCGATGAAGTTTTTGGCATACGAACCATTCAATGGTATGGTAGGATTTACACCGGTATCAAATATAAGCTTAATTCCAACAAATGTTAATGATGCGGGATCAGTTGATTATATTAACATAGAACTTAATGGAGGAGCCAATATTGGAAGGTCTTTAGCCGTTAGATATAGCGGAAGCTCTCCAAATGTATTCGGTCGCCGAGTCTATGTGGATCAGAGTGGTAACAAAACAACTTATATGTAAAAATATTATGGGATTTTCTGTGTTTTTTCTGTGTTTTTTCTGTGTTATGATATAGTTATAGAACATGGACAACAAGTTATATCAGATCAAATACCGTCGCCACAAGGAGAAAAATGGGTGGCGATATTTTTCTACTATTGTCCCTCCTGATTGTTATTTGGAATTGAAGAAGTTTTATCTCCGGTGGAAAAGTGAGAATATAGAAAAGTGGAACAATAAATGAAAACTGGAGTTTATAGAATACGAAATATAATAAATAACCATTGTTATATTGGAAGTTGTGCCCACAAAACGGGAATTAAACATAGATGGAGAACTCACGTTCATGGTCTAAAACATGGCAGACATCATTTTATCATATTACAACGAGCATGGAATAAATATGGAGAAACCAATTTTCAATTCGAAATATTAGAGACGTGTATTCCGTCCGAGTGTATTAATCGAGAACAATTTTATTTGGATACACTGACTCCGAAATATAATGTATTAAAAATTGCAGGGAGTTCATTGGGAAGAAAAATGTCGCCGGAACAATATGAAAAAAATAAAAATAGGTCATACGATTGGATGAAAGGCGATAAAAATTGGAATAAATCTCCAGAAAAACGAGAATTTTATAGACGGAGAATTAAAACGCAAAATTTACGACAATATCTTACGGCAGATTCGTTTCTAAAAATATCAAAGTTTCATAAGGGCCGTCCAAAATCGGAAATTCAAAAACAACGAATGTCAGAAGCAGCTATAGGAAAACCCAAAAGTAAGGAACATGTGGAAAAAATGAAAGCATGGGCAAAGGAAAATAATTCTGGAGAAAAGTCATATTTTCATACTCATAAATTTATCTTCCAAGGAAAAGACAATCCCGGATTTTCCGGGTATTACAAATTTAGGAATAGAATTACAAATGAAGAAATTGTATGTGCCCAATTTGAGTTTGCTAATAAATTTAATTTTGATAGCGGACGAATATCTGCAATATGTTTAGGTAAACGGAAGTCTCATAAACAATGGATTTGTCTCGGAAAGGAAACTATTTAATTATGAAAAAATGCAAGGGAATGTCAAATTTAGAGATAGTTTCCCATTATCTCAATGGAACTCGCCCGTTTACTCAATTATCAATGAATATTTCCGAAAAAGAAAAGCATCGAGAAAATGGAGAAAAATGGACTGTGGATGGAAAGGAATATAAAAGGGAAAATGGGAAAACAATTTGTATTACAAAAACACAAGGAGATATTATTCGGGAGGCTATTGGAAACGGATTAAATTGTAAACAATGTGGAGCGCAATATAAGTGGGTAGGAAAAAAAGACCAAAAATTTCTACGACGATGTGGATTATGCATGGATTGTTTGATTGATTATGAAACAAAACTTAGAATTTTGGGAATTTATCCAAATTATGAAATATATAAATTAGCATCGTATGAATTGGATTCGTTAAAAACCCGACGGTCTCAATTTGAAGAGGTCATTGAATATTTTACGAAAACTAATGGAGATATAATAAAAGTCGCAGAATCCGAATATGACCCCAATATAGTATGGAAAAATACTAATAAGACTAAAATCCTCGCCGACTCCAAGAAAGATTTGGGCGAAGTCAATAAAAGAATTGATGCTCTCGAACAAATCCGAGATGAATGTAAGGCAAAGTATATCGAATTAGCAACCAAATACGGACTTGAAATTTTATGCCATACGGACAAATCTCTTATCAAGAGTTAATAAAAAACGAGTATAAGAAGTGCATGGAATCTCCCGTGTACTTCATGAAACATTATGTCAAGATTAAGCATCCTATGCGGGGTACTATTCTTTTCGATTTATTTAGTTTTCAAGAGGAAACTCTGGATTCGTTTCATAAATACAAATTTAACATCATCCTAAAATCCCGTCAGATGGGTATCTCAACCCTTGTTGCTGCGTATTCCCTTTGGCTGATGACATTTTTGAAGGATAAGAATGTCCTTCTGATTTCATTGCGCCAAGACGATGCCAAAGATGTTGTAGCTAAAGTCAAAGATGCCTATGAAGCATTGCCTAAATGGTTGAAAGTCAAGTGTCTTGAAGATAACCGTCTATCCATGAAATTCAGCAATGGATCGGCGATCAAGGCTGCATCTACGACTAAAAAATCAGGTGTTGGTCAAGCACTCTCCCTTCTAATTATCGACGAAGCTGCACTTATTGATGAAGCCGAAGAGTTGTGGACTTCTGCACAACCTACTCTGTCAACTGGTGGTAACGCCATCATCCTTTCTACCCCTCGTGGTGTTGGTAATTGGTTCCACAAAATGTGGCAAGGTGCTGAAGCTGACAATATGGATAACACTACGGGTAAGAATGGATTTCATCCTATTACTCTCCCGTGGCAGTTACATCCTGAACGTGATGACGAATGGCGTAGGGTTGAAGGAGAAAAGCAAGGAAATCCCAAGAAGGCTTCACAGGAGTATGACTGTAACTTTCTTGCATCAGGTGATAACGTTGTTGATCTTAACATCATTGAATTTTACAAAAAGAACAAAGCCCTCGACCCCATCGAATGTCGTGGTATGGACAGGAACTTGTGGATATGGGAATATCCCGACCGAAATCATGTCTATGTAATTGCGGCTGACGTAGCCCGGGGCGACGGAGCCGACTATTCTGCTTGCCATGTGTTAGATATAAGCCGAGAGAAACCAGTTCAAGTTGCCGAGTATAAAGGAAAGATAGAAACCAAGGATTTTGGTGACTTTCTGGTGGCGTTGGCTACAGAATACAATGGCTGCTTGCTTGTAGTTGAACGTGAAAACGTTGGGTGGGGTACTATTCAAGAAATTCTTGACCGTGGATATTCGAATACTTTTTATAGTTCTGCTGACCTTAAATATGTAGAAGTTCAACGTCAGTTGAATAATAAGTGGGCGTCTGAAGATAAGAAATTGGTCCCGGGATTCAGCACGAATATGAAAACCCGCCCATTGATTATCGACAACATGGAGCATTACATGCGTCAGATGGCAATTGAGATTAGATCAAAGCGCACTTTGGCAGAATTGGAAACGTTTATTTGGAAGAACGGAAAACCTATAGCAATGGAAGGGTATAATGACGACTTAGTTATGTCTTTGTGTATTGCGCTGTGGGTTCGAGATACGGCTCTTCGTCTTCGTCAAGAAGGCGTCGAGTTGACCAAACTCGCTGTAGGAGGAATTACATCGACTCAAAAGGATAATACGCCTGTTTATAAAGCGAAACAGCAGCAAGCGGGATTCAATTCATGGAAGATGAACACTGGACGCCAAGGATTTGGTAAAGAAAATCAAACGGATATACGGTGGCTTTTAGGTTAAATGCGGAATATTTATAGTAAAGGCCACTAGGTCTTCCACATATACACACTAAATCAAAAGACATATTATGCCAAGTTCAAACCAAATACCGCCGACCAAGCCATTTGAGGACGAAATACTCGACGTAAAGAAGCAATCGCTATATGCGAGGCTAAAACGATTGTTCTCAACTGACGTTATTGTCCGCAACGTTGGTGGTAAACAACTCAAGATAAAAGACACCGATAGCATAATGTATGCTACGGATCGTAACAGTCTGAGAGACCGCTTCAACCGCATTCGTTCTTCGGGTTATAACGCTTATACTCGTGATTTTGCACTGTCCTATCAAGCTGCTCGCATGGACCTCTTTCGTGATTACGATACGATGGACATGGACCCAATTTTATCTTCTGCCCTTGACATTTATGCCGATGAATGTTTGACGTATAACGAAGTGGGTAAGATGATTACGGTTCATTCTACGAATAACAACGTCAAACGTATTCTTGAAAACCTATTTGACGAAGTTCTAAACGTCCGTTTCAATTTGTGGTCGTGGGTAAGAAACATGGTTAAGTATGGAGATTTCTATCTTAAACTCTATGTCACTCCCGAATACGGTATTTACATGGTTGAGCCAATATCAGCCTATAACGTAGAACGTATTGAAAACTCCGATCCCTCCAATAAACGCTACGTTAAGTTCCAACTTCGTCCAACCGATACATCTCAAGCTGAAATCCTTGAAAATTACGAAGTGGCTCACTTCCGTCTAATTTCCGATTCTAACTTCTTACCTTACGGCAAAGCAATGATTGAAGGTGCTCGCCGTGTTTGGAAACAACTATCTCTGATGGAAGACGCCATGCTTATCAGCCGTATCATGCGTGCTCCTGAACGTCGTATTTTCTATACTGATATTGGAAACATCCCACCAAACGAAGTGGATGCTTACATGCAGAAGATGATGGACAAAATGAAGAAGGTTCCATACGTCGATGAGCAAACGGGTGAATATAACCTTCGATTTAATTTACAGAACATGATTGAGGATTATTATATCCCCGTTCGTGGTGGTGATAGCGGAACTAAGATCGACACTTTGGCGGGTATGGAGTGGACGGGTATTGACGATCTTGAATACGTCAAGAACAAGATGATGGCTGCTCTGAAGATTCCAAAGGCATTCCTTGGATATGAAGAGGGCATTTCCGGTAAAGCTACACTGGCATCCGAAGACGTTCGTTTTGCACGCACCATTCAGCGTTTACAACGCATTATTTGTTCTGAACTTAGCAAGATTGCTATTGTTCACTTGTATGCCCAAGGTTATCGTGATGAATCCTTAGTTGACTTCGAAATCGAACTTACCAATCCATCTACCATTTTCGAAAAGGAAAAGATAGAAATTTGGCAAGATAAGATTGGTGTTGCAATTGACATGGTGGAAAATAAATTCTTCTCATTCAATTGGGTTTACAAAACCATATTTAACATGTCTGAAGATGACATTCGTGATGTTAAAGATGAAGTTGTTGATGATGCCAAACAGAAATATCGTCTCAATAAGATTGAGGAGGATGGTGATGATCCAGCGAAGCCGTTTAAAAAAATTGGTGGTGGAAAAGGTGATGATGGTGATGACGAAGGTGGTCTTGGAGACATCGGCGGTGGTGGAGGAGGGCATGGGGGCGGCGGAGGTGGAATGGGAGGAGATTTGCCTGACTTAGATGACCTTGGAGGAGATGAGGGGGAAGGAAAAGATGGAGAAAAGGGAGATGAGGGAGATGAGGAAGACAATGATAAGGGTGAAAAAGAAGAAGCTCCCGACATGAAAAAGATCAAAGAAGTCGTGGATGTTAAAGACACCCGTGATCGAAGCGACCGTGACCAAAGCGACCGTGACCAGACAGGAGAGAAAGTAGCTCCGGCAATAGCCGAAGACCCAATTGGTCGGTTAGAACGTTCAGCAACCCAAAAGAAAAAGAGTGAAGGAAAACCTAAGAGTGCGCTTACTCATAACTTTGAGGGCGGAAGCCCATTGGTTCTGAAAGAAAGATCAGTTCCATATGTTGATACGGGTATGGTGAAGAGTCTTTCGGAGTTCCTAAAAAAGACTCAACCTGAAACTAAACAAGAACTTTTAAGTGAGAATCAAAAGAGCGGAAGTAAGTCCATGATGGATGTTTCCAACATTTTAGAATAAGTAAAACGTATCTCCATACAAAATGGAGGTTTAGACGATATTGTCTATATTTATAATAGTTGAAGATAAATACCAAATACTATGCAGAAGGTGGAATATAAATGCCCTTGTCCAGATGATTCGGAAATCGAAACATTTTCTAATATTTTGGAGAAATCATAATTATGAGTCAACAGAAGAAAATGCGCCATTCCAAATTTCGTAATACCGGAATCTTGTTTGAGTTGCTAACCAAACAAGTTACTGCCGATATTATTTCAGGGAAAGATTCTTCGATAGCTAAAGACTTACTTCATAAGTATTTTCGGGAGACCACCGAGCTTGGGAGAGAGTGGCAACTGTATAGCACCCTGCTCAATGAAAAGATAAAGGACGAACCCCACGCCGAACGATTTTTTTCCGTTATTTTGGAAGCACGTAAGAAGTTGAATAGTCGAAAGCTTTCCATGCTTAAGTATGACTTAATCAAGGAAATAAAGGATGCATATCCTATAGAGGAAATGCTAAAAGCCCCCGTTCGTAACTATAGAGTCTTGGCTTCTATTTATAAAGCTTTTGAAGACGTTGTAACCCCCGATTGTAAGTTTGATGTCAAAGAAGTGTATCAAGCTAAAAACTGCATCGTAGAACACATCGTTGACCGACCGAAGGCATCACACCCCGAGGACGAACTCATCAACTATTATCAAACTCAAACGGAGGATATACGTCTTCTAACTTACAAACTTCTCTGCGAAAAGTTTAATGAAAAATATTGCAGTGTTCTTGACGAGGACCAACGGGCAGTTTTGCGGGAATACATCTGTAATGTTGCTAATACCAACAACTTCGACGTGTTCGTAAAAAAGAAAGTGTCTCAAATCAAGAAATGTTTGAATGAGGCAATTGACAAAATCAAGGACGCCGATGTAATGAAGATCAAAATTCGTGAGGTCGTCAATCAACTTGATAAAATCAACCCAGGCAAAATCGTTAAAGATAATCATGTCATGGTGTTGATGCTCTCTTACGAATTGCTGAACGAAGTTAAAAAGCAATTGGAAGGAAAGCATGAACATCAATCTTAATTTACTCAACAGGTTATCAGACCGATTTGGAGTTGGACCTTTATCGACACAGCCCCATCTTCAACAAATTTTGGCAAATACTGACCGTTTTGTCAAGGCAGATGCCGGATTTGAACCTTCTATTACGGGTGGCGGCTATCAATGGAATGATGAAGTTAATGGTTATACCTTGGGTAATAATCAAAAGATTTTCGTCTTACCTGATGGAAAAGCCATTTGGATATTCAAAAACTCTCTCTTCCGTCTTATAACTCCAAATAGCATTGCTAAATGGGTATCAGCAGATTCCGAATATCCAATGGGAAAATCCAATGCTTTTTTTACGATTTACGGAAAACTGACAGGACAAGATTTAGGTCAAGATGAAACGGCGGGTGATAATGTTCCTGATGGAGATCAAGAAGACGGGGGTGGAATAGCATCGGCAGATGATGAAAACGCACCTAAGTTTTCTAAAGCAGATATTCAAAAAATGTTGAGTGGAGAATTTCCAGCCGAACCATCAGAAGACCCAAATGGACTTTCCGATGAGCCTTCGGCTCCTCTCAAAGGTGGAATGCCAGATCGCACAAAGATAGGATTACCAACTCCTGTTGGAAGTAAAGCTGACCAAATTATCCGAGCAATTTATAGAAAGGCTCATGTTGATCCCAATTCAAAGATGAGTAAACAAAATCCAATCCGTATTGACTCGGATGAGATTATAGACATATATAACACCGCCAAAACATTGCCACCCGAAGAAAAAGAAAAGGTGATTGCGTTTCTTAAGAGTGGAATTGTTTTGCCAATGAAAGAGGGAAAAATTTATAGGTCTCAAATTCTATCACTTGTTGAACGTATTGTTGAAGGAGTAGTTAAGGAAGTTGAGACAGCTAAAACCAAGATTCAGGAAAAGAAACGTTGGACTGTAAAGTTAGAAAAAGAACAGTCCGGTGCTTCTGCTGCTGGACCCGTTAATGGAAAAAAAGATTCCGACCAAGAAAAGCCTCTGGAAGAAATGACCACGACAAGTGGCGGCGGCGGTTCCTCAGCAGGAACTCCCGGATATAACATTCCCGGAGCTTGGGCAGGTGGAAGTCTTGAGAAGAACAAAAAACACATTGAAGTTCTGGGTTATACACTTACTCCGACAGGTAAAAAGGACATGGAGCGTGCAGGGGATAACCTCTACGAAAATACAGAGAAGACAAAGAAATGTCAAAACTGTGGGGAAACTATGGGAGCCGATAAAACTCGCTGCCCTAAGTGCAAATTTTTAAATGGGGATGTGCCTAACGAAAAAGAAAAAGAATTGAAATACGGGGCACTTCAAGAAGAAAGTGGATTAGGAGCAAGTTTTGATCGAGCACAACGTAACTATGATAACCAACTTCCTCCTGATGATGGCACTGGAGTTGATGATGAAGAAGGAGACGATAACGGTGATGGCATAGAATGTCCCACATGTGGTAAGCATCAAGGCTATGTGACTGATAAGGGGCATCAAGGAAGCGCATATTGGATTGAAATGAAATGTAATGCGTGTAATGCAGAATGGGGTCATGATAATTTCGATTCATTAGACGACCGATAATTGTATATGATTAAGCTATTGAGAATTGCAGAATCCTACGGGGCCGAAGGTCAGTTTTATGACATCGGGAAGGATTTTACTGGTTTTCGTAGAATGATTGATGGTGCAGATCAACAGATCAAGCAACAATACGAAAAGGCAATATCTGCTAAGTTAGTCGGAAAACGTGTTCGTGCCCGAGCGTCCCGGGGATATAAGCAATACGTTAAAGACTACGAGTTTGACATTTCTAAAATAACTCTTGACGATTATTACGACAACTTTGTCGTTGTAGCATATGATAGCACGACGCCTAAGCCAAAAGAATACTTTCTCAAGACCGGATTCAAAGTTCAAATTATAGGACCAGCGACGGGGCAACCATCTCCTGAAAAGGGAGGAGACCCACGGTTTCAACGTACCAAGCAAGCTGGACCTACCACAGTTCAACCAGATCAGAATGGAAATGCTGCTCAAGCTCAACCAATGGCTTTAGCTCCTGTGGGTCGTACTCCTCAAGAAACTCCCATGAAAGAGGGACAGAATGCAGATGCACTTTACGATGCTTATGGAGTCGAAGAAATATCGGAAGACCTAAAATCTTGGTTGCCAGAGCTTTTACTTAAACCTAATACTGCTCTTCGTGAGTTTATTAAAGGATTGGGTTGGCGAAAAGAGATTGATGAAAGAACCAAAGTCGCAATGTATGACATACGCCTTCCATCGAGCATGGTCAAACCGAATGTTAACGAAGATACAATCAAACAGATGCTTGCAAAAGCTGCTGCTGCTCCAGTTATAGGAGAAGACCGGGAAAAGACCAAAACTCGATATGATTTAGTTAAACTGGACCCCGACAAGAAAAAGTCAGAATGGAACGTTCGCATAAAGAAAGTAACCACAAAAGTATGAATATGTCAAAGACACTCCTAATGGAATGTATTACCTTCGAGGCGGATCAGCGAATGCTCAAGGAGGCAGCATCCCACCCGAACATGCCATTTATGGTGCAGGGCATTTTGCAGCGCAAAGGTAAGAAAAACCAGAACGGACGTATTTATCCCGACGAAGTGCTTATGCGTGAGGCAAATAAGTATGCACAAACCTTTATTAAAGACCGTCGTGCGATGGGTGAATTAGACCATCCCGAATCTTCAGTTGTAAACTTGAAGAATGTATCTCATAACGTAACCGAAATGCATTGGCAAGGTGATGATCTTGTTGGAACGGTTGAAGTTCTTACCACTCCTAACGGCAACATTCTACGTGAACTTTTCCGTAACGGAATCAAACTCGGCATTTCCAGTCGTGGACTTGGAACCCTCAAAAAGATTTCTGAAAACTCTGCTGTCGTCGGGGATGATTTTGAATTAATTGCGTTTGATTTTGTCTCAAATCCCTCAACCCAAGGCGCTTTTCTAGCACCAGTTGGACAAATTCCATTAGCGGAAGGAATTTACAGAAACCCACGGACTAACCAATGGGAACGCACGGATGACATCATTCGTAACATCATAGCCGAAATTGGTTAATTTGACTTGATTGCATTGTACTTATATGATAGTATAATGCAGCAATGTCAAGTATGAATAATTTAATTGGATGGATAAAGAATAATTTACAATATTCTCGTGGATTAATTTGTAAAAAATGTAAATTAGCGTGGTTCGAAAAATATGATTACTTGGATATGTGGCAACAAATACATGAGGTCACATCTTTTTTAGATATATTAAATCCTACATTTCCACAAAGAGTGTGGCATATTATTAATGATAAAAAATTAGTTAAATGTGCCAATCCAACTTGCCAAAATTCTCCCAACTTCTGGTCATTCAATGAAGGATATTTACGAACATGCTCCCCCGTATGTGCTCAATATGATCCGCTCACCCAAGAAAAAATAAATATCACTAACCTGGAAAAATATGGATATAAATATGGATTGCAAAATGAGGATATAATCAAAAAAAGAATATTCACCATCCAAGAAAAATATGGCGTCGAAAATATTTCTCAGGTCGCAGGAATATCTGATAAAAAGCAAGAAACATGTTTAAAAAATTATGGAACAAAATGGTTCTTGGAAAGAACAGATATTGTTAAGAAATGTTTAATGGAGAAATATGGGGTTGGTAATGTTCAACAAGTAAGTGAAATATCAAATAGAACATCTCAGACAAGAACTGATAAATTTTATGATGATTTGGTAAAATCTGATAGATTTAAAGGAAAGGTTGTTCCTATGTTTACAAAAGATGAGTATGTAGGAGTAGGGTCTGAATATAAGTTTAAATGTTCATCTTGTTTTACAGAATTCTCCTATGTTTTACGATGGGATAGAATACCCCGATGCCCCATTTGTTTCAAAGGTTCATCTGTATTTGAAACAGAGGTGACGGAGTATATAAAATCTCTATTGTCGGGGGATGTAATATTGGAAAATACAAAGTCCATTTTATCAAACAATTTTGAATTGGATATCTACATCCCATCTAAAAAGATAGCGGTTGAATGTAATGGATTGTTTTGGCATGGAGAGGTTGGTGGTAATAAAGGACGAAAATATCATCTAAATAAAACAATCGAGTGTGAATCTAAAGGTATAAGACTCATTCATATATTTGAAGATGAGTGGATATTATCATCTGACATAGTTAAAAATAGATTATCTCATATGCTGGGATTACATACTAAATCCATTTATGCCAGAGATTGTGAAATTAAAGAAACATCTGTGCAAGACAAAAATATTTTTTTAGATGCGAATCATATACAAGGGAGTGACCGCAGTAAAATACGGATTGGGTTATTTCATAAAGATATGATGGTAGCAATTATGACATTTGGAAGTAAGAGAATATTTACAAATTCTACCAACATTGTAGATGAATATGAACTTATAAGATATGCTACATCTACACCAGTCGTTGGTGGTGCGGGAAAATTAATAGCACATTTTATAAAAACATATTCTCCAAAGAAGATTATTTCATATGCTGATAGAAGATGGACATATTATAAAAATAATCTATATGAAAAAATTGGATTTCAAAAAGTATCCGATGGCACCCCAAATTATTGGTATTTTGGTCGATATGGCAATTATAGAAGATTCCATCGGTTTGGATTTGCCAAACATACTTTACCAAAAAAGTTAATATTGTTTGACCCTAGCCTGTCCGAATGGGAAAATATGAAAAATAATGGATGGGATAGAATATGGGATTGCGGTAGTTTGAAGTATGAAATGACATTTTGACATATATTTATAAACATGAAACCAATGTTTATACGCCTAGACGAAAATATATTTCGACTTGAAGAGGCTCCAACCGTAGTAAATAAATTGTCAAAGCCTGAGCGCAATGCTATTAGCAATGCGTTTGCTAAAATGGGACTTGATGGTAACGGTCGTTTTGACAAGAAAGAGCAAGGACTGAGTGCAGTAACCCAAGCATTGGATAGTTTGGGATTTCAACTTGATATGGTATCGAGAGATATAATCATTGGAGATCAAGGAAGTCGAATGTTGTTGTTCCGTCGTCGTAATGCCGAAGGAGCCGACGCATTTACCGAACAGCCAGAAATTTCCAATAGCCGAATCGTTTTTACATGGGAACTTATGGGTCAAAACAGATTTGAGATTTTGGCATACGCATCATAATATATGGACTCCCACTCATTCTTGAAACAATGTATATCCGAAGTTATTGTTGAACCTATCAACGAACGAAAGCTTCGTTGTTCTGTTTGTGGAGGACATGCCAAAGGAAAACAATGGTGGAATCAAGATAAGGGCTATGGTATATGCAGTCAATGCGCTTCTAAAATGAAGGCTGACGGAAAAGAAGATATTAACCAATCGTATGGAAAAGAAGGGACGCATTATTTTCTAAAAGAAATTTCCGTGAATGAAGAGGCACAGCCTGAACCGTATAATGATGATGAAACGGATACATTTTCTCCCGGTCCAAGGGATCGTGTAGAACCATCTAAAAAGTCGAAAGAAGATTCGACGAAATCAGATTATTCCAAGTCTAAAAAGAAAAAGGCAATGGAAAAATTTGTGAAGGAATGCCTCTCAGAAGTTATCATTGAACCTCTCAAGCCGAAGGCTACTAACTTGGTAAAAGAATGTATCCTCGAAGTTTTGAAAGATCGTTTGACCGAAGGAGGATACGATCCACAATCTCAAGCGGGACCAAATTCTCCGTGCGAAAACCCATACCCGGGTTGGAACAGTAAAATGGCAAAGATGGAGGAGGACACATCAGATGCAGATTTTTCAGAACCTCAAACGTGGAAATGTAAAGGGCAACGGGTTCAAGTTACATTTTTTAAAAATGGAAAAAATGAAACTCAGTTTGGAGTAATAAAAGAACCTCAAATAAATCAAGCCATTATTAAACCCGATATGGGGTATAATACAATCGTCGTTCCGTGGAAATATATTAAACCATTAATAAACGCCCAATTTGGAGTGAATGAATCAGACCCGCACGGACGCTATGCTCAAGATGCGGGAGCGGGTCAATTTGATCCACGCACTTTTGGTGTTAATGAGGAGAGTTCACAATCCAAAGAGATTCAATGGACATGTCCTCATTGCAAAAAGCCGACTCAAGTCCAAATCGAAATAGCTTCTCCATCTGATTATATCGCTTGTTCAGATTGCGTTAACTGTGGGAAAGAAATAAAAGACCCAAAATTGGATCAAGAAGTTTACAAAATGGTCATAGGTCATTTTGCTGGAAATAAAGAAATTAAGGTAAATGAGGCTGGCGGAACTTGGGGAGAAATAGAAAAAGACAATAAGAGCGATAAGCCTCTACCAAATAAAACTACATATCCTTCACGTTGGAATTAAAATAAGTTGCTTCTTCTAGTTTTTGTTGCTATACTCCCTCAAGTATTATGCAACAGAAAAAATCATCATTAACCCCGACACAAACAAATGTTGTCGGGTTTTGTGCGTTTATTACCGATGGATGGTGAGTTGATTGAAACAAAATAGACTACAAATTATGAATACAAACGAATCCGAGGGTATAACTCCAGAATTTAAACAAGAGTGTGAGAATCACTATAATCAAATGAATGATAACACTGAAGTTGATGACGAAAATAAAAAATTGAAGTTCGTCCGCATGTCCATGCCCGCCGAGCATATGGACTTCATAATGAACTATTACAAGTTGCCCAATATGGTTGAAGTAAATCGGGTATCAATCTACATTTTGAAGACCCTTGCTCATATGGAACAGGACGGATATAAATTCGCCGTGTTTAAGACCGAAAAGAATGCTGAAGGTAAGGATGTAATAACTTCCGAGGGCAGTATTGGGTTATCCATTACGGATATGGTGAACACTCTTATGAAGCATATGAATGACGGACTTCCTCCCAAAAAATGAAAAGACGTGGCTTTCTCAAACATTTAATGGTAATTGCTGGTGCGGTGTGCTTACCGACCACAATACTGAATTATGACCCAGTAAAACGAGTCATTGTTAATAAACCAACGCCCGATGTATCCATGCTGACTGGGTATAAAGGAGATCGGGTTCTGGAAGTTGGATATGTTTACGGCCCATATATTCCTATATTTAGGACTCCCAATTTACAGAAAATATGAAACAACCCTTCGACATAACCATACCAAAAGTTGACCCAAATGAGAGAAACCTTTTCCTATGCAAAGATGTCAATCAAGAATCAATTGAAGAACTCACTAAGGGCATAATAAAAATAAACGAAGAAGATGATCAATATCAGAAAATCTATGATTTTCATGGGTTTCCCTATATTCGTCAGCCAATTCATATTTTCTTGGATACCTACGGTGGGATGGTATATCAAACGTTTGGACTCGTATCTATCATGGATAATAGTAAGACTCCCATTCATACCGTCGTAACTGGATGTGCAATGAGTGCTGGGTTTGTTATTTTAGTGTGTGGTCACAAACGATTTGCTCATGCTTTTTCTACTCCGTTATATCATCAAGCCTCGGGAGGAGTGTGGGGTAAAGTCAAGGATATGGATGAGAAGGTAATTGAATCCAAACGCCTTCAGAAAATGATGGAAGACATCGTTGTGAAGCGCACCAAAATTCCCAGAACTAAACTTGCCGAAATTTACACAACCAAGACTGATTGGTATATGTCTTCAAAAGAAGCTAAAAAGCTTGGAGTTGTGGACGTTATTATTTGATGCTTGACTTGATCGTTTCATCTGTTATACTGTTGAAGTATGAAGAAGAATGATCGCCTGAGACATGATGCAAATCGCACGATGGAAAAGATTCGTAGGATTGCTCGACACATTCGAAATGTAGAGGATAATTGCCTCTTGCTTGGCGAAAAGCTGATTGAACGTGGAGAAATTGAACTTGGACGACAATTAATTGCTGGTGCGGGTTTTTGGGATTATCAGTATAAACGAATATAAAATGTATCTTGAAACAAATACCGGCCTCGTCGTCCAAGAATTACGTAATGGTTTTCTCGGTCATGAGGCCGTGTATTTATTATTTCATGGTAAAAATCTAATTGCCTTTTCTATAGATAAAAAGAATTGGACGATGAGTTCGTGGATTACCAAAATAAAACTTAAACAAATCGATGAAAATATGTTTAAACAATTATCGATGATGAAAGACGTATAAAATTATGACTAAACAAGGTGGTAAATTTATTTTTCTGACACACAATCCGAAATTGATATGGACCGTCTGACGGATATGACCCGTTTACTTGAGTATCATCTCAAAATAGTATCCGAGACCAAGGCTAAAAAATTTGATTTGTGGAAGGACGTTTTGTGATACACGTTTGGTGGATATGCTTACTATTTATTAGTATATGAATAACTTAGTATCCTGTCCAATATGTCAGTCGAAATTCAGATCGTTGATGTCACATATTCGACTGATTCATGGGTTAACTCCAACTGAATTACTTGAAAAATACCCTAATACAAAGATGGTGTCGGATAGGGTGAAGAAAAAAGCATCCCATTCGTGTGTTCGGGCGTGCTGCGGGAGAACTCCGGGGTTTATTGTATCCGAGGAACAAAAACTAAAAATCTCCCATTCTGTCACGGGAGAAAAAAATCCATTTTATGGAAAACGGCATTCCAAAAAAACACAGCTGAAAATGTCCCGTAATCATGCCGATTTTCAGGGAGTCAATAATCCACTTGTAAAATGGCTAAATAGTGACCCAAAAAATAGGACTGCGTATTCAGATGGGATGAAACGATGGATGGCGGAAAAATGGTCCAACGAAGAATATAGGAAAAAACACAGCGAACGCCTTTCACGACAGGTCTCACAACAACACATAAATGGATTCAATCCATATTCTAACTGTGAACATGGGTGGTTTCATAGTAGCAAATTTGCAACAAAATTTTATTTTCAAAGTTCGTATGAACGGCGATTTTTAGAATTTTGCGAAAAATCACAAAAAATAAGTTCTTTACAACGAGTTCCATTCGTGATACCATACCAAGACGATAAGGGAATCAGTAGAAATTATTGTGCTGATTTTCTTATCAATGGAAATATTGTGGTTGAAATTAAACCGCAATCCATGATGAACTATAATAACAATTCTCGAAAAATTATTGCAGGAAAATCATATTGTGAAGCGAATGGGCATGAATATAAACTCATTACAGAGACGGAACTAAACAACCTCGAAAACATATTATGAAATGGCTGAAAGAAAATTTGATTTATTTGACCGTGGCGGGTAGTCGCTCATATGGCATGGCCAATGACATGTCTGACTTAGACATTAAGGGCATTGTCGTTCCGCCGCCATCAGTAGAGCATCACCTTTATCATCATTTTGAGCAAGCCGAAAATAATGAAGAAGTTAATGCCATAGTGACACATATGGCAAATCCAAAAAATCCAAAAATCGAAGGGACCGTGTATTCCCTTCGTAAGTTTTTTCTGCTTGCCGCCGAAGTAAATCCCAACATCATAGAATTATTGTTTACGGACGAATCCGACCACGTTATAATGACTCCGACAATGAAACTCCTGATGGAAAATCGAATGTTGTTTTTATCAAACAAGGCTCGTTATACCTTCAGCGGTTATAGTGCGGCACAATTAAAAAAAATCGAACGCCATCATAAGTGGATTGTTCTCGGAGAAATGCAACATCCGAAACGTGAAGATTTCGGTCTCCCGCTTATTCCCGAACGAGGATTGGATGAAGTGTTTGGACACATCAAATCTACGGTTGAATCATGGAACCTTAATCAGTTTCCACTAGAAGAAATAGACCGTGCTGAACTCAAAGATACAATTTGGGAACTGATGTCTAATGTGGTTGATAAAGAAATCTCCATTGCCAATTGGCCCGATGTTTATTCTGACGCAGTCATTCATAAGATGGCGAAAGAATTCAGCCTCAAGGATGAACTGGTCAAGTATATCTATGCCGAACGCTCTTATGCAAAGGCCAAGCGGGTGTATGATTCGTGGGTCTCTTGGAAAAAAGAACGTAATCCTGCACGAAGAGAATTGGAAATAAAATCGGGATATGACACAAAACACGCCGCAATGTTAGTCCGATTATTGCGGGTCGGTTATGAAATTCTTACAACTGGGAAAGTGATTGTCAACCGCACGGGAATTGATGCTGATGAACTGTTGGCCATCAAGAACGGCTCGTGGTCGTTTGACAAAGTTATGGCGTTCAAGGACGAGATGGAAGCCAACCTCGACGCTGAGTATCTTCGTCAGAAGAAACTTATCGCCGAAGGCAAGCCTACGCCAATCCCTCGGGAAGTGGACAAAGTGAAACTTAACGAGTTCTATCACAAACTTTACAATGAGTATTGGAATGCCAAATAAAATAATTAAGCCGTCATTTGATAATACCTTATTTGTAGGAGTGATATTTTTTATTATAAGTATGACTATTATTAAATACCGATGGGATGATTGGATATTACCATTATTTAATTGGTTAACATCGTTTTTTTAATATGCTCGGAGCCATTCTTGGGGATATTGTGGGGTCACCTTATGAAGGGGGATACAAACGTTCCGTTGATAAGAAGGACTTCCCACTGTTTAGTCCTGACTGTCGATTTACGGATGACAGCGTTTTGACTTGTGCAACAGCAAAAGCCATAATGCATCCATCGTTTGCATCATATTCATATAGGTTTGCCTATCAATACAAGCAATGGGCGTTGCGGTATCCTGATCGTGGGTATGGAAGTAAATTCAAGGAATGGATTAAAGCGAACAGTTATACCATTAATAACAGTTATGCAAACGGCTGTATGATGCGTTGCTCTCCGATTGCCCTCTATTACGAAGACAAAGACCTTGCTCTGAAACGTGCTCTTAACAGCATTGCCTACACTCACAATTCGCCAGAGTCCGCCCGTGGAGTGCAATCTATTGTTGATGCAATTTGGATGGCTCGTCACGGGGCATCCAAAGAAGAGATCAAAACCCGTGTCCAAGAACAATATGGGCACATGCTTAATCTTACATTGGAAGAATTGAAGACAAAGTGGTCTCGTGACATTCGTAGTAATCTCACGGCGCAACAAGCATTGATATGCTTTATGGAATCCAACAATTATGAGTCGGCAATCAGAAATGCCGTGTATATCAATGGGGATACCGATACAAATGCTGCCATTGCCGGAGCAATTTCTGAAGCATTTTATGGAGTTCAAACCATTCCTACGATCATGATTGAACAAGCTAGAAAACTTCTCACCAAAGAAATGATTGATACTGTTAATGCCTTTTACACCAAATGTGGTCAAGATAGATTTGGAGTTAAATTTGCATTATAACAACCGTTAGTATTTTCGTAGTTCATCTGTTTTCTCATTATATCTATAGAAATCACATCCAAGATAATGTTTTATATCATTCATATTTTCTATCGTTGCGGAAACCCCTATCCCTTTAGGGTAGGGGATGAGCAACGAAACTTATCCTTGTGTTAGTATGTATTTTCTAATAGTTTCAGGTGATGCTTCACCAATGGAACAA
>Ga0182030_10000468_pt1 | contig 75816 bp, 68 predicted proteins | sample 812S3MmetaG_FD_121299 | JGI IMG/M metagenome (GOLD analysis project Ga0182030, IMG submission 121299) | Permafrost microbial communities from Stordalen Mire, Sweden - 812S3M metaG (Illumina Assembly) | ecosystem: Environmental > Terrestrial > Soil > Wetlands > Permafrost | place: Sweden...
AGGCCGGCCTCGAGATCGTGCCCGACGAGTGGGCGTTCTCGCTCCAGCTGGTTCTGCGAAGCGTCTTCCGGCCTAGCGCGCCAGCGGTGCTCTGAGCTCCTCGCAGCGTGTCGGCCGCTCCGTAGACTTCGCGAGATGGCCAAGCCCAACCACGAGCACTGGACGCACGGGGCTGGCTCCCCGAGCCGCGTCTAGTCCCGGGCCCCCACGCCAGCGCACCGGCGGACGGCGTCGCGTGAGGGCCAACCGGACCGGACGCCGTGGAGCGGGCCCACCCGGGGCACCCTCGCCTAGTCTGAGAACGAACCAGATTGGCTGCACCTCGTGGGACGTCCGGCCAATCGCCGAAAGGAGAGAGCATGAGCGATAACGACACGCCGAGTGGGGATGCGGCCCCCTCGATGCAGGACTGGAACGCGAAGATCATCGAGGAGTTCAGGTCCAATGAAGGAAGGGTGGGCGGGCAGTTCGAAGGCGCCCCGGTGTTGCTCCTGCACACCACCGGAGCCAGGTCCTCGCTCATGAGGGTGAATCCGATGATGTACCTGAACCTGGACGACCGGATCTACGTCTTCGCCTCCAAGGCCGGTGCCGATACGAGTCCGGACTGGTTCCACAATCTCGTGGCCACACCACGCGTGACCGTGGAGCTGGGGACGGAGACCTTCGAGGCCACCGCCGCCGTCCTGGCCGAGCCTGACCGGTCGCGAATCTACGCCGTGCAGGCACAGCGCTACCCGGGCTTCGCCGAGTACGAGGTCAAGACCACCCGGGTGATCCCGGTGGTGGAGCTGTCGCGCTCCTAGTCGGGTTACTGCTCGCGCTCCGGCATTTTCCCAACGGGCCCGGTGCAGCACACGCCGCCGCGACGTCGACCCGAGTGGTCACGTCGCGGCAACCCGGCCTCGAGCACCACCGGGCTCGTCGGCCTTCTGATCGAGACATCGTCCGGCGCGCCCTACGCAGCGTGCAGGTCCGACGGGGCTCCAATCTTCTTGGCGGTGAGCGGCGGGGCGGGAGCGGGGCCTTGACGTCGGCCTCGGCCGACCACCCGGCCCTGCGGTGCTTTCCTTCGCCAGCCCGGTCGCCCTGACGCCATCGAGTTCGGGCGCCGGCCGAGCACCGCGACGCCCCGGGGCACGCCCGTCTCGAGTCATTATCGGCGAGCAATTTCCTGGTGCCGTCGCTACAAAAACGCTCAACTCAGCACTTAGCCCAGTTGCCATACGTTACGGTTCTCTTCATGGAATTCATCGCCCCAGACGCGAAGTCGAGCCCTCGTGGATGATCGCCAGCCTGCGCGTGCCCTCGAGACACCGGTGGCACCGTGGCGGTGAAGGGCCAGTCCCTGGCGAGGTTGCTCGCCGAGTTTCCCGAGATCGTCGTGGTGCTCGACGCCACGGGCAATCTCCTATGGGCCAACCAGATGGCCGAGAGGCTCTTCAATCGAACCCTCGCCGACGCCGTTGGCCGGTCGGTGCTCGAGCTGGTGCATCCCGATGACCTGGAACTGGTGCTTCGCTCCCTCGAGTCGGTCCAGGACAAGGAGATCGGCAACCTCATAGAGGTGCGCGTCAAGGTGGGATCGGATTGGCGCCTGATCGAACTGGTGGGCGCCCCGGTGAGCTGGTTCGCCGCGGGGGCGGTGCTGTTCAGCCTTCGTGACCTGACGACGCGCCGGCGATTCGAGGTCGCCAGCAACGACATCGACCGCTTCCGATCCCTCGTCCAGAACGCCGCCACGATCATGATGCTGGTCTCGGCGAACGGCTACGTCGAGTCGGTCTCGGCCGCGCTGACCCGATTGCTGGGCCACGACCCAGAAGAGGTGGAGAACGGGCCACTCGCCAACATCGTGGCCGAGGACGACCGGCCCGCGCTCGGCGTCGCCATCGCCGAAGCGTTGCGGGGGTCGACGGCGACCCAGCCCGTCACCCAGCAGCTGCGCCTCCTTCGCCGCGGCGGCTCAGAGGCCGTGGAGTACGAGCTGTCGATCGTCAACCTCGTCGACGACCCGACCGTTCGAGGCCTGGTCGTCACGGCCCACGACGTCTCGGCCAGGGTCTCGACCGAGCTCGAGCTGCGAGACACCTTCTCGCTGCTCAACGCGACGCTGGAGTCGACCGCCGACGGGCTGCTGGTGGTCGACATGGATCGCAGGATCACGAGCTTCAATAGCCGATTCACCGAGATGTGGCAGGTGCCCGAATCCCTCCTGTCGGCCGGCGACGACCAGGCCATCCTGACGTTCGTGCTCGACCAGTTGCCGGACCCCGAGGCGTTTCTCGCCCGGGTCGACGAGCTCTACTCGCAGCGCGACTCCGAGAGCAACGACACGCTGGTGTTCAAGGACGGGCGGGTGTTCGAGCGCTTTTCGAAGCCGCAGTACGTGGCGGGATCGGTCGTGGGACGGGTGTGGAGCTTCAGCGACATCACCGAGCAGAAGCAGCTCGAGAATGAGCTGGCGCACCTCGCCTTCCATGACACCCTCACGGGGCTGGCCAACCGTGCCCTGTTCAGCGACCGTCTGACCCAGGCCCTCGCGCGCAGCGAGCGCACCGGCAAGTACGTCGCCGTCCTGTTCCTGGACCTCGACAATTTCAAGACCATCAACGACAGCCTGGGTCACTCCGCGGGCGACGAAGTCCTCATCGCGGTCGCCCAGAAGCTCTCGAAGTGCCTGCGCCGCTCGGACACTGCCGCTCGCCTCGGCGGCGACGAGTTCGCGGTCCTCGTCGAGGACGTCGACAACCACGACGAGGTCGTGCGCCTGGCGAACCGCATCATGAAGGTCCTGCGCCACCCCGTCACCATCGCCGCCAAGAAGGTGTCGGCGACGGTGAGCATCGGCATCACGTTCGGGATCACCGGCAGCACCAGCGAGCAGCTCCTGCGAAACGCCGACCTCGCCATGTACCTGGCCAAGGCCCAGGGCAAGGACCGCTACGAGGAGTTCCAGGACCAGATGCACACGGCGGTGCTGGCGCGCCTCGAGCTCGAGGCCGACCTCCGAAAGGCGGTCCTCGACGGCGAGTTCGTGGTCCACTATCAGCCCATCTTCGACGTGGAGACCGGCGCAATCGTCGGCTTCGAGGCCCTCGTGCGCTGGCAGCATCCGACCAGGGGGCTCCTTCAGCCCGACTCCTTCATCCCGTTCGCCGAGGAGATCGGCGTCATCGAGTCCATTGACCGCTTCGTGCTCGGCCGGGCGTGCTCGCAGGCCCGCTCCTGGCAGGACGACGGTCTGGTCGCGACCAACCTGCTGGTGAGCGTCAACCTCTCGGCCCGCGAGATCACCGACGCGCGCATCAAGGACAGCGTCGCCACATCGCTCGACGGCAGCGGTTTCGAAGCCAAGCACCTGATACTCGAGATCACCGAGAGCGCGGTCTTGAGCGACATCGAGGCGGCCGTGCAAAACCTGGAGGCTCTTCGGGCGCTGGGACTGCGCATCGCCATCGACGACTTCGGCACGGGCTACTCCTCGATCTCGCACCTTGAGCGCCTGCCGATCGACATACTCAAGATCGACAAGTCATTCCTGAGCGTCATGACCAAGCGCGACAACATGCCCGACCTGGCCCAGGCGATCGTCCAACTGGCCCACACCTTGGGGTTGGTCCCCATCGCCGAGGGGGTCGAGCGGCCGGAGCAGGCCTCGCGGCTACGCAAGCTGGGCTGCCGACTCGCCCAGGGTTACCACCTCGGCATGCCGCTCGACGCCACCGCGACCGCGACCCTGCTTCGCACGCGGCTGGCTCCCTCGCCGCCGGCCCAGGCCGCCGACCTGCCCTCCGCCCGCTGGGCCTAGCGGTCGCCGGAGGATTCGAGACAGGACCTACACGTAGCGCAGGGCGCCATCATCGAGATCGGCGACCGGCAGCGCCTCCCTCTCCTCGTAGTAGTTGGACGCGTGGCGCCACGGATCGCGGTCCCCCTGCCTCGGCAGCGAGTCGATCATCCGGGCCAGGTAGCCGGGATTGAAGTCGGCGGGGTCGACCCAGGGCAGGAGCGTCATGTCCTGGTCCTCGTCACGCAGCGTCGGCGTGACCACCGAGACCCCGAGCTCCTCCATGTGCCCCAGGAGCCGGCACACGAAATCGCCAATGAGGTCGACCCGCAGGGTCCAGCTCGCCCGGAAGTAGCCGAAGACCTCGGCCATGTTGGGTACCCCGGTGAACATCAGGCCCCGGTACGTGATGGTCCTGGCGAAGTCCAGCGGGACACCGTCGACCACGAAGCCAATGTCGCCCAGCACGTTCATGTCGAAGCCGGTTGCGGTGATGATGATGTCGGCCTCGAGGGTCGCCCCCGACTTGAGCAGGATGCCCGACTCGGTGAAGCACTCGATCTCGTCGGTCACGACCGAAGCCTGGCCGCTCCTGATCCCCTCGAACAGGTCTCCCTCGGGGATGATGGCTATTCGTTGCTGCCATGGCTGGTAGTGAGGATTGAAGTGGGTCTCGATGTCGTAGTCGTCGCCGAGGATCTCTCGAATGGGCCTCAGCAGCTCTTCTCGGGCGAGGTCCGGGTAGTCGAGCGCCAGCTGGGTGAGCGCCCCGAAGTCCAGCAGGATCTTTCGACGGACGATCTCGTGGACCCACTCCTCGGGCACGTCGAGCTCTCGCAGCATGTCAGCGACCTCGTTGGTATTGGGACGGATGAAGAAGAACGTTGGGGAGCGCTGCAGCATCGTGATGTGCGCGCAGTCCGGCGCCATTGCGGGTATGAGCGTTGCCGCCGTGGCACCCGAGCCTACGACCACGACCCTCTTGCCGACGTAGTTGAGGTCGTCCGGCCACGACTGGGGGTGCACGATGGGACCCTTGAACCGGTCCATCCCCTCCCAGGTGGGCGTGTGGCCCTCGGCGTGGCGGTAGTAGCCCTGGCACATCCACAGGAAGTTGGCGCTGAACTGAACCCGCTGGTCTGTGTCGGCCCGTGAGACGCTCAGCGTCCAGCGGCGATCGTCGCTGGACCACTCGGCCGCCGTGATGGTGTGCTGGTAGCGGATGTACCGCTCGAGATCCTCCGCCTCGATCACCTCCGCGAGGTACTTGACGATCTCGTCCTTGGAGGCAATGGGCGCACCCGTCCAGGGCTTGAAACGGTAGCCGTAGGTGTAGAGGTCGCTGTCTGACCGTGTTCCCGGGTACCGATGGGTGCGCCACGTGCCGCCGAAGCCGAGCTGGGATTCGAGCACCACGAAGCTCTTCTCCGGGCGCTGCTCCAAGAGGTGGTGCGCGGCGCCGATGCCCGAAATGCCCGCACCCACGATCAGCACGTCGAAGTGCTCGATCACCTGTTCGACTTCGGCCGGGCGAACCGCCGTTTCAGTCATGGAAACTCCCCCGCGTGATGGTCGTGGCCGAAGGCCAAGCCTCAAGTTATCCCACGAAGGCTCCGAGTGAGCGAACGGTTCGGGCACCTACCGGGCGTGCCCTCGGCGACGGTGCTGCAGACTTCCGACGGGGCTCCGGGGTTCGCCATCATTGGAAACACCGCCGCTTAGTTCAGTGCCGACTGGCGTCTGGTCGAGCGCGAACTACTGGACGCGGCCCATCGGTGGATGTGCGCCTACGCAGCTCGATGTCAGTACTGAGACTCGGCCCTTCTTCGAGGTGTCGAAATGCAAGAGCCGCCAGCGTGGGTTCGTCTGTCCCCTATGTCGCGACAGATCACATTTGGTGTCGAAGGCGGGACTTGAACCCGCACGCCCCTGAGGGCACCAGCCCCTCAAGCTGGCGCGTCTGCCTATTCCGCCACTTCGACCCGGATTCTCAGTTTAGCCGCTGTCGCCATTGCACTGGAGCTCGTCAACTCCCCGTCGAGACCGGTGAGATCGTCCAACCGGTGGCCTGGTCGAGGAAGCCCACCACGGAGAGACACGGATAGACCGTGGCGAGGCTGTTCGTCCATTCCACCAAGGAGGGCGGAGTGAACAATGGACGCACCCAGTAGGACTTCATGATCGCTTGGTCCAACGCGAGCCACGTGACATTCGCGGCGGCCGAGTTGAAGTTCGAGACGGCGGTGGAGTACAGCGCCGCGAAGCTCGGCGTTCGAATGCCGCTGTTGAACGCGTCGAAGTAGGCCGGACCGCTCCAGGAACGCGCCGTATACGACGCGGTCGTGAGGGTCGGGCGCGTGAAGATGGCGACGTCGTCCTCGTTCCGCGAGGCCGCCAGCGCGGCGCCGGCGTCGCTGGGTGCGTTGACCAGGTGCACGGCGATCCCGATCGCCTCCCAACTCTTGGCCACCAGCGCGGCGGTGGCCTGGTCGACCGCGCTCGGGCCCACGACCACCCGAAGGGACATGCGCACCCCGCGGCCGTCCGCCAGGCCGTGGGTCGATGATCGGCTGTAGCCGGCCGCCGCAAACGCACTGATGGCGCAGCTCAGACAGTCGGCGAGGCCGGGGGGTGAACTCGACGGCAGGCTGGACGTGGACGTGGTCGTCTGGTTCGTCGGAGTGCCGGCGCTGGCGCCCGGATAGGCGCTCTGGCCCTGGGAGAATAGGATCGACGCCGCTGGCAACGGCGAGAACGTCACGGCCCCCCAGAGCTGGTCAATCATCGTCTGACGATTGAGCGACCACGCCAGCGCCTCGCGGATTGTCACCAGGCGCGTCATCGGGCGCAACGGCGCGAAGGTCATCTCCTCGATGCCGCTCGACGTGCCGATGCGGCTCAGTACCGTCGGATGCGCACCGAGCGCGTCCAACTGGGTCCGGTTCACGCTCAGCGAGTAGCTCGCGAAACTGGCACCCGAGGACTTGGGGAAGGCGCCGGCGTCGTTCAGCACGATGCGCCCGAACCGGCTTGCGTCCGACGTCCAGAGCTTGTTCATCGTGAGAACGATCCGCGAGGTCGTGGCACTCTGGACAACGTAGGGTCCGAGCGACGGGCGGTGGACCAGGTCCGAGATCGAACATCCGGCCGCCGCGCCGGGCTGTTCGACGTCGCGGAACAGCAAGTTCCACTCGGCGTAGGGCTTGTCGAACACCGCGGTCACGGTGAGTCCGCCGTTGGTCACGTAGATGGACTTGATCGCCCGGTAGCCGTCGCTCTGCACGCTCGCCAGTGACGAGGCCCGCTGCCACCACGTGACGAAATCAATGCCGCTGAAGGGCACCCCGTTGCTCCACTTCCGACCCGGAGCGATCGTGTACACCACCGTCTCAGGTGTGAGCGAGGTCAGCTCGGCCGAGGCGATGGGACCCGCGGCGCCAGTGAGGTCGCCGCCGGGGTTGGTCAGGAAGGCCGAGGGCCGAACCAGGTCCAGCACCGCGTCGGTGCTCGGGGTGGCGCCCTGGTCCAGGAATGAGCAGCCGTTGAAGGGCCCCGGAATTGAGATCGTCAGCGTCTTGGCGTTATCATTCGTGCTCGGTTCGGCCGCCCCACTGCCGAGGGCCAGGGGCACGACGACAATTGTCAGGATCAGCCCCGCGAGACCTGCCCGAAGCATCGATCCTCTCGGGATCATGCCGCCTACTGCAGACGTAGGTCGAGGGTCAGCGTGGCGAAGGTGAACACCAGCGCCACGGCAATAGTGATTCGGTCCAGGTTTCGCTCCACCACGGTCGATCCCGCAGCGACGGCGCCCATCGAGCCACCCATCAAGTCGGAAATGCCGCCACCCCGCCCCGAGTGCAGGAGCACCAAAAAGATCAATCCGACGGCCGCGACGGCCTCAATACCGATGAATGTCCACGTGAACATCAAAACCTCCGATTCAGCGTTTTCCAGCGTAGCAGTCGTCGCACGCTTGGACGATCGTCATGAACGATTCCGCCTTCAAGCTCGCTCCTCCGACCAGGAAACCATCGACGCCGCCCTCGAGAACGATGGTCCTCGCGTTCTCCGCGTTCACCGAGCCGCCGTAGAGGACACGACTCGCCGTCAGCCCGAGTCGTCCAAGGACCGAGCGGATATGGGCCGTCATCGAGTGGATCTGCTCCGACGACGCCGTCACCCCGGTTCCGATGGCCCAGATCGGCTCGTAGGCCACGGTCACCTGCTCGTGGTGCCGGGGATCGAGGTCCGCGAGAGCGCTCTCGAGCTGCGCCTGCACGAATTGCTCATGGCCCTGGCCCTGGCGCACGTCGTTGTTCTCGCCGACGCACAGCACGGCCTTCAAGCCGCTGCGCACCACCGCCTGCAGCGTCGCGGCGACCGCGGCGTCGTCCATGGCGTACATCGCGCGCCGTTCCGAATGGCCGACGAGCACCCATTCGACGTTCAGCCGCTTCAGCATCGCGGTGCTCACCTCGCCGGTGTGCGCGCCGTTCTCGTTCATGTTGACGTGCTGGGCGCCGACCGACATGGCGATGCGCTCGGACGCCACGATCGACGCCACGCTGCGAAGGTCGACGAACGGTGGCGCCACGACGATCTCGGCATGCTCCGCCGGTCTGTTCTTCAGCATCACGCCGATCTGCTGGCCCAGGTGGACCGCCTCGACGAAGTCGAGGTTCATCTTCCAGTTGCCGACGACGAGCGGCTTGGCGGCGGCGCCCATCTAGTTGAACGCGCTTTCGCGTAGCGCCTTGAGTCCGGGCAGGTCGCCGAGCTCCACGAGTTCGAGCGATGCACCCCCGCCGGTGGAGACGAAACTGAATGCGTCCTCGAGGCCGTAGTCCTTCAGGGCCGCGACGGAGTCGCCCCCGCCAACCACCGAGACGGCGCCGGAACCGGCCACGGCTCGGGCCACGGCCTCGGTGCCGTCGCCGAAGCGCGGATCCTCGAAGACCCCCATCGGGCCGTTCCAGAGGATCGTCGCGGCCTTCGAGATCGCGGCCTTGAACGCGTCGACGGACCTGGCACCGATGTCGAGTCCTTCGAAGCCGTCGGGGATGTTCTCGCCGAACTGCGCCACCGGGTCGTCGCCGCCTTCGGCGCCGAAGGGCACGCCGGCGACCAGGCCCCGCGAGTCCACCGGAATCAGGACATTGCCCGTGGCGAGCAACTTCGCGCACTCGTCGAGGTGCGACCGGTCGAACAGCGAGGAGCCAATCGTGCGTCCGACGCTCGCCTCGAACGTATACGCCATTCCACCGCCCACGATGACCGTGTCGGCCTTCTCGGCCAGGACCCTGACCACCCCGAGCTTGTCGGACACCTTGGCTCCCCCGACGATGGCGACGAAGGGCCGCGCCGGGCTGTCGAGCAGCGACCGGAGCGTCTCGACCTCGCGCTGGAGGTTCGGCCCGGCGGCGCTGGGCACCAGGGTCGGTGGAATCATGATCGACGCGTGGGCTCGGTGCGAGGCGCTGAACGCCTCGTTGATGTAGTAGTCGAAGCCCGCGATCAGCTGCGCGCCGAACGCCGGGTCGTTGGCCTCCTCGCCCGGGTTGAAGCGCAGGTTCTCCAGAAGCTCGACGCCCGCGCAGAGCTCGCCCAGTCGTCGGCGAACCGGTTCGACGCTGTACTGCGCCACGACCTTGCCCTTGGGTCGACCGAAGTGCGTGCACGCCACCACGGTCGCGCCCTTGGCGAGCAAGTCCTCGAAGAGCGGGACGGTGGAGCGGATGCGGAAGTCGTCGGTCACCACCAGGGTGCCGTCGATCTCGGCGACGGGCGTGTTGAAGTCGACTCGGACGAGGATTCGCTTGCCCGAAAGACTCCCCCAGCGCTCGATGGACGGGAGGGATGCGGTCATTGGGCTACTGGCCGATGAAGCTGGTCAGGTCGACGAGCCGGTTCGAGTAGCCCATTCATTGTCGTACCAGCCGAAGATCTTCACCAGGCTCTTGTCGTCGTCGATCCTCTGGACCATGGTCATTAGCGAGTCGAAGGTGCACGACGCCGGGCTGCCGACGATGTCCGATGAGACAATGGGATCCTCGGTGTAGACGAGCACGCCCTTCAAGGGTCCCTCCGCGGCCGCCCTGAACGCCGCGTTGATCTCCTCGACCGTGGTCGAACGGACGATCGCGGTGAAGTCGGTGATGCTGCCGTCGGGAATCGGCACACGAAGCGAAGTGCCATCGAGGCGGCCCTTCATCGCCGACAGCACGAGGCTGGTGGCCCGCGCGGCGCCGGTCGATGACGGAACGATGTTGACCGCCGCCGCGCGCGCCCGACGCAGGTCGTGGTGAGTGAGGTCGAGCAGGTTCTGGTCGTTGGTGTAGGCGTGGACCGTGGTCATCAGGCCGGCGTCGATGCCGAAGGCGTCGTCGAGAACCTTGACCATCGGCACGAAGCAGTTGGTCGTGCACGACGCGTTGCTCACGATGTGGTGGGTAGCCGGGTCGTAGCTCTTCTCGTTCACGCCGACGACGAACGTCGCGTCGGCGTCGGACGCCGGCGCCGAAATGATGACCTTGCGCGCGCCAGCGCTCAAGTGAGCCGCCGCGGCCTCGCGGGTCGTGAACCGGCCGGTCGACTCGATGACCACGTCGACGTTGAGCTCGCCCCACGGCAGCGCCGCCGGGTCGCGCTCGGCCAGCACCTTGATCGTCTCGGTGCCGACCGTCATGCCGTCGTCGCCGACCGTCACCGGAAGGTCCAGTCGGCCCTGGGTGGAGTCGTACTTCAGAAGGTGGGCGTTCGTCGCCGGCGGTGTCAGGTCGTTGATCGCGACGACCTCGATGTTCGGGTTCGAGAGTGATGCCCTCAGGTAGAGACGCCCGATTCGTCCGAATCCATTGATTCCTACGCGTGTTACCACTCTCATCTCCTCATCGTGTCGGTCTTCCATCATCGCATCTGCGCCACAACCGCTTCAGCCAATTTTTGCACATCGTGCACCAGCCCATCTTCGCGGGCCAGATCGGCGAGCAGGACGGGCATCGTGCACGCCTGGCCCGCGAAGATGGAGTTCTCGTCGACCAGAACCACGTCGGACGCCACCCCGTGACGCACCAGCGCATCGACGTGGTCCTGGAGCGAGTAGCCCGACGTCTCTGGGACCTGCGGGCGCAGGTTCGCCACGTAGATCTTGCGCGCCGACGTGCCAGCCAGCGCCTGGGTGATGCCGGGGATCACGCAGGCCGCGAGCACGCTCGTGAAGAGCGAGCCGGGCCCGATGAGCACGACGTCGGCGCGCTCAATCGCCTCGACGGCCGCGATGGGCGCCGCCGCGTTCGCCGGCTCCACGCTTATCTGCCGGATCGTGGAGGAGCGTGCCACCTCGGTCTGACCGCGGGTGGGACCGTCCTCGGTGCTGGCCAGCAGCACCACCCCCTCACAGCTCGCGGGCACGATGGAGCCGGTCACCCCCATGACCTGGGCCACTGCGCGAACCGACTCCTCGAGGTTTCCGGTGGCGTCGAGCAGTCCCACCAGGAGCAGGTTGCCGACGGCGTGACCGTTGAGTTCGCCCACGTGGAAGCGGTGCTCGAAGGACTGGGTCAGCGGATTATCGGGATCGGCGAGCGCTCCCAGGCACTTGCGCAGGTCCCCCACCGCGGCGACGTTGAGCATGGCCCGCAGGCGGCCCGTCGAGCCTCCGTCGTCGGCCACCGAGACCACGCCAGTAACGTCCGTCGCCAGGCGGCGCAAGGCCCTCAGCGACACGGCGGTACCGTGTCCGCCGCCGACGGCGACGACCCTCATCGCGCAATGTCGCGGTGGAAGACGGCGTGCTGGATGTTGAGCCGACGGCGCAGCTCCTCGGCGATGGCGACGGACCGGTGGCGTCCGCCCGTGCAACCGATCGCAATCGAGAGGTAGGACTTGCCCTCCTTCGCGAAGGCCGGAATCTGCCACTCCAGCAGCTGTACGACGTCGTGCAGGAAGTGCTGGGCGGGCTCCTGCTCGAGCACGTAGTTCGCGACCGCCTCGTCCAGGCCCGTGAGGGGGCGCAGCTCGTCGATCCAATGCGGGTTGGGCAGGAAGCGGCAGTCGAAGACCAGGTCGACGTCGCGCGGAATGCCGTTGGAGTAGCCGAAGGAGACCAGGGAGACCCGCAGCGAGCCCATGGCGCTGTCCTCGGTGAAGATCTCGACGATCCGCGAGCGCAGCTGGTTCGTGTTGATCGAGCCGGTGTCGATGACCAGGTCGGCCTCGTCGCGGATCGACTGGACCAGCAGGCGCTCGCCCGCGATGGAGTCGGCCAGCGTCGGTGCCGGATACGGATGGCGGCGCCGGGTGCCCTCGTAGCGGTGGATGAGGACGTCGTCGGGGGCGTCGACGAAGAGGATCTTGGCAGCCTCGTGCATCTGCTGGAGCTCGCGCTGCACGGCCAGCAGCGCCTCGGGCTGGACCCGGCCCGAGCGGCCGACCACGAACGCGACGCCGGCATAGTCGAGCGACCCGGCGGCGGCCAGCTCGGCGACCCGCACCACGACTTCGAGGGGCAGGTTGTCGATGACGAACCAGCCAAGGTCCTCCAGCGCGGCCGACACCGTCGAGCGACCCGCGCCCGACATGCCCGTCACCAGCAGCACCTCACTCATCTCGTGCACTCCCCTTGGCCGGCCTCGGACGGCCGGGCGCCTGTAGATGATCGTAGAGCCTGGCGGCGACGTCGTTGGGCAGCCAGGCCAGGGCGTCGAGCTCCTCGAGCGTGGCGCTCCTCAGCGCGTCGAGCGAGCCGAACTGCGTCAGGAGCCGCTCGCGTCGAGCGGGGCCCAGGCCCTCGACGCCTTCGAGGGTCGTGGCCACCATCGACTTTCCCCGCTTGGAGCGGTGGAACGATATGGCGAAGCGATGGGCCTCGTCGCGGATGCGCTGGACCATGTAGAGGCTCTCCGATCCGCGATCGAGCACCACGGGAACGCTGGTGTCCGGACGGTACAGGAGCTCCTCGCGCTTGGCGAGCGCCACGAACTCAACCTGACCATCCACGCCCACGCTCGCGGCGGCCTTCTCGGCGGCGTGCAGTTGCGGTAGCCCCCCATCGATGATGATCAGGTCACCGCGTCGGAACTTCGAGGCGGCCTGGTCGTCGTTCCAGTGCAACAGGCGCCGTCGCACCACCTCCTCCATGGCTCCCACGTCATCGTTGCCCAGGATCTCCTTGACGTTGAAGTGACGGTAGTCGCTCTTCTTGGGTAGACCGTCCTCGAAGACCACCATCGATCCGACGTAGTTCGTGCCCTGGAGGTGACTCATGTCGAAGCACTCGATGCGGAAGGGAGGCTGGGCCAGTCCGAGGGCGACGCCCAACTCCTGGAGCGCGCGCGATCGCACGATGTGGTCGCTCTGACGCCGCAGCGAATCGCGGTTCATCACCGACTGCGCGTCGCTGCGGGCCAGGTCCAGCACCTTGCGCCGTCGCCCCCTCTGGGGCGCGACCACCTCGACGGGCTTGGCTCGCAACGTGCTCAGGTAGTCGCGCATCAGGGGCGTCGCCGACTCCTCGCTGGCGACCACCACCACCGGCGGCAGGGACTCGCCGTCGCCGAACAGGTCGGGCAGGACGCTCTCGAGTATCTCGGCGTCGCTCTCGTCCATCGAGCGGTCGATCAGGTGGACCGTGCGGCCGATGATGCGCCCGTGTCGCACCCGGAAGCGCACGACCGCCGCGCGCCCGCCGTCGGTCGACACCGCCAGAACGTCGAGGTCGGAGTGGTCGTCGAGTACCACGCTCTGCTCGCTGGCGGCGCGCTCCAGGGCCGCCAGGGCGTCGCGGGCCTTCGCGGCGGCCTCGTAGTGCTTCTTCTCCGATGCGCTGCGCATCTGGTCCTGCAGCAGCCGGCGCAGCTGGCGGACGTCGCCCTCGAAGAAGCGGGCCCACGCCTGGACCAGGTCGTGGTAGCCCTCCGGGGTGACGGCCTTGACGCACGGGCCCGAGCACTTGCCGATGTCGTAGAGCAGGCACGGCCGGCCGATGCGCTCGTGGTAGTTGAACTTGTGCTTGGTGCACGAGCGAAGCGGGAACGCCTGAAGCAGCTCGTCGATCGTCGATCGCAGGGCCTTTACGTCGACGAAGGGCCCGAAGTAGCGCACCCCCCTCACGTGACGGCTCCGCGTGACGAAGGGTGCGGGAAAGTCCACGCGCATGTCCAACGCGACGTAGGGGAAGCTCTTGTCGTCCTTGAGGCGCATGTTGTAGCGGGGCTGGTTCTGCTTGATCAGCTCGTTCTCGAGTATCAACGCATCCATCTCGTTGGGAGTCACGATCCACTCGACCGACGCCGCCTCGGACATCAGCGCCTGGGTCTTCGCGTTCAGCGCCTCGGGGCGCTGGAAGTAGTTCGCCAGGCGCTGGGCGAGCGAGAGGGCCTTGCCCACGTAGATGACCGAACCCTGCCCGTTGCGAAACAGGTAGCACCCGCTCTGGCGGGGCACCCCTGACGGCTTGGCCAGCACTAGGGTCTGCCCCGGTCGCCGGACAACACCTCCCGCAGGACGGTGCCGGTGGCCGTCTTGAGCTTCGCGACCTGCTCAGGGGTGCCCTCGCCCACGACCAGCCCGCCGCGGCGCCCTCCCTCGGGCCCGAGGTCGATGACCCAGTCGGCGGTCTTGATCACGTCGAGGTTGTGTTCGATGACGAGCACCGTGTTGCCCTGGTCCACCAGCCGGTGCAGCACCTGCAGCAGGCGATTGACGTCCTCGAAGTGCAGTCCGGTCGTCGGCTCGTCGAGCACGTAGAAGGTGTGGCCCGTCGGACGCCGGGCCAGCTCGGTAGCCAGCTTGACGCGCTGTGCCTCGCCGCCCGACAGGGTCGGTGCCGGCTGGCCCAGACGCACGTAGCCCAGGCCCACGTCGACCAGGCTCTGGATGTGGCGAAGGATCGAGGGCTGGCGGTCGAAGAACGTCAGCGCCTCGGCGATCGGCATGGCGAGTACGTCGCTGATCGACTTTCCCCGGTACCTGATCTCGAGCGTCTCGCGGTTGTACCGGGCCCCGTCGCAGGCGTCGCAGTTCACGTAGACGTCGGGCAGGAAGTGCATCTCTATCTTGATCGTGCCGTCGCCGGCGCAGGCCTCGCATCGCCCGCCCTTGACGTTGAACGAGAAGCGTCCCTGCTGGTACCCGCGAATCTTCGACTCCTGGGTCTCGGCGAAGAGTTTGCGGATCTTGTCGAACATCCCGGTGTACGTCGCGGGATTGGACCGCGGCGTGCGACCGATCGGCTGCTGGTCAACCGCCACGACCTTGTCGATGTTCGAGACACCGGTAATCGTGTCGTGCTCCGCGACGGTTCTCTTGGCCCCGTTGATCTGTCGCTCGAGCGAGGCCAGCAGTATGTAGTTGATGAGCGAGGACTTGCCCGAACCCGACACCCCCGTCACCGCGACGAAGTCCCCGAGAGGGATGTTCACCGAGATGTTCTGGAGGTTGTTGGCCCGAGCACCCTTGATCGTCAGCTTCTTGCCGTCGCCCTTGCGCCGCTCGTCCGGGATGGGGATCGACTTGACCCCCGACAGGTACTGGCCGGTGATCGACTCCTTGTTCTCGAGCAGCTCCTTGTACGTTCCGGCGTGGACGACCTGACCACCGAACTCTCCGGCCCCCGGACCGATGTCGACGATGAAGTCCGCTAGTCGGATGGTCTCCTCGTCGTGCTCGACCACGATGACCGAGTTGCCCAGGTCGCGCAGGCGCTCGAGGGTCGCGATCAGGCGGCGGTTGTCGCGCTGATGCAGCCCGATGGAGGGCTCGTCGAGCACGTAGAGCACGCCGACCAGGTAGCTGCCGATCTGGCTGGCCAGCCGTATCCGCTGGGCCTCCCCGCCCGACAGCGTCGCCGAAGCGCGGCTCAGGGTCAGGTAGTCGAGACCCACGTTGATCAGGAAGTTCAGCCGCTCGACGATCTCCTTGACGACCTGGTGCGCGATGGTCTCCTCGCGCTTGGTCAGCTTGAGCTTCTTGAAGAAGCCGATGGTCTCATCTATCGTCAGCGCGTTGACGTCGGCGATGTTGTGCCCATAGATCTTCACCGCTAACACCTCGGGTTTGAGGCGCTGGCCCCCGCAGGCGTGGCACTCGACCTCGCGCATGTACTGCTCGGCCTGTTCACGCGACCAGTCGCCGTCGGCTTCGCTCCTCTTGCGCTCGAGCCACTCGACGATGCCGTTGTAGGTGGTGTCGTACGTACGGACCTTCCCGTAGCGGTTGCGGTACTTCACCGGCACGGTCCGCTTCTCGACGCCGTAGAGGATCAGCTTGCGGTCCTTGGCCTTCAACTTGTTCCAGGGCGTGGCGACGTCGAAGCCGCCCAGGTCCGCGATGCCGCCAATGAGCCGCTCGAAGTACTTGAATCGCTGCCCGGCCCAGGGGGCGAGCGCACCGTCGGCCAGCGAGAGCGCGCCGTCGGGCACCACCAGGTCGGGGTCGACCTCGTAGCGGGTCCCGAGGCCGGTGCAGACCGGGCAGGCCCCGTAGGGAGAGTTGAAGGAGAAGTCGCGAGGCGCGAGCTCGAGGAAGCTCACCCCGCAATCGCTGCAGGCCAGCTTCTCGGAGAACTGGACGAGCTCGTTGTCGTCAGTGAACAAGAACGAGACGAGACCCCGCGTCAGCTTGAGCGCCTCCTCGACGGATTCGGTGAGGCGCTGACGGCTCGAAGCCTTGACCGTCAAGCGGTCAAGCACGACATCGATGGTGTGCTGCTCGTAACGCGCGAGCGTGAGGTTCTCGCGGTCCGCAAGCTCGATGACGTTACCGTCGACCCTCGCGCGCGAGAAGCCCTGGGCCACCAGCTCGTTGAGCAGCGTGCTGTACTCGCCCTTGCGGCCCTCGACCACCGTCGCCAGTACCAAGAAGCGCTCTCCCGCCTGGCGCGTCAGGATCTGGTCGACGATCTGCTGGGGTGTCTGGCGCGTCACCGCCTTGCCGCAGTTGGGGCAGTGCGGCACGCCGATGCGCGCGAAGAGCAGTCGCAGGTAGTCGTGGATCTCGGTGATGGTGCCCACCGTGGAGCGCGGATTGCGCGACGAGGTCTTCTGGTCGATCGAGATGGCCGGCGAGAGCCCCTCGATGAACTCGACGTCGGGCTTCTCCATCTGACCCAGGAATTGGCGGGCGTACGCCGAGAGGCTCTCCACGTAACGACGCTGCCCCTCGGCGTAGATGGTGTCGAAGGCCAGGGAGGACTTGCCCGATCCCGAGAGGCCGGTGAAGACAACCAGCTGGTCGCGGGGAATCTCCACCGAGAGATTCTTGAGGTTGTGCACGCGCGCGCCCTGCACTCGAATTGACTGGCCCATAAGGTGAATCTACCGGTCAGACGGGCTGAGTCAGGCCGTCGAACGCCGAGGCGAGCCCCTGGCGCTGCAGCGTCTGCAGGTAGTCGCGAAGCATCGCGGCCTCCTCGAAGTGCAGATCCCGGGCGGCGGCGAGCATCGCCTTCTCGACCCGGGCGAGCTCGAGGTTGAGGTCGTCGGGCAGGCGGTCCTCCAGCGAGGAGATGCCGTGGCTCTTGTTCGACGGCTCGGGAGCCGACTCGCTGCGCAGCCGACCCAGTATGTCGGCGACGTTCTTCATCACCGACATCGGCGTGATCCCGTGCTCCTGGTTGTAGGCGCTCTGCATCATGCGGCGCCTTTCGGTGAGCGAGATCGCCTCGCGCATCGAGTCGGTGATCCGGTCGGCGTAGAGGATCGCCTCGCCATTGGAGTTACGCGCCGCGCGCCCGATCGTCTGGATGAGGGCGCTGCGCGAGCGCAGGAAGCCCTCCTTGTCCGCGTCGAGGATGGCCACGAGCGAGACCTCGGGTAGGTCGAGGCCCTCACGCAGGAGATTGATACCGACCAGGATGTCGAACTCGCCCAGACGAAGCGACCGGAGAATCTCGATCCGCTGGATCGTGTCGATGTCACTGTGGAGGTACTGGACGCGGTACCCGGCCTTGGCGAGGAAGGTCGTGAGATCCTCGGCCATCCGCTTGGTGAGCGTCGTGATGAGCGTCCGCTCCTGGCGGGCGATCACCTCGTCCAGCCGGCCGCGCAGGTCGTCGATCTGGTTCCTTGTCGGCACGACTGTCACGACCGGGTCCAGCAGGCCGGTCGGACGAATCACCTGCTCGGCGATCTGATCACTCTGGCCGATCTCGTATGGTCCGGGCGTCGCCGAGACGAAGACGAGCTGGGGCACCAGCTCCATGAACTCGTCGAAGTTGAGCGGGCGATTGTCGAGCGCGCTCGGCAAGCGGAACCCGTGCTCGACCAGCGTCTCCTTGCGCGAGCGGTCGCCCGCGTACTGGCCGCGAATCTGGGGAACGGCGACGTGGGACTCGTCGATGACCATCAAGAAGTCCGCCGGGAAGTAGTCGAGCAGGGTGAAGGGCCTCTCGCCCGGGCTGCGTCCGTCGAGGTGCGCGGAGTAGTTCTCGATCCCCGCACAAACGCCCGTCTGCTCGATCATCTCGAGGTCGTGCTCGGTGCGCGAGCGCAACCTCTGTGCTTCGAGCAGCTTGCCTTCGGCAGTAAAGCGTGCCAGTTGAACCTGAAGTTCCTCTTCAATGCTGCGGCACGCTCGCTGGAGCGTCTCGGCGCTCGTGGCGTAGTGCGTCGCCGCGAACAGCGTGAACTCCTTCACGTTTCCTCGCACCTGCTGGGTGATCGGGTTGAACAAGGAGATCTCCTCGATCTCATCGCCGAAGAACGAGACCCGGATTGCCTCGTTGGAGTAAGCCGGCTCGATTTCGAGCGTGTCGCCCTTCATGCGGAAGGTCCCGCGGTTCAGCACCAGTTCATTACGGCTGTACTGCATCTCCACGAGCCGCCGCAGGAGATTTCGCTGATCAAGGCTGTCACCCACCTCCAGCTGGAGCATCCTCTCGCGGTACTCGACCGGCGAGCCGAGCCCGTAGATGCACGAGACCGACGCCACCACGATGGTGTCGCGGTGCGTCAGCAGCGACGAGGTCGCGGCATGGCGCAGGCGGTCAATCTCCTCGTTGATCGAGCTGTCCTTCTCGATGAAGGTGTCCGTGCGCGGGACGTAGGCCTCCGGCTGGTAGTAGTCGTAGTAGGAAACGAAAAACTCGACCCGGTTGTTGGGCAGCATTTCCTTCAGTTCCGAGGCCAGCTGCGCCGCCAGCGACTTGTTCGGCTCCAGGATGAGCGTGGGGCGCTGGACGCGCTCGGCGAGCCACGCGATGGTCGCGGTCTTGCCGCTTCCCGTGATGCCCTCGAGGGTCTGAAAGCGCAACCCGTCCTCGACGCCCCGCGCCAGGGTCTCGATGGCCTGAGGCTGGTCACCCGAGGGATGAAACGGCGATTCGACGACGAACCTATCCACTGGCCAGTCCGATCTCATCCATCACCCGTGCCAGACTAACGAAGAGCTCCTCGAGCGTGCCCTCGTTCCAGAACACCCGGTCAGCGAGTGCTTCACGCTCGTCGTTGGACATCTGGGCCGCCAGGCGCGCGCGGGCGTCAGCCTCAGAAAAGCCTCGAGCGCCGCGCAGCCTGGCCACGGCGGTCTCGGGTTCGACCTCCACGGCCCACACCTCGTCGAGCCCGAGCGCGTCGCGATGCTCGGGCCGGAAGAGCGGCAGGGCCACGAAGACGGCCCGCGCCCGAATCTCGTCGAGCTGGCGGACGATCTCGGCGCCGATGTAGCCGTGGGTTATGCGGTTCAGTCGACGCAGCGCCGTGGGGTCGTGGAACACCACGTCAGCCAGGAACGTCCGATCGATCGACCGGTCCGAGTTCAGTACCGCGTCGCCGAAGGCGTCTCGCAGCGACCGCCACGCCGGCGCGCCCGGCTCGACGATCTGGCGCGCTACGACGTCGGCGTCGATCACGGGCCAGCCCAGGCTCGACAGCCGGTCCGTCACGACGGTCTTGCCCGCACCAATGCCACCCGCAATCGCAATTCTTCTCACCTGACTACGGTAGCCACCCGCTGGGAGCGGACCGCCCCTCGAACCGGGATGGCCCATTGACGAGTCAAGTAGTGGCTAGTGTCCTTAGGAGTCACGGGGGGAACGAGTGCTCAAATACGTCACACGACGTCTGCTGATGTTGATCGGCATAGTCTTCGTCATCTCCATCGGCAGTTTCTATTTGATCCACCTCCTGCCGGGCAACCCCGCGACCGTCATTGCCGGCGTCGGAGCCACCCCGGAGTACACGGCCAAGCTCTACAAGCTTCTCGGGCTCAACCGGCCGATCTACGAGCAGTACTTCATCTGGATGGGCAACGTCCTGCACGGGAATCTCGGCACCTCGTTCATATCGCAGACGTCGGTGACGAGCGTCATCGGCGCGGCGCTGCCCATCGACGTCGAGATCATCGTGCTCAGCCAGATCATCGCCTTCGCCACCGCGATTCCGATGGCGATGCGCTCGTCGCGCCGGCCCGACGGTCCCCTCGACCGTGTCCTGGGCGCCTCCAGCTTCACCCTCCTGTCGATCCCGCCCTTCGTCGTCATCGTCATGCTGGTCCTGCTCATCTCCATCAAGCTGGGCGTTCCCCATACGGGCCCGTCCTCCTACGTCTCGCTGGGCACGGACTGGGTTGCGAACCTAGAGAGCCTGGCGCTGCCCGCCTTCACCCTGGCCATCGGCAGCTTCGTCGTGTACTACCGGGTGCTGCGAAGCGACCTGATCGCAACCCTCCAAGAGGAGTTCATCACGCTGGCCAGGTCCAAGGGGATCAGCCAGCGGCGAATCATGTGGCGTCACGCCTTTCGCCCCTCGTCGGTCGCGCTGCTCGGCACCGCCGGAGTGAACATCGGCGGGCTCCTGGCGAGCGGCTTCATCGTGCAGTACCTGCTCGCCATTCCGGGCCTGGGCTACACGCTGATCACGGCGATCTTCAACAGCGACTACCTGCTGGTCCAGGGCATCGTCTTCGTCGTGTCGGTGGGAGTCGTGCTGATCAACTTCACCTTTGACTTCATCATCAATATTGTCGATCCGAGGATTAGCCGTGAGTGATCTCCAAGACGAAGCCCCGCTGGTAGAGAAGTCCGAGAAGAGGGAGCCGATGGGCGTGCTCTTCTGGGTGTGCGTCGGTTGGATCGTCCTGAACGTCTTCGGCGCGATCTTCGCCAACGTGCTGCCCCTACAGAACCCGCTCTACCAGAACTACGCCCTCGTGAACGCCGGACCCTCGCTCCACCATCTCCTCGGCACGGACGACCTCGGCCGCGACATCTTCACACGGATCGTGTACGGCTCGAGGGTGTCGATCTCGGTCGGGGTGGGCGCGATGATCATCGGCTTCGGGATCGGGGCTCCCCTGGGCATGCTGGCGGCCTATCGCCGGGGCCGCTTCGACGCCATCCTGACCACCGTGATGTACGTCCTGCTGGCCTTCCCCGCGATCATCGCGACCATCGCGGTGCTGTCGTTCTGGACGCCGCGCTCGCTCTACAAGATCATCGTCGTCATCGGCATCGCGTCGATCCCGCTCGTCTACCGCGTGATCCGAACCGCCACCATGGCCGTGGCCACCAAGGACTACGTGACGGCCGCGAAGGTGCAGGGAGCGACGGACCGGCGGATACTGGTCAAGGAGCTGCTGCCCAACATCGCGCCGATCGGCATCTCCTTCCTGCTGATCGGCGTCGCCACCGTCATCATCCTCGAAGGGGCACTGGCCTTCCTCGGGCTCTCGGTGAATCCGCCCACCCCTTCGTGGGGCAACATGATCAATGAGTCGCGCACCGTACTGGCGCAGAACCCGTGGCTGGCGCTGTTCCCCTCGCTGGCGATCTGCCTGTTCCTGCTCGGCCTGAACTTCATGGGCGACCGACTCCGCAGCCACTACGACGTCACCGAGGTGAAGCTGTGAGCACCGAGCCGGAGAAGCTTCTCGTCGTCGAGGACCTGACCACGACCTTCGCCACCCCCGGCGGTCCGCTGCCCGCCGTCGGCGGGATCTCCTTCAACATCAACAAGAACGAGACCCTCGGGATCGTCGGTGAGTCGGGCTCGGGCAAGACAGTGCTGTCGCGGACCATCATGGGCCTCCAGCCGCGCACCAACGTCACGGTCACCGGTTCGGTGCTGCTGAACGGCCACCAGATCGTCGGGGCGAGCGAGAACGAGAAGCGCAAGTACTGGGGCATCGACGTCGCCATGGTCTTCCAGGACCCGATGACGTCGCTGAACCCGGTCATGCGCATCGGCAAGCAGATCGACGAGTCGCTGCGGGTGCGTCTGGGCATGAGCCGGGAGGCCGCCAAGGCGAGGGCCATCGAACTGCTCGAGCTGGTGGGGATCCCCTCGCCCGAGCGGCGCTACAGCGCGTACCCCGGCCAGCTTTCCGGAGGCATGCGCCAGCGCGTCGTGATCGCCATCGCGCTGGCCTGCTCGCCGAAGCTGCTGATGGCCGACGAGCCGACCACCGGCCTCGATGTCACGATCCAGGCCCAGATCCTCAACCTGATTGACGAGCTCAAGGAGCGCCTGCACATGTCGGTCATCCTGGTGACCCACGACCTGGGGGTCGTGGCGACGAGGACGTCGCGCATCATCGTGATGTACGCCGGGCGGATCGTCGAGATAGGCGATACGCGAGAGGTCTTCACCAACCACCGGATGCCCTACACCAGGGCGCTGCTCGAGAGTTCGCCCAAGGTGACCAATCCCTCCCACACGCGCCTCATCGCCATTCCGGGCCGGCCGCCGAACCTCATGAAGCTGAGCGCCGGATGCAGCTTCGCGCCGCGTTGCGCCTACGCCACCGAGCGCTGCCACCAGGAACGCCCGGAACTCCAGTCGTCCGGTGCGCCCGGCCACTTCTTCGCCTGCTGGAACCCGCTGCCCGCCTCACAAGGAGCCCCGACGTCATGACCGACACGCAACAGCCGCTCCTGCGCGTGCGCGACCTCGTGGTGAACTTCGGCAAGGGCCGCCACACGGTGAGCGCCGTGGCCGGGGTGACCTTCGACATCTTCGAAGGCGAGACGCTGGGCCTCGTGGGCGAGTCCGGCTGCGGCAAGTCCACCACCGGCAAGGCGCTGATGAGGATCATCGAGCCCACCAGCGGAACCGTCGAGCTCGACAACGTGGACATCACTGCACTCAAGAAGAGGACCCTGCGCGGCGCGCGCACGAGGATGCAGATGATCTTCCAGGACCCGATCAGCTCGCTCAATCCCCGACGCCGAGTCAAGGACATCGTGGCCGAGCCGCTCGACTGCTGGTTCCGCCACGCCGACAACCGCGACGCGGTCGTGAGCGACCTGCTCAACAAGGTGGGGATCGACCCGTCGGTCTACGGCAACCGCTACCCCCGCCAGTTCTCGGGCGGCCAGTGTCAGCGGATCTCGATCGCCCGATCCCTCGCCATGCGCCCGAAGATGCTCATCTGCGACGAGATGGTCTCGGCGCTGGACGTGTCGGTGCAGGCCCAGATCCTGAACCTGCTCGAGGACCTGAAGGCGCAGTACGGCCTGACCCTCTTGTTCATCGCCCACGACCTCGCCGTCGTCAAGAACGTCAGCGACCGCGTAGCGGTGATGTACCTGGGCAAGATCTGCGAGCTGGGACCATCCGACGTGCTCTACGACAGTCCGGCTCACCCGTACACGAAGTTCCTGCTCGGTGCGGCTCTCGAGGCCGACCCCGACTCACCGATCCACGGCGACGTCCTGCAGGGTGAGCCGCCGAGCCCCATGAACCCGCCGAGCGGCTGCCGGTTCCGCACGCGCTGCCCCAACGCCACCGAGAAGTGCGCGGCCGAGGAGCCCCTGGCCCGGGAGATCGCTCCGGGCCACCAGGTCTCCTGCCACTACCCGCTGGCCATAACGCGCAAGTAGCCCGCCCCGGCGCCGAGTGGCGCTAGGGCGGGCTACTTGCGAGGCCAGGGCTATTCGGCGGAGGGATCCTCAGCCGGCGCAGTGACGTCATTCTCGACGTCGGGCGTGGCTTCGGCCTCGGGGGCCGCCTCGGCCTCGAGTGGGGCTGCTTCGCCAGCGTCGTCCGTTGCGTCGCCCTCAGAGTCGGTGGCCCCGGCCTCGGGCGTCACGTACTCGGCCCACGCGGCCTGCGCCTCGGTCTCGGGGGTGAACTCGCCGTACTCGATGCCGCCGATGTAGTTACCCTCGGTGTCGTAGGCGTGCGTTCCGAACGCCTCGCGGTACTCCTCGGAGACCTCGCCGCCTTCCGCGGCCTGCTTGATCGACAGCGAGATGCGCCGCCGAGCGGTGTCGAGCTCGATGATCTTGACCCACAGCTCCTCGCCGGCCGTGACCACCTGGTCCGGCGTCTCGACGTGGTGGGCGGCCAGCTCGGAGATGTGCACGAGACCCTCGATGCCGTCGCCCACCTGCACGAAGGCGCCGAAGGGCACCATCTTGGTGACGCGGCCGTAGACCAGCTGGTCGACCGAGTGGCTCTCGGCGAACACCTGCCAGGGGTCCGACTGGGTGGCCTTGAGCGACAGGGAGATGCGCTCCTTGGCGAAGTCGACGTCCAGTACCTCGACGTCGACTTCGTCGCCGACGGAGACGACCTGGCTGGGGTGGTCGATGTGCTTCCAGCTGAGTTCCGAGACGTGGATGAGCCCGTCCATGCCGCCGAGGTCCACGAAGGCACCGAAGTTGACGACCGACGAGATGACGCCATGACGGCGCTCGCCGGGCTTGAGGTTGTTCAAGAAGTCGCCTCGCTGCTCCTTCTGGGTCTCCTCGAGCCACGCGCGACGCGACAGCACGACGTTGTTGCGGTTGCGGTCGAGCTCGATGATCTTCGCCTCGACGGTCTTGCCGATGTAGGGCTGGAGCTCGCGCACGCGGCGCAACTCGACCAGTGAGGCCGGCAGGAAGCCGCGAAGTCCGATGTCGACGATGAGCCCGCCCTTGACGACCTCGATGACCACGCCCTTGACGACCTCGTCGCGGTTCTTGAGCTCTTCGATGTTGCTCCACGCCTTCTCGTACTGAGCGCGCTTCTTGGACAGGACGAGGCGCCCTTCCTTGTCTTCCTTCTGCAGGACGAGGCATTCGATGCGCTCGCCCAGCGAGACGATCTCGGAGGGGTCGACGTCGTTGCGAATGGAGAGCTCGCGCGATGGAATGACGCCTTCGGACTTGAACCCGATGTCCAGCAGCACCTCGTCGCGGTCGATCTTTACGACGGTGCCCATGACGAGGTCGCCGTCGTCGAACTCGAGGACACTGTCACCGACGAGGGTGGCGAGATCCGTGCCGACCATGTCATCTTCGGTGACGATGCGGGGCACATAGTGGCCCTCTGCATCGAAGGAACCCATTTCCTGGGTGGAGAGCAGGCTCTGGCCTTGCGACATACGTATTTCCATTGCGACCACACCGGGGTCAGCTAGACGATAGGGGCTGGGTCTCCGGTGCAAACCCAGAGAAAGACCTTACCACGAGAGAATTCAGCCCTTGGCGGCCGCCCAGTTCTCGCCCCAGTGCAGAGAGATCTCCAGCGGCACGCTGAGGGTCGCGGCGTGGGTCAGCGCGTCGAGGATTATCGCCTCGACGAGGTCCTTCTCCTTCGGGGGGGCCTCGACGAGGACCTCGTCGTGGACCTGGAGGATGAGCCGGGCCTCGAGACCCTCGCTGGTCAGGCGACGATCGAGCCGCACCAGCGCCGATTTGAAGATGTCGGCGGCCAGTCCCTGGATTCCGGCGTTCATGGCCTGGCGCTCCGCCGCCTGGCGCTGGGGGCCCACGGCGGTGGCGAGGTCCGGGAAGGGACGGATCCGGCCGAACTCGGTGCGCGAGTAGCCCTTGGAACGGATCTCCTTGATGACGTTGTCCATGTACGCGCGCAGGTTCGGGAATCCCGCGAAGTACTTTTCCATGATTTCCTTGGCCGAACTCACGGGCACGCCGAGGCGCTGACTCAGCCCGAAGGCCTCCATCCCGTAGGCCAGCCCGTACGAGACGGCCTTGGCCTGCTCGCGCTGCTCGTGGCTGACCTTGGCCAGCGGCACGCCGAACACGGAACTGGCGATGGTGCGATGCACGTCCTCGTTGGACGCAAAGGCCGCCAGAAGTCCCGTGTCCTGGGAGAGGTGCGCGAGGATGCGCAGCTCGATCTGGTTGTAGTCGGCGACCGCCAGCTGCCAGCCGATCGACGGCACGAAGGCGTAGCGCAAGCGCCGTCCCTCCTGGCTTCGAACGGGGATGTTGTGCAGATTGGGGTTCTCCGACGACAGCCGGCCGGTGCGGGCCACGGTCTGGTGGAAGGTCGCGTGGATCCGCCCGTCGGCGCCGACCGCGTCGATCAGCGGGGCCCCGTAGGTGCTTCGAAGCTTCTCGACCTCGCGGTAGCGCAGGATCAACGGGATGATCTTGTGCTCGTCGGCGATCGCCTCGAGGCTCTGGGCGTCGGTGGAGAAGCCGGACTTGATCTTCTTGACTGCGCTCAGCCCGAGCTCCTCGAAGAGGACCGTCTGGAGCTGCTGGGGCGAGTTGACCTTGAACTCGTGGCCCGCCACCCTCTGTATCTGGGCGTCCAGGGTGTTCGCCTCCTGGGTGAACTCCGCGGCGATCGCGCGCAGCAGGTCCACGTCGACCCGGATGCCGCGCGCCTCCATTCGGCCCAGCACCGCGACGAGCGGCAACTCCACCTGCTCGTAGACGAACTGGAGTTGCCAGCGGTCGATCTCGGCGCGCAGGTCGGCGCGCAACCGCGCGATCACCGCGACGTCCCTCACGAGGGTGTCGTCGTCGGACGTCTCGTCGAAGAGCGAAGGGGTGCTCGTGGTGATCGTCTCACCCAAAAAGCGCTGAGCCAGGTCGGCCAGGTCGTAGCGCCCGCTCGTGGCATCGACCAGGAAGGCCATGATCGAGGTGTCGTCGGCCGGCTCGGGGATCACGCTCCCCTGCTCGGCGGCGACCCGGTACAGGCCCTTCAGATCATGCCCAGCCGGCGTCGACGCGCCGGCGAGGTCGAGGAACTCGCGGATCGTGCCGAGCGCCACGCTCCCCTGGCCCACATCGAACGCCGCCACCCTCGACGCGTTGTAGGAGACGACCGGCGCAGCGTCACCCGCGAGCAGCGCCGCGAGCGCGACGTGGCGGGTGGGCGCCTCGAGCCGGGGCGTGGGCGCCTCGGCCGACGAGCGCGCGCCCTCGGCCGGCGCGCCGAGCAGGCCGTCGCTCATCAGCTTCTCGAAGCGCGAGTGCATCGTGTTCATCTCGAAGCGCTCGAAGTACGCCGCGACCTCGCCGCGGTTCCATCCGCCCAGCGTGAGGTCCTGCAAGGTGAAGTCCAGGGGCACGTCGCGCACCAGGCGCATCACCTTTTCGTTGCTTCGCGCGCGCTGCTCGAAGGTGGCCAGGTTCTCGCGCAACTTCGGTGTCAGGTCCGCGAGATGCTGGTAGAGCTCGTCGAAGTCGCGATACTGGGCGAAAAGCTTCGCGGCAGTCTTCTCGCCGATCCCGGGCACGCCGGGCAGGTTGTCCGACGCGTCGCCGCGAAGCGCCGCGAGCAGGATGTAGCGCTTGGGCTCGATACCGCAGCGCTCGATGATCCCGGCCTCGTCGTAGAGCGAGTAGTCCGACACCCCGCGCCGGTTGTAGAGGACCTTCACGTAGGGGTCTTCAACAAGTTGAAACGTGTCCCGATCGCCCGTCACCACGACCACCGGTATCTCCTCCTCGCGTCCCCAGGTCGCCAGGGTCGCCAGGACGTCGTCGGCCTCGAAGCCGGGCACGCCCAACACCGGGATGTGCAGCACCTCGCAGAGGTTGCGGATCAGCTCGAACTGCGGCTCGAGTTCCACGGGCGTCTCGGCGCGACCGCCCTTGTAATCCTCGGTCATCTCGTCGCGGAAGGTCCCTCCCGGTAGGTCGAAGGCCACGGCGAGGGCCCGCGGGTTCTGCGAGCGGATGAGCGAGTTCAACATCGACGCGAAGCCGTGCAGGGCGTTGGTCACCAGGCCCTCGGAAGTGGCAATGTCGGTGGTGAGGGCGAAGAATGCACGGAACGCGAGCGACATCCCGTCCAACAGCACCAGCGGCCGTCGGTCGTTCGGTTCGTCAGCCAACAAACTCACCCTTCAGGATCTGCTGGGCGATATCGCGCATTCGCGTGCGCCCTCGCATCGCCGACTGCTGGATGACCTCGAAGGCCGCCGGCTCGTCGAGGCCCCGGTCGCGCATCAGCATCTCCTTGGCGCGCTGGACGAGCTCGCGTGTCTCGATTTTCTCGTCGACGTGGTGCGCCTCGGCGGCCTTGTGCGGCTCGACCGAATCGGGGTTCAAGATTGCGGCCAGCTTCGGAAGGATCTCGCTGCTGCGAAAGGGCTTGACGAGGTAGGCGGCCACGCCGGCCTCGCGGGCGCTCTCGATCAGGTTGCGCTGACTGAAGGCCGTGAGCAGCACCACCACCGTGCTCGAGCCCTTCAACTCGCGCGCCACCTCGATGCCGTCGAGACCGGGCATCTTGACGTCCAGCAGCGCGAGGTCCGGCTCCATCTCCTGGATCATCGCGAGCGCGTCGTCTCCCCGGGCCGCTTCTCCGACGACGAGGTAGCCGTCGCCCTCGAGTATCTCCTTCAGGTCAAGGCGGATGATCGACTCGTCATCGGCAATCACGGCTCGCTTATCCATTGTCATCTTTCGGTGTCCATTCGCGCAGTAGTTCGTCCCGTTCTCCCACAAGGCTACGTACTTCGACCGAGCGGCGGCGCATCTCCGCGTTGGCGATGGCCACCTGGCGCGACAGCTCGTCGTACGCCCGGGCCTGAAGGGGCGTCTCGGAGACCAGTGCACGGATGCGGGCATCGTCGAGCGCCTCGCTCCACACGGCCACCTGCTCCTCGAGCACGCCGAGGCTCTCGCGCGCGGCACCGAGACGCCGCTGCAGGTCCTCGAGCCGCCTGCGCTGATTGCGAACACCCATGCTCCGAGTGTAAAACCAGCGTCAGCCCTCCTGGTAGATGACCGTGGCCGCCGCCAGGAGATCCGGCGAAGGAGCCACTCCGAAACCCGCTCGCGAGAGAGCCATCTCCGGGTGGTCCCCCGCCGCCTCCACCGCGACCGTGCCCAGATCGCTGGCCTCGCTGACGCAGTTCTCGGCGAGCAGCCGATGCACGTGGCGGGCAAACGGCGACTCGAAGAAACCGCCGAGGTAGGGCCGCAGTCCCAGCGTCTGCGCCTTCAGCACCATGGTCCGGGCGTTGGCCACCCCGCCGACCCTGGCCGGCTTGACGCACACCACACCCGCGGCGGCGTAGCGCGCGATCTGGCCAAGGTCGCGCAGGTTGCGCACGCCCTCATCGAGGCTGACCGGCACGCTCAGCTGTTCGGCCAGCGTCGAGTGATCTATGACGTTGCCCGCGGCGAACGGCTGCTCGACGGCGCTGAGCGTCGCGACGCTCGCCACCTGTGCGACCTGGTCGAGCACGTCGGCGTCGCTCGAGGCCGAGCAGTTGAAGTCGAGCAGCACCGGCACGCCGAGCTCACCGAGCCGCTCGAGCGCCTCGGCGGAGAGGGTGCCCGGGGAGGTCTTGGCCCGCACCCGAGCGACGTCCCCGCCGATACTCCACCGCTCGCCGAGCTCAAGCAGGGACACCGTTGCCTGCGTGGGGGTGTTGAACCGCCGCGGCCAGAGCGTCAGAGCGTCCAGGCGCGAAGCGCGCAGCTCGCGGTCGAGCACGGCCATCTCCACCAGTGCCACCGCCACTGCACTGGCCGGGCGGGCGCCCGCGAAGCGTGCGAGCCTGGTCCACGACGGCACCGAACCCTCTCGGACGAAGGCCGCGCAGACCTGGGGAATCGTCACCCGAGTGAGTTCTTCGATCACCTCGTCGACGCCGGGGTCACCGTGCAGGGCCGTCGGCTGGGGGGCCACCTCTCCGAATCCGATCACACCGTCGTGCTCAATGCGCAAGAAGAGCCTCGATCGAACACCGTGACTCTGGTGGGCTGCGACCACCGGACGGCGCAGCACGGCCTCGTCGCGCCAGAGGGTCAACTTCATCGTCACCACCTTAGAGTTGCTGCTACCGTTGTCGCCGCAGCCCGGATGGCGGAATCGGCAGACGCGGAGGCCTCAAAAGTCTTTACTCGAGAGGGTGTGTGGGTTCGAGTCCCACTCCGGGCACGCTGTTACCGTTAGATCATGTCCGACTGGCCCACGCCCCTGTTCCGCGACGATCTGGTCGCCCTCTTTCCCGGACAGGGCTCGCTCACGGGCGGCGCTGGCCTGGCGTGGCGCGAGTCACGGCACTGGTCGCAGGTGGCGCGCATCAGCGAGGCCGCCCAGACCGACGTCGAGGCGCTCCTGACCACTGCCTCTGGCGAGGACGTCGTTCGCACCGACCGGGCTCAGATTGCAACCTTCGCCCTGTCCATGGTCGGGTACCTCGAACTGCTCGACCTCGGCGTGCGTCCGCGCTTCCTCATAGGTCACAGCCTCGGAGAATTCTCGGCACTCGTCGCCTCCGGGTTGCTGTCGCTCGAGGACGGGGCTCGCCTGATCGCGGTGCGCGGCGCCGCGATGGCTCGTGCGGCCGAGGCCAGCGCCGGGTCGATGGTGGCCCTGATGGGCGGCGACGACGGAGCACGAGCGATGCTCGACGGTCTCGAAGGGGTCTGGGTGGCCAACATCAACGGCACCGGTCAGATCGTCGTCAGCGGGACCCGGTCGGGACTGGACGACCTCGTCGCGCGCCACCGCGAGCTCGGCTGGCGTCGGGCCACGCCGCTGGCGGTCGGGGGCGCCTTCCACTCCCCGCTGATGAGTCCCGCGCAGTCGGAATTGGACGAAGCCCTCGCCACCACCAGCTGGGGTTCGACCGACGCGACGCTCATCGCCAACGTCGACGGGCTCGTGCACACCAGCGCCGACGACTGGCGCGAGATTCTGTCACGTCAGTTGACGTCCCCGGTGCGGTTCCTCGACGCGACGCTGGCGCTGCCCGACACCGTGACCACCACCATCGAAATGCCTCCCGGCGCGGTCCTGACGGGTCTGACCAAGCGCATTCGACCCTTCGAGTCCCAGTACGCCCCTTCGTCGCTCACCGAACTTCAGGAGATCAGCCCATGAGTCGCCACGTCATCGTCACCGGAGCCAGCCGAGGAATCGGGGCAGCGATCGCCGACCACTTCGCCTCCTTGGGCGACCGCGTCGTGGCCCTCTCGCGCTCGGGGTCGGCTCCGTCCACCTGCGCGAAGTCCTTCACCGTCGACGTCTCGGACTCCGAGCAGGTGAACGCCGCAGTCAAGGCGGCCATCGGCGAATTCGGACCGGTCGACGTGTGCGTGGTCAACGCCGGCATCACCCGCGACGGGCTCGCCATGCGCATGAGCGACGAACAGTGGCGCGAGGTCATCGCCACCGACCTCGACGGCGCCTTCTACACCGCACGTGCCACCATGGCCTCGATGGTGCGCGCCCGGCAGGGCTCGATCATCTTCATCGGTTCGATCAGTCCCTTCGTCGGGGTTCCGGGCCAGGCGAACTACGCCGCCGCGAAGGCCGGCCTGGTGGGCTTGGCGCGCGCGCTGGCCAAGGAGGTGGCGACGCGAGGGGTCACGGTCAACGTGGTCGCGCCCGGACTGATCGAAACCGACATGACCAGCGATCTCGGCTCCTCCAAGGATCAGATGGCGGCCATGATCCCGATGGGCCACACCGGCCAGCCTTCCGATATAGCGGGAGTTGTCGGGTTCCTCGCCAGTAGCCAGGCGCGCTACATCACCGGGGCGGTCCTGGCGGTGGACGGCGGGTTGGCGCTCGGCTATTAATTGATTTGCCCCTACAGGGCCGTTTAGTACGCTGGGGCGATACAAAGCGAGGGAAAGAACCATGGACCGTAACGAAGCATTTGCGAAATTTTCCGAGAACGCCGTCGAGATTCTCGCCGTTGATCCCTCCAAGGTGACGATGGAAGCGTCGTTCGCCGGCGACCTGGGCGCCGACAGTCTGGACCTCGTCGAACTGGTCATGGCACTCGAGGAGACCTTCAACATCGAGGTTGCGGAAGACGAGCTCAAGGAGATTCGTACCGTGGGCGAAGCCTTCGAGCTGATCTACGCCAAGCTGTAGTGCAGGTAGCCGTCACCCCTTCGGGTCCGGTTCATGGCCGCCGGGTCGCCGTCACGGGCCTCGGCGCGCTGACGTGCGTGGGCGTGGGGGTTGACGCCCTGTGGGAGGCGCTCGCCAAGAGCACCGCACCGGCGAGCAAGCTGGTCGCCACGTTCGACGCCACGCACCTCGGGGGGCCCAAGGAGCTTCGTCGCCTCGACCCTTTCGCGCTGTACGCGCTGATGGCCGCCGACGAGGCCTGGAGCCAGAGCGGGCTGAGCGGACCGATCGACGACGCCGGCAGCATCGTCACCACGGGAATCGGCGGCCTGCAAACGGTGCTCGAGCAGGTGCGCATCCTCAACGACAAGGGCCCGGACCGCGTGTCGCCGTTCATGGTGCCGATGATGATGCCCAACGCCGCGACGGCCTCGGTGTCGATGCGCTTCGGCCTCGGCGGACCGTGCGAGACGGTCACGACGGCCTGCGCCGCCGGGACCCACGCGATCGGCAACGCCGCCCGCCTGGTGGCGTCGGGGCGTTGCAGCGTGGCCGTGGCCGGCGGCGCCGAAGCGGTCATCGTCGACATCGCCGTGGCGGGCTTTCGCAACATGACGGCGCTGAGCAACGAGGACTTCTCGTGCCCGTTCGACGTCAATCGCGACGGCTTCGTGATGGGCGAGGGAGCGGGGATCCTGATCCTGGAGGAGTGGGACCACGCCATCGCCCGCGGAGCCACGATCTTCGCCGAGGTGATCGGCGCCGCCTCCACGGCCGACGCGCACCACATCACGGCGCCGGACCCGACCGGCCGGGGCGCGACGCGCTGCATGGAGCTGGCCCTCGAGGACGCCGGGATCGTCGCGAGCGATGTGTCGCACATCAACGCCCACGGCACGTCGACGCCGCTCAACGACCTGGCCGAGTCGGTGGCCGTACACCACGTGTTCGGTGACCACGCGCCACCCGTCACCTCGATCAAGGGTCACCTCGGCCACTCCCTCGCCGCGGCCGGCGCACTCGAGGGCGTGGTGTCGGTGATGACGCTGCTGAAGCAGACCATCCCTCCCACCGCGGGAACCACCGAGGTCGATCCGGCGATCGACCTCGACGTCGTGATCGGCGCCCCCCGAGCGGCGAACGTCGAGATCGTCCTGTCGAACTCGTTCGGCTTCGGAGGTCACAACGGGAGCGTCGTCTTCCGCCGATACCACGCCTGACCCAGCCTCACTCACCCGGCGCGGTCCGGTCGGGCCCGGGACTCTGACGTCGCCGGCTGCGACTATGAAGGCTACGTGGCCAGTGAACCGGGCGTCACCGCCGGTCGCCGGTCAGAACCAGTCGTCGTGACGTCGCTCGACGTAGGAGTTGGCGTAGGCCCAACGGGCATTGGCGATGAACTCGCCCAGCAGGACCGGGTCCTTCATCCCGGGCGACACCTCGACACCCGCGCGCACGTCCACGCCCCACACCGGATAGTTCTGGACCAGGTCAACGACGTTGGACGGCGTAAGTCCTCCCGAGGCGATCAGCGGCACCTGGATCGTCTCATCGAGGAAGGTCACGAGGCAGTCCACCAGTGAGTCGTAGTCGTCGGACTCGGGCAGCAGCAGGTAGTCGGCCCCGGCGATGTGGGACGACGAGTCGATGGCGGTCGTGCTCGGCAACGTCCTCATCACCGTGTTGACACGCTCGGCGACGTACGCCAGGTGTTCGGGGGTTATGACGCCGCCGATCTGCACCGCGGAGAGGCCCAGCGTGTTCGCGACCTCGACTATCCGCTGGGGCATCTCGTTACGAAACTCCCCCACTGACAGCGCCCCGTTGGGCAGGCGTCGCACGATGTCGTGAGCCAGGGCCGGCGAGATCCGACGGGCCGTGGGCCCGAACTCGAAGCCCACCGCGCTGGCTCCGAGGCCAATCGAGAACAGTGCGTCCTCCTCGGTCGTGATGCCCGAGATCTTGATGAACAGCCCTTCGCCCCTAAGTCGCACGTTCGACCTCCACGATGCACGCTAACTGGCCTGCGGCCCGCCTTCAAACAACCACCTCGACGGCGACGTCCTCGCCGGGATCGAGACGCGAGGGATCGAGGAGCGTCCGATGGGCGAACCCGAGGGCCTCGACCCTCCCGCCGCGCCGAACCGCCGTCGTGACGCCCTGTGGTCCCGCCGGGCCCCTGGAACGCAGCACCTCGTCGATCCTCTCGACGTTCGGTCCAGCGGCCCACACGAGACGCCACGGCACGTTCGAGCCGCGGGCCTCCAGACGGCCCACGAGCTCCTGGCCCGTGTAGCAGCCCTTCGTGAACGATACGGTGGCGCCCACGAGCCGGGACCCGTAGCTTCGCGGCGTGAGCGCAGCGTGGAACTCGTTGGCGCCCGGCCAACGGGCCTCGACTAGATCCGCGCTCGTCGCGAAGGGGCCGCGCGTGGCGCCGCCGAGTTCGAGGGTGCAGTCGACGCGAAGATGAAACCTCCGCAGTCGCGCCAGCGCCGCTTCGCCGGTGTCGCGCGCCACGGTCAGGGAAAATCCGCCCTCGTCGCGCTCGACGAAGCACGTCGTGAGAACGACGCTGTCGGGACGCAGCAACAGCGACCAAAGCCCGCCTTCGCCCACCGAGGCGACGTCTTGGGTGAGTTGGCCCTGCAAGTAGCTCTCGCTTTCTGGCCCGCGCACCACGATGCGCGCCCACTCCAAGGGAACCGGCTCGGTGCTTTTCTCGGCTGCGCTCATGGACCATTACAGTATGCGCCTGCGCCAAATGCCGCGCCCAACGAGCCAAAGGCCCACTGTCGATGACCATGCAGACCGAACTCAATACCATTACCTCGACGATGAACGAGCTCGCGACGCGGATTACCACCCTGGTCGAGACCGACGGCGCCGCGATGCCCAGCGATGTCTACACCGAACTCGTCGCCGCCGAGCGCACGATCGGGGCCTTGCTGCGACGTCTGAACCGCGTCGCCGGACGAATCGGCTAACCAAGCGACCGGTAACCTTCGCCCATGAGCAATTCGTGGACTTCTGCTGCATCACTGACGGCCGAACAGCGTCTCGACGTCCTGAACCTGCTCAACCGGACCGAAGCCGTCCTGGGCCGCGAGGCGATCGACGAGGGCAGCCGACGGATCGTCGTGCACGGCTGGAAGGCTGAGCACTGGCTGCGACACCTCGAAGGGAACCTGGAGGGCTACGCCCTGCTCGCGGGCTCCGAGCATCCGACCATCGAGATGTGCGGCGGTCGATTCGACCAGGACCTGCTGAACGCCGTCCTCGAGGTCCACCCGCAGGTGGACTGGTGGAAGCGCGACTCGCACCTGATCGAGCACGGCACGGTGATACGAACCCTCCAGATGATGCGCACCCCCCTGCCGGTCGACGTCGTCGACGTGCCCGCCGGAGCGACCCTTCGCGCGTTCGAGCCGCGCCGCGACGAGGACACGTGGCTCCAGCAGAACAACGCCGCCTTCGCGCACCACCCCGAACAGGGAGCGTGGCTCCTGTGCGACCTGGAGGAGCGGATCGACGAGCCGTGGTTCGACCCGTCCGGCTTCCTGCTCTTGGAGATCGACGGGAGGCTCGCGGCCTCGTGCTGGACCAAGGTCCACGAGCTGCATCCGGACCGATTCGGCGAGATCTACGTCATCTCCGTGCACCCCGACTTCCAGGGAAGGGACCTGGGGCGGATCATGGTGACCCAGGGTCTCGCCTCGCTGCGCAAGAAGGGCGTATCGTCGGCGGTGCTCTTCGTGGACCAGTCGAACACGATCGCCAGCAAGCTCTACGAGTCGCTGGGGTTCGTCGTCGAACGAGAGGACAATCTCGTTCGCTTCACCGCGGCTACTTAGAGCCGACCAGGTACCCCAGTCCGAAGGTGACGCCGGCGGCCAGGGCCGCGATGTACATCTGGCGCAGGGCGCAGGGCACCATCCCCCGGTGCGTGTACCAGCCAATACCCGCCCCGACGCCGCCGGCGCACAGGGCGCCGAACGCGATCGACCAGTAGACCGGATTGCCGGTCGAGGACCAGAGCCACGGCAGGAGCGGGACGAAGGCGCCGACGACGAAGGCGAAGAACGACGAGATCGCGGCCATCCAGGGCGAGCCGGTCGCGGAGGGGTCTATGCCCAGTTCTTCGCGCGTGTGGGTGCGCAGCGCCAGGTCCGGGTCGCGCATGAGGTCCACCGAGAGGCGCTCGGCCAGATCCGGCTCGATGCCGCGATCGATGAAGATCTGGCGCAGCTCGATCCGCTCGCCCGCGGGATCCTTCAGGTGCGCGATCCTCTCGACGTCGATCTCGTACTCCAGCAGCTCCTTTTGGGCCCGCATCGACAGGTACTCCCCGCTGCCCATGGAAAAGCCGCCGGCCACCAGCCCGGCGAGGCCGGCCAGTCGAACGACGCTGTGGCCGGGATTGGCTCCCGCGAATCCGAGGATGAGCGAGACGTTGGTGACCAGCCCGTCGCTCACCCCGAAGATCCCCGCCCGGAACCAACCACCGCTTATCTGGCGATGGTGCTCCTCGTAGTGTTCCGTGGACATGGCTGCATCCTAATTGGCGCCGCAACGAGGCATCATCGAAGACCGCCGCGAAAGATAGAGTCTGTCAGGAGGTTGTTATGACCACACACGTCAAAAGCATCGATGATCTGGCTTCGCTCGTGGGCACCCACCTGGGTTTCGGCGACTATCGCACGGTGACTCAAGAGCAGGTTGATCTCTTCGCCGACGCCACCGGCGACCACCAATGGATCCACGTCGATCCCCAGAGGGCGTCGACCGGTCCGTTCGGCGGCACCATCGCCCACGGCTACTTCACCCTCTCACTCATCCCTTCGCTGCTGTCGGGCGTGATGCACGTCGACGGCGTGCGCATGGGCGTGAACTACGGCACGAACAAGGTGCGCTTCACGAGCCCGGTGCTCGTGGGCTCGCAGATTCGCGCCGGAGCCACGCTGGCGTCGATCGAGCCCATCACGGGCGGGGTCCAGGTGGTGATGGACGTGATCGTCGAGATGAAGGACTCAACCAAGCCCTCGTGCGTCGCCCAAGTGGTTTCCCGCTACTACCTCTAAGCACGTGCCCACGACCCCGCTGCCCCAGGGTGAGGAGAAGACTCGCCAGGTTCGTGCGATGTTCGATTCCATCGCCTCGCGCTACGAGCTCGTCAACAAGCTCATGACCTTCGGACTCGACGCGCGCTGGCGTCGCCGCGCCGTCATCGACCTCCGTCTGGCCGCGAACAGCGTGGTCCTCGACGTCGCCGCCGGGACGGGCGACTTCACCCGCGAGTTGAGCCGACAAGGCCACCGAGCGATCGCCACCGACCTCAGCTACGGGATGCTGCAGGCCGGACGCGCGATGCCCGAGCGCGTGCAGGCCGACGCCTCTTCGCTCCCGTTCCGCGCGGCCGCCTTCGACGGGATCACCTGCGGCTACGCGCTGCGCAACTTCACCGACCTGGCCGCCACGTTCGCCGAGATGGCCAGGGTGACCCGACCCGGTGGGCGGCTCTCGCTCCTGGAGGTCGCCGAGCCGCGCTCGGGCCTCTGGAAGGCGGGCTTCCGCTTCTGGTTTCGCAGGGCCGTCCCCTTCATTGGATCGCTCCTGTCGGACCGGGCGGCGTACCACTACCTGCCCCAGTCGACGGCCTACCTGCCGTCGGCGCCGGAGATCGTGCGGATGCTCAACGACTCGGGCTTTCGCGCGGTGAACCACCGGCGGGTGATGGGCGGGCTGAGCCAGCAGTTCATCGGGACCAGGGCGTCGTGAGGTTCGTCCGCGAACGCATCGAGCCGGTCAACCGGGGACAGCTTCGTGCCCTGGGCTCGCGCGACGGCTGGCTGGTTGAGACCGCCGACGTGATTCGCAGCGGATTCGGCGGAGCGGCGCTGTCGATCCAGCTCGCTGCGGGCCTGGAGCACCACACCGACGCCCGGGCCCAGATGCGAGAGCACGAGCTCGAGGGTGTCACGGCCCCCCCCGGCACCGGCATCGTGGCCTTCGCCTCGTTGCCCTTCGACCGCCACGCGCCCGGCCAGCTCGACGTGCCGAGGTACCTGCTCACCCAGACCAGGGACGGCCAGGCGTGGATCACCCGCGTCGCCGGCTCGGCGCCCTGGGCCGATCTGCTCGACGGCGAACCGGTCCCGAGCCAGGAGACCCAGGCAGTCCGGACCCTGACGTACCAGCCGACCCCCGAGGAGTACGCGCACAGCGTCGCCCTCGCCGTCGAGGTGCTGCGCCGCAAGGAGATCGACAAGGTCGTGCTGGCGCGCGCGGTCACCGGCTCGGTTCCCGAGTCACTCGACGCCGCGGCGATCGCCGCACGGCTTCGCCAGCGCGAGCCGATCTGCACGATCTACAGCCTCCCCACGCCCGGCGGGCGGCGCTTCGTCGGGGCCAGCCCCGAACTGCTGGTGCGCCGCACTGGCGCCACGGTGCAGTGCCATCCGCTGGCCGGCACCATCGCGCTGCCCGCCAACGTCGCGCCGGACGACTACCACAACTGGCTGCTCGGCAGCACCAAGAACCTCCACGAACACACCGTGCTCGTGGACGACCTGGTGCGCCACCTCTCGAGCCACTACGACGACATCACCGTCGATGCCACTCCGTCCATCGTGACGCTGCGCACCGTCGCGCACCTGGGCACCTGGGTCTCGGCCGTGCGCCAGGACCGGGCGACCGCACCCGACGCCCTGGACGTGCTTCGACTCCTGCACCCCACGGCCGCCGTCGGCGGAATACCCCGCGACGACGCCTACGACCTCATCGCGCGCCTCGAACAGCACGACCGGGGGCACTACGCCGGTCCGGTCGGCTGGATCGACGCCGAGGGCGACGGCGAGTGGTGGATCGGCATCCGCGGGGTCATCATCCACGGGACAGAGTTCGAGGCGTGGGCGGGGGCGGGCATCGTGAGCGAGTCCGACCCCATCGCCGAGCGCGAAGAGACCAAGGACAAGCTGGCCAGCGTCCTGTCGTCGGTCCTGGTCGACCGCGTCTAGCGGACCCGGCGACGAAAGGGCCTCTCGAGCGCCCACAACGTCACCAGGAAGAGGGCCTCGACTACGATGGCCCGCGACATCTTGGACTCGCCGAGCGCCCGGTCGGTGAACGAGATCGGAACCTCGACGATCGAGGCGCCGGCGCGCCGGGCCCGGTAGGTCATCTCTATCTGGAAGCCGTAGCCGTCGGCGCGCACCGACTCGTAGCGGATCTTCTCCAGCGCGCTCTTGGAGTAGACGCGGTAGCCGGCGGTCGAATCGGCGACCCCAAGGCCCAGCATGACCGATGCGTACTGATTGCCGCCGCGCGACAGCAGCCGGCGCGAGAACGACCACTTAGGGATCGCCCCGCCGCGAACGTAGCGCGATCCGATCACGACCTCGTGGGTCTCAGCGGCCTCGAGCAGCGTCGGCAGCGCCTGGGGGTCGTGCGAGAAGTCGCAGTCGATCTCCACGAAATGGTCGTAGCCGCGCTCGAGTCCCCAGGTGAACCCCGCGCGGTACGCGCCGCCGAGGCCGCTCTTGGCGGCGCGGCTCACTATCTGGATCTGTCCCAGCTCCCGGGCCAGCTGCTCGGCCCTGACCGACGTACCGTCGGGGCTGGCGTCGTCGACGACCAGGAGATCGGCGTTCGGCACGACCCCGCGCAGCGTGCGCAGCATCGATTCAACGTTCAATATCTCGTTGTACGTGGGCAACACCACGAGAGTACGCATCATTGGATTCTAACGACCGTGCCCCAGCGGGAATTTGCCGGCTCCGCCCCTCGTCGGCCGGAAAGTGTAAGGCTTAGGGAAGCCTTATGACCGACGCCACCGCCAAGAAACGATTCGCGATGCCGCGCGAGCTTCGCATCATCTTCAGCGCGGGCTGTCTGGTCTTCGTACTGATGTACCTCGTGGTGCCCCAGTTCGCGAACGCTCGCAAGGTGCATCCGCTGCACCTGCTCGCGTCGCTCAACCCCCTGCTGGTGGCCCTCGCGATAATCTTCGAGCTCGCGGCGATCTACGCGTACGTCGAGCTCACCCGCACGGTCATGTACCCCTACGCGCCGAGCCGCTACAGCACACTGCGGGTCAATCTCGCGGGGCTGGCCATCAGCCACGTGATCCCGGGCGGCACCGCTCCCGCGGGCGCCCTGGCATACCGCATCTTCAACGAGCTCGGGGTGCCGCGCGAGACCAACGCCTTCGGGCTGGCCGCCCAGGGCAGCGGCTCGGCCGTCGTGCTGAACATCATCTTTTGGATGGCCCTGGTCATCTCGATCCCGCTGCGGGGCTTCAATCCCGCGTACGGCTTCGCGGCCCTCGCCGGGGTGTTCCTGATGCTGGCCTTCTTCGGGACGATCCTGCTCATCACCCGCGGCCAGCGCCACGCTGACAACTGGCTCCGGTTCGCGGCCCAGAGGGTCCCGGCCGTCAACCCCGACGCCGTGTCGGCGCTGCTGAAGAAGATTGCCGAGCGCATCACGATGCTGATAAACAACCGACGCACGCTCTGGTGGGCCTTCACGTGGGCCGGGCTCAACTGGCTCTTGGACGCCGGATGCCTGTGGGTCTTCCTGTGGTCGTTCGGCTACCCGATCTCGCCCATCGACCTGCTCGTCGCCTACGGCCTGGCGAACATCCTCGCGGCCATTCCGATCACGCCCGGGGGGCTCGGCATCATTGAGAGCATCCTGATCTCCACCTTGGTCGGATTTGGCGTGCCCCACGCCCAGGCGATCCTCGCCGTACTGGCCTACCGCCTCGTCAACTTCTGGATACCGATCCCCATCGGCGGCGCGGCCTACGCGAGCCTGCAGTGGCGGCGCGGACCCGAGGCTCGTCCGGGCGCTACGAGCGAGACCGGGCCAGCGCCAGCCGCTTGAACTCGGCCTGCGCGGAGAAGCTGTTCACCGGCTGGAGGCGCCGCCACCGACGATCGGTTCCGAGCACCCACGTGAACAGGTCGTCACGCCACGTGATCTCGAAGGCCTCGAGCAGCTCCTCCTGCAGGGTCGGGTCCTCGATGGGAACGAGCACCTCGACGCGCCGGTCGAGATTGCGCTCCATCAGGTCCGCCGAGCCAATGTAGACCGAGAAGGACCTCTCGCCGCGCCGGCCGAAGATGAACACCCGGGAGTGCTCGAGGAACTCGCCGACGAGGCTGTGCACCGTGATGTGCTCGGAGAGGCCGGCCACCCCCGGGCGCAGGCAGCAGAGCGTGCGAACCTCGAGGCGGATCTCCACGCCCGCGGCGCTCGCCTCGTACAGCGCGTCGATGATCGTGGGGTCGGTGAGCCCGTTGGCCTTCAGCGAGATCCGCCCCTCCGGCCCGAGGTCGCGCTGCTGATTGATCAGCTCGACGATCCGGATCCTCGTCGAGATGGGGCTCACGATGATCTTGGAGTAGTCGCCGTGGCGCGCGAAGCCGGTGAGGAAGTTGAAGAGCTCTCCGATGTCGTGGGCGATGTCGGGGTTGCAGGTCAGCATCCCGAAGTCCTCGTAGTTGCGCGCGGTCTTGGAGTTGTAGTTGCCGGTGGCGATGTGGACGTAGCGGTTGGTCGTGTTGCCTTCGCTGCGCACGACGAGCGCGGTCTTGGAGTGCGTCTTCAGCCCGACGATCCCGTAGACCACGTGCACGCCCGAGTCCTCGAGGGTCTTGGCCCATTCGATGTTGGCGGCCTCGTCGAAGCGGGCCTTCAGCTCCACGAGCGCCACAACCTGCTTGCCGTGCTCCGCCGCGCGGATGAGAGAACCCACCACCGGAGAGTCGCCCGAGGTCCGGTAGAGCGTCTGCTTGATGCCCACGACCTTGGGATCATCGGCGGCCTGGGCGATGAACACCTCGACCGAGTCGGTGAAGGACTCGTAGGGGTGGTGCAGCAGGATGTCCTCTTCGCGGATCGCGGCGAAGACGTCGCCCACGTGGTCGCCCGCCAGCAGGCGCTTCGGGGTCAGCGGTGACCATCCCTCGCCCTTGAGATCCGGCCGGTCGATGTCGTAGAGGCTCCACAGGTCGTGCAGGCCCAGGGGGGCGTCGGTCACGTAGACACTCGAAGGGCTCAGCTCGAACTGCTCGACGAGTAGCCCGAGGAACTCCTCGGACATCCCGCGCTGGATCTCGATGCGCAGCGCCTCGCCGAAGCGACGCCGACGCAGCTCGACCTCGAGCGCCACCAGAAGGTCGTCGGCCTCGTCCTCGTCCAGGGCGAGGTCCGCGTTGCGCGTCACGCGGAAGAGGTCGGCGCGATAGATGACCATTCCCGGAAAGAGCTGGTCGAGGTTCGCCATCACCAGGTCCTCCAAGAGGCACCAACGGCTCGTCCCGGCGTGCAGGAAGCGCGGAAGCGAGTTGGGCACCTTGACCCGGGCGCTGCGCTCCTCGCCGGTGACCGGGTCGAGCACCGTCACGGCGATGTTGAGCGACAGATTCGAGATCATGGGGAACGGATGGCCCGGATCGACCGCGAGCGGCGTCAGGACCGGGTAGACGTTCTCGTTGAAGAACTTCGAGAGGTGCAGGCGCTCCTCCTCGTCGAGCTCGCCGTAATGAACGATCGCGAGGCCGGCGTCGGCCAGCTCGGGCAGCAGCTGATCGAGCACCAGCCGGTCCTGGCGCTCCATCAGCGACATCACCCGTTCACGGATGGCGGACAGCTGCTGGCGGGGCCGCACGCCGTCGAGCGAGGGCGTCTGCACGCCGGCGGCAACCTTGTCCTCCAGGCTCACGACACGCACCTGGAAGAACTCGTCGACCATGTCGGCGAAGATCGCGACGAACTTGCAGCGCTCGAGGATCGGCAGGCGCTGGTCCCCGCCCAGGTCGAGCAGCCGTGCGCCGAACTCCAGTCTCGAAAGTTCGCGACTGGAGAAGCGCTCGGGTCCAAACGAGAGGAGGTCGATAGCCACGGACGGTTGCTCTTTCTGTTGCAGTGGGAATCCTTTCTACCATGGTACGGCTACTCTTAAACAGTGGCGAGACTCGCAAGCAGCATGCAGCGCGGGGTCCAGCCTGCGCCCTCCAAGTCCCGCTCGACCGAGCTCGGTCTCATGGCGATGGCCTGGTTCATCACGACCGCCTTCTACGTGCTGGCCTCGCTGGGCTCCCAGGGTCATATGCCATCGCGACTGTGGCTGTTCCTCACGAGCATCGTCGTCATCTCCCTGTGCATGCACGTCGCCATCCGTCGCTTGGCCCCCAACTCCTCCCAGGTGCTCCTGCCGATCGCCACGCTGCTCAACGGCATCGGCTACGTCGAGATCGCCCGGTGGAACCCGCCGCGCGCGGCCTACCAGGCCGTCTGGTTCCTGGTGAGCGCGGTCGGCCTGATCCTGGTGCTCGCGCTCGTGCGGCGCATCCGCGACCTCGACCGGTACCGCTACCTCACGCTCACCACCGCGGTGCTGCTGCTGCTCATGCCGCTCGTGCCCCACATCGGTGCCGACATCAATGGCGCGCGCCTGTGGGTGGTGGTCGGACCGATCTCGTTCCAACCGGTCGAGATCGCCAAGATACTGCTCGCCTTCTTCTTCGCGTCGTACTTCGCGGCGAACCGTGACCTGCTGTCGACGCCCACCCAGCGCGTAGGCCGGCGGCTCGTCGTCCCGCCCAAGACCCTGCTGCCCATCCTCTTTGCCTGGGGCTTCACCCTGGTTATCCTGGGCGCCGAGAACGACATCGGCTTCGCGATGCTGCTCTTCGCGCTCTTCATCTCCATGTTGTGGATCACCACCGGCCTGAAGACCTACATCGTGCTGGGCTTCGTGCTCTTCGCCGCGGGAGCGCTCGTCGCCGCCAATCTCTTCAGCCAGGTCCACGTGCGCGTCAGCGAGTGGCTCAATCCGTGGTCCGCGGTCAACTTCGCCTACTCGCACCAGCTCGCCTACGGTTGGTTCTCGCTCGCCGCCGGCGGCATCACCGGAACGGGTCTCGGACTGGGCCAGTCGGGGACGGTGCCGGAGATCACCTCGGACATGATCTTCGCGGCCGTCGGCGAAGAGCTCGGCTTCCTTGGCATCATCCTGGTGCTCTGCCTCTTCGCGGCCTTCGTCGGCGAGGGATTCCGAATCGCCCAGCGCGCGCACTCGGACTTCGTGCGACTCGCCGCGGTCGCCCTCTCGGCGATCATGGGACTCCAGGCGTTCTTCATCATGGCCGGCGTGCTCAGGATCCTCCCCTTCACCGGGATCACGCTGCCCTTCATGGCCTACGGAGGCAGCTCACTCTTCGCCAACTACATCATCGTCGCGATCCTGCTTCGGATCTCGGACGAGAACGAGACCGAACGCACCGGCGGCGAGATCCGCTCGGTGCAGTTCGATCAGGAGTAGAACGTCGCCAGGACCTCTTCGGCGCAGAGTATCGGCGCCGCCACGGGCTGGCGCAGCGCCAGGATGACCGCGTCGCTCGTGCGGCAGTCGAACTGCTGACGGCCGCGCGTGGTCATGAGATCGAGCTCGGCGTAGAAGACGCCTCCCTCGTGGCGCAGGATCCGCGCCGCGATGATGTCGGCCTGGAGCTGTCGGATGATGGCGCTGGCCAGCTCGTGGGTGCTGGGGCGCGGCCCCTTCGAGCCGACGAGGGCGTGGTGGATTGCCTGGGCTTCGGGCAGCGCCACGCTGATGGACAGGTAACGGAACGGCGACTCCTCTTCCATCAGGTGGACCTGCGGCGAGGCTTCGCCCAGATCGAAGAGCACCGACTCGACGGTCATCACCCGGAACTGGACGGCGTCGGCGCCGGCCGCCGGCGGCTCTTGCTCGCTCATCGTGCCACCAGACTAACTGCCCGCTCGCCGAGAGACCGAGAGCACGGCGCCGCCCGCGGCGAGAAAGACGAGTGCGGACGAGCCCCCGTAGCTGAGCAGCGGCAGCGGGATGCCGGTCACCGGCATGATCCCCATGGTCATGCCGATGTTCTCGAAGCAGCTGAAGGAGAAGAAGATGAAGATGCCCAGGCAGAGCACGCGGCCCATCGTGTCCTTGGAGTTGCGCCCGACGACGAACATTCGCCACGCCACGAAGGCGAGCAGGAGGATGATCAGCACCGAGCCGATGAAGCCCAGTTGCTCGCCGATCGCGGTGAAGATGAAGTCCGTGCGCTGCTCGGGGACGTAGCCCAGCACCGTCTGCATCCCCTGGAAGAACCCGGCCCCGCGCAGCCCGCCCGAGCCGATGGCGCTCTTGGCGTTGTTGACCTCGTAGATCAGGGCCTGAAGATTCTTGTTGGCCGAGTTCTGGTTGAGGAAGGACACGAAACGGTCGATCTGGTACTTGTGCAGGACGTCGAGGAAGACGGCGCTGACCACGCCGATCGATCCGACGACCGCCAGCAGACTCATCAGACGCGGGGGCACCCCGCCGATGACCAGCATGGCCGCCACGGTGATGACGATGATGACCGACGTCCCGAGGTCCGGCTGGGCGAAGATCATGACCAAGGGGACCGTGGCCATCACGAGAAGGCGCGCCACGTCGTAGAGGCTCAGCCCGTCGGGCCGGCGCTGGCAGTAGGTCGCGAACGCCAGGACGAGGATCACGACCGTGAACTCGCTGGGCTGGATCTGGATGAAGCCCAGGCTGTACCAGCGCTGGGCGCCGAGGGCGCTCTTGCCCAGCACGAACACTCCGGCCAGGCCGATCAGCGACATGACGTACAGCGGGGTCGCCGCCATCTCGAAGCGGCGGTAGTCGATCAGCGAGATCACGTACATCGCCACGATGCCGATCACGACGAACAGCAGCTGGCGTTCCAGGTAGTAGTGCGGGTTGTAGCCCGCGTTGATCAGGGGTTGACGGGTGGCGCTGTAGATCATGATCACCCCGGTGATGCCGAGCGCGATCAGGCCCCAGAACAGCCCGAGGTCGAGGGAGTCCTTCGAACGCAGCTTCGACGACATTGCGCTGAGCGTGTCGGTCACGAGATCGCCCCGAGCAGGACCGCCGCGTCGATCTTCGTGTCCCACCACCACTCCATCTGCAGCGCCGCCTGATAGGCCAGCATTCCCAGTCCGTTCGTGCTGCGACAGCCAATCTGCTCGTACAGCGCGCGCCACCGCGACATCCGCGGCTCGTAGGTGATGTCGACCGCGAGGGTGGCGACGCCGGTGCCCTCGAGCACGTGGTCCTCGTCGGTGCGGGTGGCCGACGGCGTCGTGTTGACGATGAGATCGATCTCGGTGGGCGGGCTCGCATGGTCGAAGACGTTGTCGTAGCGATCGACCAGCACCGCCACGTTGGCCGCTGTCCTGGCGTACACACTGACCGATTCGACCCCGGCGTGGACCAACGCGTCGACGATGCCCCGGGCCGCTCCCCCGGAACCCAGGACGACGGTGCGCGCGCCCTCGAGCGAGACGGCGAACTCCGCGCGCAGCGCGCCCACGAACCCCAGACCGTCGGTGCAGGCGCCCAGTATCTGACCGTCGCGCGCGAGCAGCGAGTTGACCACGCCCGTGCGCAGAGAAACCTCGTCGAGCCAGTCGCAGACCATCGGCGCCGCGAACTTGAGCGGCATCGTGACCGAGAGCGCGTCGAAGCGCGAGCCCATCAGCTCGGCCAGGCGCGGCGCCTCGTGCTCGCGCAGCTCCAGGCGCGTCGACGTTCCTTCGAGGCTGGCCAGCGTGAGCCCCACCTCGTGCAGGCGCGGCGAGAGCGAGTGCTCGATCGGGAAGCCCGCCACGCCCAGGCGCCAACTCATCCGACCCCCCTCTCCTGGGCGAGCTTCTCGGCCTTCAGCTGTCCCGCCCAGGTCGACGAGAACTTCATCGTGCCACTCTTGGTGACCAGCACGAAGTACAGCCACGGACCCGGGGGCGCGTGCAACACGGCCTTCAGTGCCGACGTCGACACGGTGCAGATCGGCGTGGGCGTCAAACCGTTGATCGTGTACGTGTTGTAGGGCCCAGCGACCAAGAGCATCGCCGGGGTCACCTGGCAGCCGAGCTGGCCCTGGGTGTAACACACGGTGCCGTCCATCTGCAAGGGGCCGCCCTGGGCGAGTCGGTTGAAGATCACGCGGGCCACCTTGGGCATGTTGAACGGGTAGTACCCCTCCTCCTGGGTGATCGAGGCCGCGATGATCAACTGATACGCGTTCAGACCGTTCAGCGTCGTCGAAGGCGACAGTCCCACCGACGCGGCCTGGCGGGCGAAGCTCGAGGTCATCTGGCCCAGCAGCTCCATCGGCGTCTCGCCCGGCGCGAGCACGTAGTCCCCCGCGCCAATGAGCCCTTCGAGCGAGCTGGCCGGATGGTAGGCGTTCTGGGCAGCGGCGGCGACGGCATCCGCCACGAAGCTGTTGGCGAAGGCGTCACCCTTGGCTGAGGCGACGCCCGTGACCGCCACCTCGTGCAGCGTCATCAAGGGCGCCACCGCCACCACGTTCGGTGGGCCGCCGAGTATCGACTTCACCTGGGCGAACGACGAGTTCTGGCGGATGCCGTAGGTGCCGACGCGCACCGTTGGGGCGCCGAAGAGCACCGTGTCGATCCGAAAGGCCAGCGGCGAGCCGATCACGCCCTCGGCGTGCATTTCGCCAGCGATCGCCGAGAGCGAAGCCCCGGGGTTCACGGTCACGTACTCTTCGCGACCCTGGCCGCCGATCGGACTGACCTGGAGCACGAACCAGATCACCGCCGCCAGGAGTAGCACGAACGAGACGGCGAGGACACGCACGAGCGGTCTAGAGAGCATTGAGGCCATCTAGGTAGTTTTGCAGCATGATCACCGCGGCAGCGCTGTCGATGTGCTCGCGGTGCTGTCGTGCCTTCATTCCGGCGCCAGACAGCGACCTTTGGGCCTCTCGGGTCGTCAAGCGCTCATCCCACTGGATGACCTCCATGTCAGGCAGGGTCCGCTGAATCGACTCGTAGAGCTGATCCGCCAACGAGGTGCTGGCCGTCTCTTTGCCCGAGAGGGCCACCGGGCGGCCCACCACGATCAGGACCACCGACTCGTCCTGGACCAATCCGGACAATGCGCTCATCAGCGACTCGTCGGCCGCGAGCGCGGGCCGTGGGAAGGCCATCGTCTGAGCGGAGTCGGTTATGGACACCCCGCAACGTCTGGTCCCGGGGTCGATGCCGAGGATCCTGGCCATCAGCTACAACGCGGCGGCGGCGGCCAGGACCTGATCGATCCCGCCGGCATCACGACCACCCGCGAGTGCGAGCCTCGACGATCCGCCGCCGCCGCCGCCGACCAGCGCGGCCAACTCCTTGACCGCACTCTGGGCGTCGAGCGATTCGTCCGACGCCACCACGATGGCCACCTTGTCGTCGCTCGTTCCCGCCAGCACCACGACCCGCCGCCCGCGGCGTTGGAGGTCCTGGGCCAGCGTTCGCAACTGCTCGCCGGGGTAACCATCGACCCGCGCGACGAGTACCTCACCGTCGCTCCGAGCGTGCAGCTGATCCGCGAAGGTCGACAGCTGCGCCTGGCGCAGCGAACCTACTTCTCGCTCCACCTCGCGCTGGCGCTCGACGAGACGTTCCAGCGCCGGCACGACGTCGTCCAGCGACGTTTTCAGGAGCGCGGCCACGGAACCGAGCGCGCCCTCCATCTCGTGGCTGCGCCGGTAGGCGCCCATTCCACTGATGGCCTCGATACGACGGGTGTTCGAACCGATCGAGGCCTCGCTCACGATCTGGATCTGCCCGATGTCGCCGAGGCGGTCGACGTGGGTGCCGCCGCAGAACTCGAGGCTGTGCGAGCCCGCGCGCACGACCCGGACCCGATCGCCGTACTTGTCGCCGAAGAACGCAATCGCCCCCATCGTCTCGGCCTCCTGCTTGGTGGTCTGGATGGTCTCGACGCCCTCGTTGGCCACCACGTCGGTATTCACGAGGGTGAGTATCTCGGTGACCTCCTCGCTGGCCAGCCCCGCACCGTGCGCGAAGTCGAAGCGCAGACGGTCCGGCCCGACGTACGATCCCTGCTGGCGGACGTGGTCGCCGAGCACGGACCGAAGCCCGGCGTGCAGCAGGTGCGTGGCGGTGTGGTTGCGCCTCGTGGCCTCGCGCCGCTCGGGATCGATGGTCGCCACGCACGCCTGGCCCGCCAGGACCTCGCCGGTGACGCGCCCGCGGTGGGCGAAGAGCCCTCCCGCGACGTTCTGGGTGTCGAGGACCTCGAACCGGCCGGTCTCGGTGACGACCGTACCGCGGTCTCCGACCTGGCCGCCGGATTCGGCGTAGAAGGGCGTCGAGTCGAGGAAGAGCTCGCTGGTGCCGTCCGTGCCCCCCAGGACCGCCAGGACCGTCGTCTCGATGCTGTAGCGCGAGATGTCGCGGCCCACGAACTCCGTCGGACCGCTTCGCTCGATGAGCTCGCGGTACTGGGAGTCGTCGGCGAGGTTGAGCGCCTTGGAGCCGGACCGGGCGCGCTCTCGCTGAAGGCTCATGGCATCGTCGAACACGGCGCGCTCGACGCTCAGGCCCGATTCGGCGACTATCTCGTCGGTGAGCTCGATCGGGAACCCGTGGGTGTCGTGAAGCCGGAAGGCCACGTCGCCGGGAAAGACCGTCGAGCCGCTCGCCAGGACCTGCTCCTGGGCCTCTTCGAGCAGCGACAGGCCCGTTCGCAGCGTGCGCGCGAAACCCGCCTCCTCGCGCTCGAGGATCGACACGATCAGGTCCCGGTCCTTCACCAGCACCGGATAGGTCGCACCCATCTTCTCGATGGTGGCGTCGACCAGCGCGGCCGAGAGCGGCGCCTCGGAACCGGCGCGCCGCGCGGCCAGGACCGCGCGGCGGATGATGCGCCGAAGCACGTAGCCGCGGCCTTCGTTCGTCGGCAGCACGCCGTCCGAGACGAGCATCGTCATCGCTCGGCCGTGGTCGGCGATGCGCCGGATCGCGACGTCGGTCGCTTCGTCGCGGCCGAGCGCCACGCCGATCGAGCGCGAGGCGGTCTCGAGCAGCGGCGCGAAGAGGTCCGTGGCGAATACCGATTCAACGCCGTTGAGAATCGAGAGGGTGCGGTCGAACCCGGCGCCGGTGTCGATGTTCTTCTTGGGCAGCTCGGTCAGGGTGCCGCCCGGGCCCTTCTCGTATTGCATGAAGACGAGGTTCCAGAACTCCATGAAGCGGTCTTCGTCCCCGAAGGCTGGCCCGCCGTCGGCGCCGAAGGCCGGCCCCTTGTCGAAGAAGATCTCCGAGCACGGCCCGCACGGCCCGGTGTCGCCCATGCCCCAGAAGTTGTCCTCGTCGAGGCGCTGGATGCGCTCGGGGCGCACGCCGATGATGTCGCGCCACATCTCCTCGGCCTCGTCGTCGGTGGTGTGGACCGTCACCCAGAGCTGCTCGGGGTCCAGGCCGAAGCCCTCGGTGATGAGACCCCAGGCCAGCTTGATGGCGCCTTCCTTGAAGTAGTCGCCGAACGAGAAGTTTCCCATCATCTCGAAGAAGGTCAGGTGGCGCAGCGTCGTGCCGATGATCTCGATGTCCGGCGCCCGGAAGCACTTCTGGATCGACACCGCCCGGGGGTAGGGCGCGACCTCTTCCTCGGTGAAGTAGGGCTTGAACGGCACCATCCCCGCGACGGTGAACAGCAGCGAAGGGTCGTGCGGAATCAAGCTCGCCGAGGGAACGATGGTGTGCCCGTTCTCGGCGAAATAGTTGAGAAATATAGAACGTAGTTCGGCGGCTTCCACCCGTTCACTCTACCGGCGGGCCCTGATCGGCCGCAGTGGCCGCCCCGGTCCGGGCCCGCCACTGTTCCACCAAGTCCTTCTCATGGCCGTAGCCGGAGGGATCGAAGAAGTGCGATCCGACGAGCGAATCCGGCAGGTACTGCTGGTCCACCCAACCGTTGTCGAAGTCGTGCGGGTAGTCGTAGCCCAGGCCGAAACCCAACTCGCCGGCGCCACGGTAGTTGGAGCCGCGCAGATGGTCGGGCACCTCGACGAGTCCACCCGCCTGGACCGCTCGCGTCGCCGCGCCCAGAGCGCGCGTGACCGCGTTGCTCTTGGGGGCCAGGGCCAGCGTCAGCGTGGCGTGGGCGAGGGTGAGGCGCGCCTCGGGCAGTCCGACGAACTCGACGGCCCGGGCCGCGGACTCGGCGACCAGCAGTCCCGTGGGATCGGCCAACCCGACGTCCTCGCTGGCGAGGATGACGAGGCGCCGCGCGAGGAACCTCGCGCTCTCCCCACTTTCGAGCAGCGTCACCAACCAGTAGAGCGCCGCGTCGGGGTCGGAGCCGCGAACGGACTTGATGAGGGCGCTGACCTGGTCGTAGTGCGTGTCGCGGGACTGGTGGTAGAGACGTCCGTCGCGGGCCTGGGCCACGTGCTCGACCTCGACGGCCGCCTCCTCGCCCGACTGGGCCCTGGCGAGCATGAGGGCGGTGTCCAGCGTCGTGAGCGCCGCGCGCGCGTCGCCATCGGCCGACGAGGTGATCGCCTCGAGCGCCTCGTCGCTGACCGCGACGCCGCGCAGCTCCATGCCACGGCGCACCAGCACCTCCAGGTCGGCTCCGGTGAGGCTGCGCAGGCGCCACAGCGTGGAGCGGCTCATGAGCGCCGCGTTGACCTCGAAGTACGGGTTCTCGGTCGTGGCGCCGATAAGGACTATCTCGCCCGACTCGGTCGCCGGCAGCAGGAGGTCCTGCTGGGCCTTGTTAAACCGGTGGACCTCGTCGATGAAGAGCACGGTGCGCTGGCCGCGCTCACCGAGACGTTCGCGCGCCCTGGCGATGGCCTCGCGCACGTCCTTCACGCCCCCGCTCACCGCCGAGAGGCTTTCGGTCGCGTAGCCCGCCTCGCTGGACATGATGCGCGCCAGCGTGGTCTTACCGGTGCCCGCCGGGCCCCAAAGGATCATCGAGGTCAGCCGTTTCGCGTCAACGAATCGCCGCAGCGGCCCCTCGGGACCCACCAGGTGCTCCTGTCCCACGATCTCGTCCATGGACCTGGGACGCAGCAACTCGGCCAGCGGAGCGGCCTGGCGCAGGCGCTGGGCGACGGCGTCATCGAACAGAGACGTGGCTCACGAACCTTTCGGGGCGAACTTCAGGTGAAGTTCCCGGATCTGGCGGGCGGTGATGTCCTTGGGAGCTCCGGTCATGAGATCCGTGCCCGACTGGGTCTTGGGAAAGGCGATGACCTCTCGGATGTTCTCCTCGCCCGCGAAGATCGCCACCAGCCGGTCAATGCCGAAGGCGAAGCCCGCGTGGGGCGGCGCACCGAACCTGAAGGCGCCGAGCAAGAATCCAAAGCGGCCCTGGGCCTCCTCGTCGGTGATCCCGAGGGCCTTGAAGACCCGCGACTGGATATCGGCGCGGTGGATGCGCACCGAGCCGCTGCCCAGCTCCCATCCGTTCAGCACCAGGTCGTAGGCCTGGGACCTCACCTTCACCGGGTCGGTCTCGATCAGGTCGAGGTCGTCGGGGTGGGGCATCGTGAAGGGATGGTGCGCGGCCTGGGGGTTGCCGTCCTCGTCGATCCCCTCGAACAAGGGGAACTCGGTGACCCAGACGTAGCGGTGGGGCCCCTCGCTCACCGGCGGCGAGCCGAGCGTCACGCGCAGCGCCCCGAGGAACTTGCAGGCGTTGGCGTACTCGTCGGCCACGCACAGCACGATGTCGCCCACCTGGGCGTCGTCGACGCCGGCGATCGCCGCCGCCTCGGTCTCGCTGAGGAACCGCGCCAACGGGGAGTCGAGTCCCTCGGCGGTGACTCGGAACCACGCTAGGCCCTTGGCGCCGAGCTCTTTGGCCTGGTCAGTCAGCTGGTCGAGACGGCTGCGGGTCATCGCCGCGCCGCCGGGCACGCGCATGGCCTTCACGGTCGCCGCGGCGAAGGCCTTGACCTCAGTCGATGCGAACACGTTCGAGAGGTCGTGCAGGAGCATCGCGAAGCGAAGGTCGGGCTTGTCGGTGCCGTAGAGGTCCAAGGCTTGGGCCCAGGTCATCGACTCGATGGTCCCGGGCCTCACGCCGGTCGCCTCTTCGGCGGCGTCGAGCACCGCGCGCGACACGAAGCCCATGACGTCGTCCTGGGTGACGAAGCTGGCCTCGACGTCGAGCTGGGTGAACTCGAACTGGCGGTCCGCGCGCAGGTCCTCGTCGCGCATGCATCGCGCAATCTGGTAGTAGCGGTCGAAACCACCCACCATCAGGAGCTGCTTGGCGATCTGGGGGCTCTGGGGCAGCACGTAGAACTCGCCCGGGTGCAGCCTCGACGGCACCACGAACTCCCTCGCGCCCTCGGGCGTCGGGGCCCACAGCAGCGGCGTCTCCACCTCGCAGAAGCCCTGCGCGTCCATCGCGGCGCGCAGTGAGCGGTTGACCGCCGCGCGCAGGCGCAGGTTGTATTGCATCTTCTCGCGGCGCAGGTCGAGGAAGCGGTGGCGAAGGCGCACCTGCTCGTCGATTTCGACGCGGTCGTCGAGCTGAAACGGCGGCGCCTCGGCGGCCGAGAGTATCTCCACGTCGCACTCGGTGAGCTCGACCTCGCCGGTGGCGAGACGCTCGTTGACCGTGCCTTCCGGTCGGTGCGAAACGACGCCGGTGACGCGCACCACGTACTCGCTGCGCGCGTCGACCGATCCGTCGACGACGACCTGAAGGATCCCCGAGCGGTCGCGCACGTCCAAGAAGGCCAGGTGCTCGCCGTGCTCGCGCCGCTTGGCGACCCATCCGCAGACCGTCACCCGCTGGCCGACGAGGGTCGGACCGACGGAACCGCAGAGGCAGTCGCGCAGGCTGGTGGCTTCATGGTTCTTCGACATCTTCACTTCAATTCGTCAGTAGGTTCGAGACCGCAGCCACTACGTCGCCAAGCGCGACGGTCTGCTGGGCCTGCTCGAAGTTCTCGCTCCGCAGGTCCCTAATCGTAACCTGACCGGCGCCATGCTCCATGGGGCCGATCAGCAGCGCGAGACGGGCGCCGGACCTGTCGGCGACCTTCATCTGCGATTTCATGGAGCGACCGTCGTACGAACGGCTCGTCGCGAAGCCGGCCGATCGCAGACGGTCCACCAGCACCGTCGCGTCGTCGAGGCCGGTGGTGTCCACCACGAAGAGGTCGAGCGTCCGGTTGATCAGCGCGGAGTCCAGGTCCTCGGCCTCGCGCGCGAGCAGCAGGCGCTCGATGCCGCTGCCGAAGCCGACGCCGCTGGTCGGCTTGCCGCCGAGCTGCTCGGCCAGCTTGTCGTAGCGCCCGCCGCCGCCGATCGACTTCTGGGACCCCTCGAGCGCGTCGCTGACGAACTCGAAGGTGGTGCGGGTGTAGTAGTCGAAGCCGCGCACCAGGCGCGGGTCGAGGACCGCCTCGATGCCGAGCGTCGCCAGGCCCGCGACCACGCGCTCGAAGTGCTCGCGGCAGTCGTCGCACAGGTGGTCGGGCAGCATTGGTCCCCGCGACGTCACGGCGATGCAGGGCTCCTTCTTGCAGTCGAGCACCCGCAGCGTGTTCTCGCCCCAGACCAGGCGGTGCTCGTCGCACAGCTGGTCGACGTTCGCCTCGAGGAAGTCGCGCAGGACGCTGACGTACGCGCCGCGACACTCGTCGTGGCCCATGGAGTTGAGCAACAGGCGCACGCGCGTCATGCCCAGCGCCGCGTAGAAGCGCCACGCGAGCGCGATGACCTCGACGTCGACGGCGGGGTCGTCGGTGCCCAGCACCTCGACACCGAGCTGGTGGTGCTGGCGGTAGCGTCCGGCCTGGGGTCGCTCGTAGCGGAAGGCCGGCGTCACGTACCAGGCCTTCCAGGGCGTGGTGGGTTGGTGCTGGATGTAGGCCCGCACGATCGGCGCGGTGCCCTCGGGGCGCAGCGCGTAGACGCGGTCACCGCGGTCCGTGAAGACGTACATCTCCTTCTTGGCCACCTCGCTGTTCTCGCCGATGCCGCGGTGGAAGACCCCGACCTCCTCGAACAGCGGCGTGAGCGCCAGGGAGAACCCGTACCGGTACGCGAAGTCGGCGAAGATGGCGACGAGGCCCTCCCACTGCGCGGACTGGGGCCCGAGGACGTCGTGGGTCCCGAACGGCGCCTGGAACGTCGTAACCGGTTCGCTCATGATGTCTTATTCCGTCCGGGAAGCTGTCGAAAGGCGTCAAAGACGCCATCGACACTCTTCAGTGCCGTCAAGAGGCTACTGAGGTGCGCGGGATCGGCGAGCTCGACGTCGAAGATCATCCTCACGATTCGCGATCCCGAGGTCGACGTGCTGCTCGAGATGATGTTGAGGTGGTACTCCGCCACGACCTTGGAGACGTCCAGCAGCAACCGCGAGCGGTCGAAGGCCATGATCTCCAGTACGGCGCGGTACTGTCCGTCGCCCGAACCGTCCCACTCGACGTCGATGATCCGCTCGCCGAGTCGCTGGGCCAGCGCCACCGCGTTCGAGCAGTCGTCGCGGTGGATCGAGACCCCGCGTCCCTGGGTGATGAAGCCCATGATGGCGTCGCCGGGCACCGGCGAGCAGCACCGGGCCATGTGGATCATGACGTCGTCGAGTCCCTCGACGTAGACGCCCGCCGTGCGCCGCGTCGAGCGGTTGGTTCGCGGCATCTTGGTGACCGTGGTGGGCAGCTGCTCCGCCTCTCCCCCGTGCAGTTCACGGTCGAGCCGCTGGACCACCGCCAGGGCCGAGATCTGGCCACTGTCGATCGACACGTAGAGCGCGTCGAGGTCCTCGAGATTGAGCGCCGAGATCACCGCGTCGAGCGCGCTCGAGGAGAGCGACGTCGATATCGGGAGCCCTTCGCGGCGCAGCGCCTTGGTGAGCTCCTCGCGGCCGCCCTCGATCGCGTCCTCGCGGCGCTCACGCTGGAACCACTGGCGGATCTTGGACTTGGCGCGCGAGGACATCGCGATGTTCAGCCAGTCGCGCGACGGCCCGGCCGAGGAGTTCTTGCTGGTGACGATCTCGACCACGTCGGCCGAGTGCAGCGCCGTGTCGATCGGGACCAGCCGGCCGTTCACCTTGGCGCCCACGCAGTGATGGCCGACCTCGGTGTGCACGGCGTAGGCGAAGTCGATGGGCGTGGCGCCCTCGACCAGCGCGATGACCCGGCCCTTGGGCGTGAAGACGTAGACCTCGTCCTGGCCGAGGTCCAGCTTCAGGGCCTCGAGAAAGGCGATCGGGTCGTGCTCCTCCTCTTCGACGTCGACGAGGCGCTGCATCCACGCGATCTCCTTGTTCGACGCGCCCTCCTTGTAGCCCCAGTGCGCCGCGATCCCGAACTCGGCGCGACGGTGCATCTCGAGCGTGCGCACCTGGACCTCGACCGACTTGCCCCGCGGTCCGATCACGGTGGTGTGTAGCGACTGGTAGAGGTTGAACTTCGGCGAATTGATGTAGTCCTTGAAGCGGCCCTGCACCGGCGACCACAGCGCGTGGATGGCCCCGAGCACCGCCCAGCAGTCGCGGTCGTCGTCGACGATCACGCGCAGGCCCACCAGGTCAAAGATATCGTCGAACTCCTTGCCCCCGACGACCATCTTTTCGTAGATGCTCCAGAGGTGCTTCGGCCGCCCGCGCACGTCGGCCTTGATCGCGAAGCTCTCCAGCTTCGCGATCAGCGTGTCCATGACCTCGGCGAGGTAGGCCTCGCGTTCGGGCTGGCGCGCCGCGACCATTTGCTCGATCTCGGCGTAGCGCTTGGGGTGCAGCGTGGCGAAGCTCAGGTCCTCGAGCTGCCACTTGACCTGCTGGACTCCCAGCCGATGGGCCAGCGGACTGTAGACGTCGAGGGTCTCCTGGGCGATCGCGCGCTGACGGTCCATCGGCATCACCGAGATCGTGCGCATGTTGTGCAGCCGGTCGGCCAGCTTGATCAGCAGCACCCGCCAGTCCTGGGCCATGGCGATGAACATCTTGCGGATGGTGGCGGCCTGCTGGGCCTCCTTCGAGTCGAACTCGAGCCGGTCGAGCTTGGTCACGCCGTCGACCACCGCGGCCACCTGGTCCCCGAACTCGTGGACCAGCCACTGCGTCGTGATCCCGGTGTCCTCGACGGCGTCGTGCAGCAGGGCCGCCACGATGGTCGGCGCGTCCAGGCCCAGGTCGGCCACGATGCCCGCCACCGCGATCGGGTGGGTGACGTAGGGCTCACCGGTCCTTCGAAGCTGGCCCTCGTGGGCGTTGATCGCGGCCCGGCCGGCCCGGCGGATCAGCTCGTGGTCGCCGTCGGCGTGATGCTGCGCGTAGATGGCGATCAGACGCTCGACCGAGCCCGTCAGCGCGCTGTCCGGCGTCGATCGTGAAGTGAGACTGACCATGAGGTCAGCCTACCGGTGACCTATCGGCGCTTCTGCTTGCGCGCCCGGGGTTTGACCATCGTCGCGGTCGCGGATCTGGTCGAGCCGACCGTGCGCTGGGCGCCTTCGCCGCTCATGCGAGCCGCGGCGGCGGGGCTCAGCGCGGCCCGGTCCGCGCGCTGGCCCACGCGCGCCGCGAGGTCGCGGAAGCGCGGCTCGCGCTCCTTCATGATCGCCAGCAGCGGGCTGGCGATGAAGATCGACGAGTAGGCCCCGCTGAAGAGTCCCACGCACAGCGCCAACCCGTAGTTCTGCAGGGTCGTCGCGCCGAGGATGTAGGCGCCGACGATCAGCACCGACAGCACGGGCAGGATCGCCACGAGTGAGGTGTTGATCGAGCGCGCCAGCGTCTGGTTCATCGAGAGGTTCACCATGTCCGAGTAGGTCATGTCGCCCGCCTTCAGCACGCCCCCGGTGTTGTCGCGAACCCGGTCGAAGACGACCACCGTGTCGTAGAGCGAGTAGCCGAGGATGGTCAGGATTGCGATGACGGTGTCGGGGGTGATCTGGAAGCCCATCAGCGAGAAGACGCCGACGGTGACGAGCAGGTCGTGGACCATGGCGGCGAAGGCCGCGCCGGCCATCTTGGGCTCGAAGCGGACGCTGATGTAGCTGACCACGGCGATGAAGAAGACGATCAGGGCCTCAATGGCGCGGTTGGTGATCTGGCCGCCCCACGTCGGTCCGACGCTGCTGGTGGACACCTGGTCCCCGTTCTTGTGGGCGACCTTGGCCATCGCGTCGACCACCTTGGTGGTGACGCTCAACTGTTTGCCCGCCGAGAGGGCGTTCAGGTCCGCGGTCACCTCGTAGGTGCCGCTGCCCAGCTTCTCGACCGTGGGCTGGACCAACCCGGCCTGCTCGACGGCGTGGGTCATCGTGGTGATCGAGGTGTTGGGCGCGAGGACCTCCCACGAGCTGCCGCCCTTGAAGTCGATGCCCAGGTTGAAGCCGCGGATGGCGAGCGAGCCCATGCCGAGCACGATGATGATGATCGAGATTGTGAACCACGTCTTCTTGCGTCCGACGAAGTCGATCGTGGTGAGCCCCTGGTAGAGGCGACCGAAGTGGCCCGGAGCCTTGGTCTCGTTATCCATTCGGCGAGCCTCCCGACGTGAGCCCAGCAGCCATTGACAGCATCGAGTCGCTCTGTGAGCCTCGCCGACCGAGCAGGATCACCAGCGGGCGCGTGAAGTACCAGGTGATGGCCACGTCCATGATCGTGGAGAGTCCGAGGAAGAAGGCGAAGCCCCGCACGTCGCCCACCGCGATCAGGTAGAGCAGCACGGCCGCCAGGAGGCTGACGGTGTCCGCGGCCAGGACCGTGCGCCACGCCGAGCGGAAACCGCGGTCGACCGACGACCTGATCGAGCGCCCTGCTCGGGCCTCGTCTTTGAGTCGTTCGAAGTACACGATGTAACTGTCGACGGTGATGCCAATGGACACAATTAATCCGGTGACACCAGCCAGGTCGAAGCTGGGCGCGAAGGCCGTGTGGCCAAGCGCCGAGATGATCGCCCAGAGCAGCGCCGCGGTGGCGCTGAGGCCCAGCACGATGACCAGGCCCAGTGCGCGGTAGTAGAGGATGGTGTAGAGCAGCACCAGCGCCAGGCCGACCAGTCCGGCCGCGAGTCCCGCCACCAGGGCGCTGTGGCCGAGCGTCGGCGAGATGGTCTCGGTGGTGAGCGGCTCGAGGCGAACTGGCAGCGCGCCGAACTCCATCGCGAGGGCAAGGTTCTTCGCCGAAGCTTCGGTGAACGAGCCGGAGATCTGCCCGGATCCGCCGAAGCTGGTGGGCGACGCATCGGTCGGCTGGATCATCGGCGCCGACTGGACCACTCCGTCGAGCTCGATGGCCACGAGCTGGTGGAAGTTCTTCTTGGCGACCGCGTCCCAGAGCGGGCTGCCCGACGACGTCAGGTTGTAGTTCACGACCCACGCACCAACCTGGTCCTGCTGGGCCACCGCCTTGGAAACGGACTGGCCGGTCATCTGAGCCGGACCGAGCAGGTACCGCACGCCCGGCTGCCCGAGTTGCGGGAGGATGACCACCGCATTCTTGTCGTCGTTCGCCGGAGCGGTCGAGGCGACCTTGGCGAAGGCCGGGTCCGATGGAAGGTTCGTCGACGTCCACCCGGCCGTCGTCTGAGGCGCTTGGACAACGTTAAGATTCGCCGCCGTCATCGCGTACTGACTCGCGCACGATGACGGAAGCTTCTGCTTGCCGATGCTGTAGACCTTCGCATCCTCGGTGACCTGGCAGAGCACGGGCCGGAAGAGCAGTTGCGCAGTCTGGCCGATCTGCCCCAGGATTTGGCGGGCGTTGGTGACGCCCGGAACGCTAACCACGACGTTCTTGCCCTGGAGGTTCACCTGCGCACCCGAGACGCCAAGTCCGTTGACGCGGTTGGTCAGGACAGCCACGACCTCTTGCATGTCGGCGTTGGTGGCGTGGGTGGCCGGCTTGTAGACGACCGACAGGCCGCCAGCGAGGTCGAGACCCAACTTGGGTCCCCAGCCGAGCGAGAGGGTCGTTATCAGCGATCCGAACGAGATAACAAGTACCAGGACGAGGCTGACGATCATCGACCGTCGTGATCCAACTGGCGAAGCCATTCTTACTTGTCGCCTTCTTGGTTCTTGGTCTCGTCATCCGATGATTCAGGCACAACCACCTCGTACTTGCGCGCGATCGCCGTCGGCACGAACTCCAGCTCCACGCCACTGGTGCTACGCAGCGTGACCAGGTCGTCATCCTGCTTCACTACCGTGCCCACGAAGCCGCCGATTGTCTGGGCGCGGTCGCCCACCTCGACCTTGCGGCCCTGGAGTCGAGCGGCCTTCTGCTTGCGGTTGCGCGGGCGAAGGTAGAAGAAGTAGAGCCCACCGAAAACGACCACGTAAATAATAAGTATCGAAGATGAGCCACTTGAGGCGCCTAAGAACATGTGAAATTCCTCCGTCAATGGACAAGGAAACCCTAGTCGCTCCGGGGGTCGGGCCTAGACCAGTCCTCCGCCACGAGGCCGAATGCCCATGTGCTCGAACGCTCTTTCGGTCGCCACGCGGCCCCGGGGGGTGCGAATGAGCAGCCCCTCGCGCAGCAGATACGGCTCGTAGGCATCCTCGATCGTGGCCGTCTCCTCGCCGCACGCGTGCGCCAACGTCGTCAGTCCTACCGGGAGATTGGCGAACTGGCCGCACAGCAGGCCGAGTATCCGCCGGTCGATCTTGTCCAGCCCGTACTCGTCGACCCCGAAGAGGTCGAGCGCTTCGACCGCAACCTCGGTGTCGACGACACGGTGGCCCTGGACCGCCGCGAAGTCGCGCACCCGGCGCAGCAGGCGGTTCGCGATCCTGGGCGTGCCACGGCTTCGCCCGGCGATGATCGCCGCCGCGTCCTCGGCGATCGACACATCCAGCAGGGCCGCGGAACGCTCCACGATCACCGTGAGTTCAGCGACGTCGTAGAGATCGAGCTGTCCGATGAACCCGAAGCGGTCGCGCAGCGGTGCCGCGACGAGTCCTGTTCGCGTCGTGGCCCCCACCAGCGTGAAGCTGGGCAGATCGAGGCGAATGGCTCGCGCCGACGGCCCTCGACCGATCATTACGTCGAGCCTGCGGTCCTCCATCGCCGGATAGAGGACCTCCTCGACCGCGCGCGAGAGCCGGTGGATCTCGTCGATGAAGAGCACGTCGCCGTCCTGGAGATCGGTCAGCAGCGCCGCCAGGTCCCCCGGCCGCGAAAGCACCGGACCCGACGTGATGCGAAGCCCCGAACCCATCTCGACGGCCACGATGCCCGCCAGCGAGGTCTTGCCCAGGCCTGGCGGTCCGGCGAAGAGCAGGTGGTCCACGCTCTGCCCGCGCGCGCGGGCCGAACCCAGCACGATCTCGAGGTGCCGCACGAGCTCGTGCTGGCCCACGAAGTCGTGAAGCGTGCCCGGACGCAGCGAGACCTCCATGCGTCGCTCCTGCTCGTCGGCCACCGGCGTCACCACGCTCTGGAGCGGTTCGAGGTCGATGTCGCGCCGGCTCATGCTCGCCTCAAGTGTGCCAGCGCTTCTCTCAGGGCGTCGGGCTCGTTGTCGGGCAGTTCCACGCCGTCGAGGGCCTGGCGGATCTCCGCGACGTTGTAACCAAGCGCGCGCAGCGCGTCCTCGATGGCGTTCGAGCGCACCGCCGGCCTGCTCGAAGCCTCGGCGCCACCCGTGGAGGCGACCTTGCCCTTGAGCTCGAGCACGATGCGGCTCGCGGTCTTGGGTCCGATTCCGGGTATCTGGGCAATCCGCTTGGCGTCGCCGGTCTCGATCGCGCGGGCGAGCTCATTCCTCGACGCCATACGAAGTGCCGCCAGCGCGGTCGCGGGACCCACTCCGGGCGTCACGAGGAGCATCTCGAAGAACTCGCGGTCCGCGTAGTCGAGGAATCCGTAGAGCAGGATCGCGTCGGCACGCACCACGGTGTAGACGAAGAGCTCGAGTGATTCTCCCGGCCGGAGCTCCTCGGCGGTGGCGACGTGCACCTCGTAGCCGACACCCTGCACGTCGAGCACCACCGCCCCGTTGGCGTGGTGGTGCAGCACGTGTCCTTCGAGCCACCCAATCATGCGAGCTTCTCCGCTGGGTAATGGCGCTCCATTCGCACCATCATGAAGTAAGTGATCGCCAGCGCCAGGGCGTCGGCGGCGTCGGCGGGCTTGGGGATCTCCGCCAGCCCACAGAGCCGGGCGACCATGCCCTGGACCTGCACCTTGCTCGCCGCCCCGTATCCCGTGACCGCGAGCTTCACCTGCTGGGCGGTGAACTGGCGCACCGGAAGATCGACGGCTCCGGCGAGGGCCACCGCGACACCGCTGGCCTGAGCCACGGGAATCGCCGTCTTGGCGTTGGTCTGGTAGAAGACCCGCTCGACGACCACCGCGTCGGGAGAGGTTTCTTCGAGCAGGGTGCGCAGCTCGATCAGGAGTTGGCTGAGTCGGCGTTCCACCGGGGTCGATGGGTCCGTCTCGACGACACCCGCGCGAACAGCCCGAAAGGATTCCAGTCCGTCGAACGACCCTTCGACCAGGCCGTAGCCACATCGAGTCAGACCGGGGTCGATTCCGAGTACGAACATACGTTCGATACTACACAAGACTGGTCAGCATATGAAGCACTGACCAACCACGGGCGGCGTTGCCACCACCCCTTCCACCACCTACGCCGATGCCCGCGACCCTACTCCTCGTACGCCGCGAGGATCTCTTCAGGGACGTCGAAGTTGGCGAACACGTTCTGGACGTCGTCGTGGTCGTCGATCGCCTCCATGAACCTCAGGATCTTCTTCGCGTCCGCCTCGTCGGTCACTTCGATGGAGTTCTGAGCCACCAGGGTCAGCTCCGCGCTGAGGACCTTCACGCCGAAACCCTCGAGCGCGTCGCGAACCTTGCCGACCTCGTGGGGCTCGGTGGTGACGATGAAGTTCTGGCCCTGGGCCTCGAAGTTCTCTCCGCCGGCCTCCATGACCCACTCCAGGAGCTGATCCTCGTCGATCGGTCCCTGGATCTCGAGGACCCCCTTGCGGTCGAACTGCCACGAGACGGCGCCGGGCTCGGCGATGGTCCCACCGTTCTTGCCGAAGAGGTGCTTGATCTCGGCGCTGGTGCGGTTTCGGTTGTCGGTCAAGGTCTCGACGATGACCGCGATCCCGCCCGGGGCGTACCCTTCGTAACTGATGGCCTCGTAGCGCACGCCCTCCAGCTCGCCAGTGCCGCGCTTGATGGCCCGTTCGATTGTGTCGATCGGCACCGACGCCTCGCGGGCCTTCTGGAACATGGTGCGCAGGCTGGCGTTGGTCGACTGGTCGCCCCCTCCCTCGCGGGCGGCCACTTCCACTTGACGGATCAGCTTGGCGAACACCTTGGCGCGGGCGCTGTCTTTGGCGCCCTTGCGATGCTTGGTCGTTGCCCACTTCGAATGGCCGGACATAGTTCCTCCTGCCCCCTGGGGCGACCCAACTCTATCGAAGACTACAGAGAGTCAACGAAGAGACGGTGCACGCTCGCGTCGCTCGTCAGTTCCGGGTGGAACGAGCAGCCCCACGCGTTGTCCTGGCGCACGAGCACCGGATGCATGCCATCGCCGTGATCGAGGCTCGCCAGCACCTCCACGTCCGAGGACCACGTTTCAATCTTGGGCGCTCGAATGAAGACGCCCGGCACCGTGCCGACACCTTCCACGTCGATCGGTGTCTCGAAGCTGGCGATCTGGCGCCCGTAGCCGTTGCGTCGCACGGCGACGTCCAGCAGACCGAAGCTCCACTGGTCGGCCCGGCCATCGAGCACCTCGCGGCTCAGGAGAATGAGTCCCGCGCAGGTGCCGAACACGCTCAGGCCATCGCGGAGCTTCTCCTCCAGCACGACGCGCATGCCTGATGTGTTGAGGAGGTGGGCGATCGTCGTGGACTCTCCGCCCGGCAACACGAGACCGTCCAGGCCCTCGAGCTGGTCGCAAGCCCGCACGGTGACAACCTCGGCGCCGAGTCGCTCCAGCGCCGCGACGTGTTCACGCACGTCGCCCTGGAGGGCGAGCACGCCAACGCGTGGCACTACCAACCGCGCTCGGCGAGACGGACCTCGAGCGTGGAGGTCTCGGCCCCGAGCATCGCTGCGCCCAGGCCGGTCGACACCTTGGCCACGACGCTGGCGTCGCGGAAGTGCGTGGTCGCCTCGACGATGGCGTGAGCCATGCGCACCGGGTCCTCGCTCTTGAAGATGCCCGATCCGACGAACACCGCCTCGGCGCCCAACTGCAGGACCAGCGAGGCGTCGGCCGGCGTCGAGATGCCCCCGGCACAGAACAGCGGGACCGGCAGCTGGCCGGTCGCGGCGACCTCCTGGACGAGCGCGAGCGGCGCCCCAAGGTCCTTGGCGAGCGCGAAGAGCTCCGACGTGTCGGCACTCGCGAGCCGGCGCATCTGGGCGTTTATCGTGCGGAGGTGGCGCACGGCCTCGACGACGTTGCCGGTGCCGGCTTCACCCTTGGAGCGGATGAGGCAGGCGCCCTCGCCGATGCGCCGCAGCGCCTCGCCGAGGTTGGTCGCGCCGCAGACGAACGGCACGGTGAAGCCCCACTTGTCGATGTGGTTCTCCTCGTCGGCGGGCGTCAGGACCTCGGACTCATCGATGTAGTCCACGTCGAGGGCCTGGAGGATCTGCGCCTCGGCGAAGTGGCCGATGCGGGCCTTGGCCATAACGGGAATCGTCACCGCGGCCTGGATGTCCTGGATCATCTGCGGGTCGCTCATGCGCGCGACGCCGCCGTCTCGTCGGATGTCCGAAGGCACGCGCTCGAGCGCCATCACCGCGACGGCGCCGGCGTCCTCGGCGATGCGGGCCTGCTCGGGATTGACGACGTCCATGATGACCCCGCCGCGGAGCATGTCCGCGAGGCCGCGCTTGACTACCGCCGAACCAGTGGTTGAAGTGTCTCTTGAGGAACTCATGCGTCCAGCCTAACTGGACCCACGCCCTACCACTCTTCGAGCGCCAGGGCTCGAATCTCCACGTCGTCCAGGTCGCTCAGGTCCCGTTCGGCGCGGTCGCACCGGATGTCGAACCAGATCCAGCGCCAGTCGTTGAACTTCGAGGTGGCGAAGAACGAGTCGCGCGGCACTTGCTTGCTCGCGCACTTGCGCAGCGCGCCCGCCAGTCCCAGCGGGTACCGGATGGCTGCGGCGGCGACCTCGTCGGCGCGGTACGCCATGCCCGCCCCGGCCAGCAGCCGGCGGTTCTCGTCGCTCAGGGGCGTCGCCGAAGCCACGCTCTCCCTGGTCAACTGGCCCAGGCGTTGACGGGCGAGGCAGTGCGCCACGACTCCTTCGAGCTCGATCAGTTCGAAGTCGCGCATCATCGCGCTCGTGACGAACAGGGAGAAATCGTCGCCGTTGGGCACGAGTGCGGCGTTGTAGCCGGGGTCGTCGACGATGAAGGCGCTGACGCCGTTGACGCCGAAGGTGGCGGCCAGGCGATCGATAACGGTGATCAGCCGCTGGCGGTCCTTGCTCGTGCCGCCTTCCTCAAACTGGTCGAGCATCACCGCACCCAGCGACAGACCGCGGCGCTCGTAGCCGGCCAGGCTGCGGCGGAGGTCCCACGCGTAGAGCAGGGCGACCACGACGCCGACGCCCGGCATCCACGGCACGATGAAGACGCCCGCGACGAGGGCCAGGGCGACGACACCGGCGATGATCGTCTGAGGCATGCGCTTGCGCACGACGAAGAGACGCACGGCCCTCTCGTTGGCGTGACGCTCGGCGCCCGACGGCGCGTAGGGGCTCTGCCAGGTGGGGTCGAGCACCGGCGCGACGTAGTGCGGGGTCCGGTCCCTCGACGAGTTTGACCTGCGCTGGCGCGATCGTTGCTTGGTTGCCACGGACCAAGGCTACCGCGCGGCCTCGAATCGCTCGCGCGCCGTGGCGTAGAGAGAGTCGTACGCGTCCACGAGAGCGCTCATGGACCAGCCCTGGGCGTAGTCTTTCGCCGCCGCGACGGCCTGCGGGGTCTCGCCGGCGAGCGCCTTGGCGATTGCCGCCTCGAGGGCTGCCTCGTCGCCGGGCGGGAAGAGGACTCCGTGCCCGCCCACCGCCTCGCGGTAGCCGCTGATGTCGCTCGCCACGACCACCGTCTCGCTCGCCATCGCCTCGAGCAGCACCAGCCCGAAGCTCTCGCCGTGCGTGGCGGGAGCCACCAGCGCGTTCGCCCGGCGCAGCCAGGCCCGCTTGTCGGCGTCGGCCACGGCTCCGGCGAACACGACCATCTCGTCGTGGCCGGCCAGAGCCTCGAGTCGGGCACGCTGGGGGCCGTCGCCTATCACCACGAGTCGCCACGGGTTCTCGCTGCCGGCGTTGTGGGCCCGCACGGCGCTGATGGCGTGCGCGGTCCCCTTGCGCTCTTCGAGGCGCCCGACCGTGAGAAGCACCGTCTCTGCCGATCGCTCGCGCGGCGTGGCGACGAACCGGTCCATCTCGAACCCGTTGAAGAGGACCGTGGCGTGCACACCCGCGGCCCGCTCGATGGTGGTTGCCGCGCTCTCGCTCACCGCCGCCGCGGCGTCGAGGCCCTTGGCGAGCACGCGCAGCACGGGCCTGGTGAGGTCCAGCGCCGGACCGGCGCCGCTGCGGTGGAACGTGCCGACCGCGGGGGCGGCGTGCGCGCGCAGCGCCGCCCAACCCACCAAGGGAGCGAACGGCTCGTGGAAGTGGACCACGTCGGGGGCGAACTCGCGAATAGACCGCAGCGCCCGACGGCTGGCCAGCGGCGAGAGGGTGAGCGGTGCCTTGGAGCCGTTGGCCGGCAACAACACCAGCCGCCCGAAGCGCTTCACCGTCGCCGCCGTATCGCACGACGACCGGTCGTGGCGGTCCGGAGCCACGATCAGCACCTCGTGACCGCGCCGCCCGAGCTCGCGGCTCATGGCCATCACCTGCTCCTGCACCCCGCCGAAGACCCCCAACGCGTACGGCGAGACCAGCGCGATTCGACTCGGGTTCACGGCTCGGTGAACCGCGGCTGCAGGACGTGCCACTGCTCGGGGGCCCGTCGGATCAGACCCTCGAGCTCGCGGGCGACCGACTGGGTGACCCGGGTCACGTCGTCGCGCAGCCGACCCTTGCGCAGCGCCTCGATCGGCGGCGTGATGACCGCGAAGTGGTCGCGCCCGGGACCCGCGTAGCACGCCGCCGCGACCAGCGTGGCCCCCGTGCGAAGCGCCAGCGTGGCCGGTCCCGCGGGTATCGTCACCACTTCTCCGAAGAACTCGACCTCGATCCCGTTGTGCTGGATGTCGCGGTCGCAGAGCAGACCGACGACCCCGCCCTCCTTCAGCGTCTGGAGCAGCACCGTGCTGGCGTGGGCGTTCAGCGGCTCGATCCGTATGCCGATCGACTCGCGCTTCTGCTTGAACCACTCGAAGAGCGCCGGCGGCTCCAGGTCCTCGGCCACGCACGTCATCTGAAGATCCAGCTGTGCCATGAACGATCCGCCCCACTCCCAGCTGCCGACGTGCGGAAGGGCAATGACCGTTCCCATGCCCCGCTGCCTCGCCTCGACCAGATGCTCGAGCCCCTCGCAGATCCGGAACCGGTCATAGATAGTGGAGCGCCCGATCGCGGGCAGCTTCGCGCTTTCGGCCCAGTACTGGCCGTAACTGACGAACGCCCGGTCGGTGAATCGCTCCACCAACGCCTCGTCGGCCGAGACGCCGGGCGCGCCGAGCGCGCGCGACACGTTGGCCTTAAGGTTCCGGCGCGACGCGGTGGCGCGACGTCCCACCACGCTCGCGATGCGACAGGCCAGCCACACGTCCACGCGCTCCGGCAGCGCCTCGAGCAGCGCGCCCAGGGACTTGAAGAGGGCGACTCGTGCCCTGGCGGTCACGGCTAGCGACGCGACGTGCGGCTCGGCCCTCGACGCAGGCGACTGGTGTGCTGATGGGCACGCATTGTCCTGGCGGGCGCCGGGGCCGGGCTGTCGGCGATCTGCCAGACCCGCCGGAATCGGCCGAGGGCGGTCATCGTCGTGAGCACCAGCATCACCCACAGCACCGGAATGAAGATCTGGTTCGCGAGCAGCGCCACCCCGAGCAGAATCATCCGCTCCGCGCGCTCCATGAGCCCGCCCCTGGCGTTCAGCCCCAGGCTCTCGGCCTTGCTGCGCTGGTAGGAGATCATGAAGGTCATGGTGACGATGGCGAACGGCAGCAGCACCAGCTGGCCGTGATGGTGGGCCGTCACGTAGTAGGCCACCCCGCCGAGCAGCGCCGCGTCCGAGAGCCGGTCGACGACCGAGTCGAAGTAGCTGCCACGCTGGCTGGCGCGATTCGACGCCTTGGCGACCGGACCGTCGAAGAGGTCGTGGGCTCCGGTGGCGATGAGCAGGAGTATGGCGAGGTGATGATGGCCTACGGCGATCGCCCAGGCCGTCGCGCAGGCGAAGACCAGACCCGAGGCGGTGAGCACGTCCGCGGCGAAGCCGAAGCGCACCAGCCAGCGACCGATCGGCGCCGTCCTCTGGTCTACCGACTTTCGAAACTTTCCGTCGAACAATTGAGCCTCCGGACCCTTTGCCGCAGAGTCTAACGGCAACGCCCGGCGCCGCAGGGGTTAGAGCTCGGCGTGAACCTTCTGCCACGTGGACGCCAGTGACTCGGGCAAAACCCGGGTTTCGGCTATCGAGGTCATGAAATTCGTGTCGCCGTTCCAGCGAGGCAGCACGTGCCCGTGGAGGTGTTTGGGGATGCCCGCACCCCCCGCGAGCCCCAAATTCATCCCGATGTTCATTCCGTCGGCCCCGTAGGCCGCCTCGAGCGCGATCACCACGCGGCGCAACGCGAGGAAGAACTGCTCGTACTCCTCGTCGCTCAGGTCGCCCAGGCCCGCGACGTGGCGACGCGGCAGCACCAGCAGGTGCCCCGAGCCGTAGGGGTACGCGTTGAGCGTCACGAACGTCGTCTCGTTGCGCCACAGCACGCCCGTTGACTCGCTCACCTCATCGCTCGCCAGGGTGCAGAAGACGCAGGACGAGCCCTCGACGGCGTGGTCGGTCGCGATGGTGCTCGAGACGTACTGCTCGCGCCACGCCGCCGCGAAACGCTCCAACGGCACTACGGCGCCTCGGGCGATCCGTGGTTCACGATCTCGCCCAGCAGTCGGTCGCGGAAGTCGGTGAGGAAGACGCCGCGCTCGGGGTCGTTGGAGCCCCTCGCGTTGATGCCGAGGGTCCCGTGAGCGACGTCGTCGTCGCCCACCACCACGATGTAGGGGACCTTCTCCAACTTGGCCTTTCGGATGCGCGCGCCCAGCGGCTCGGTGGCCGCCTCGACTTGGACCCGCACGCCCTCCAGGCGCAGCGCGGCGGCGATGTCGTAGGCGTAGTCGTCGTGGGTGTCGCGTACGCCGAGCACGCGCACCTGCTCCGGGCTCATCCAGGTGGGCATGTTGCCGGCGTAGTGCTCGATGAGGATGGCCATGAAGCGTTCGACCGAACCGAACAGGGCGCGGTGGATCATGATCGGGCGATGTCGAGAGTTGTCGGCCCCGATGTAGGTGGCGTCGAAGCGCTGGGGCAGTTGAAAGTCCAGCTGGATGGTGGAGAGCTGGTGGGTCCGTCCGATCGCGTCGCGCGCCTGGACCGAGATCTTGGGGCCATAGAACGAGCCGCCACCCTCGTCGAGCACGAGGTCCAGGCCGGCCGACTCGGCCACCTTCGCGAGGGTCTCTTCGGCCTCGTGCCACTCCTGGTCGGTGCCGACGGCCTTGCCCTCGGGACGGGTCGAAAGCTCAAGGTAGAAGTCGTTGAGTCCGAAGTCGCGCAGCAGGTCGAGCACGAACGACAGCAGGCTCGTGAGTTCGTCGGCCATCTGGTCGCGGGTGCAGAAGATGTGCGCGTCGTCCTGGGTCATTCCGCGCACCCGGGTCAGGCCTTGCACCACGCCGGACTTCTCGTAGCGGTAGACCGTGCCGAACTCGAACATGCGCAGCGGCAGTTCACGGTAGCTGCGCTGGCGGGCCTTGAAGATCAAGATGTGGAAGGGGCAGTTCATCGGCTTGAGGTAGTAGCGCTGGCCCTCGTCGAGCTCCATCGGCGGGTACATGCTCTCGGCGAACCACTCGAGGTGGCCCGAGGTCTCGAAGAGGTCGGCCTTGGAGATGTGGGGTGAATTGACGAACTCGTAGCCGCCGGCGACGTGACGGTTGCGCGAGTAGTCCTCCATGATCCGGCGTATCGTGCCGCCCTTGGGGTGGAACACCGCCAGGCCCGGACCCAGTTCCGGGGGGAACGAGAAGAGATCGAGCTCCTGGCCCAGACGCCGGTGGTCGCGCAGCTCGGCCTGGGCCAGCTGCTCGAGGTGCGCGGCGAGGGCCTCCTTGGACTCCCAGGCGGTGCCGTAGATGCGCTGGAGCTGCTCGTTCTTCTCGTCGCCGCGCCAGTACGCCCCCGCCACCCTCATGAGCTTGAAGAATCCGAGGCGCGAGGTGCTCGGCACGTGGGGACCCCGGCAGAGGTCGCGGAACGCGGAGGTGTTCGAGTAGGTCGACACGACCGTCGGGCTCGCCACCTCGGCGAGCTCCTCGCCGGTGGCCCCGGCCGAGACGGCGTTGATGATCTCCACCTTGTAGGGCTGGTCCCTGAAGAGTTCGAGTCCCTCCTCGATGGAGTACTCCGAGCGGACGAACGGCTGGTTTTCGGCGACGATCGTGCGCATCTCCTCCTCGATGCGCGCCAGATCGTCCTCGCTGAATCGCGCCCCGCCGGGCAGAGCGAAGTCGTAGTAGAAGCCGTCGCGGATGGCCGGTCCGATCGCGTAGTGCGCCCCCGGCCACAGGCGCGTGACGGCCTGGGCCAGCACGTGGGCCGTCGAATGGCGCAGCACCTCGCGACCGTTTTCGCTGGCCGGAGTGACAATTGCGACCGTCGATCCGTCGGGCAGCGCAGCGCTGAGGTCGACCAACTGTTCGTTCACCACCGCGGCCAGGGCGTCCTTGGCCAGGCGCTTGCCAATCGCCGTTGCCAGGTCCAGCGCCGTCGCGCCCTCGGACAGGCTGCGGGCACTGCCGTCGGGCAGCACTACTTCGATGTTGGACATTGTGGCCTTTCTACGCCTACAGCGTAATGCCCATCAGCGCCGCCGCGGGAGCCACGGTGAACCCCGCGAGCGCCGCTTCATCGATGGCGAGCAGGGCCGCGGGGCAGTCCAGGTCGTCGTCGAGGGCCCGTCGCACGTCGTCGATCACCGTGCTCGCGCGGCCGGTGGTCAGGGTGGATCGCCAGGTGGCCAGTCGCGACTGCGCGCGCGACAGGGTCTCGTCGTGCCACTCCCAGTCGCCTCGGTAGTGCTGATCGAGCAGCGCGAGGCGCACCGCCGCGGGCTCGGCCCGCGCCACCAGCTCCTCGACGAACACGAGGTTGCCCAGGGACTTGGACATCTTGGCGCCGCCGAGACCGACCAGTCCCACGTGGAGCCAGTGCTTCACGAACGGCGCCCCAGTGACCGACTCGCTCTGGGCCGCCTCGCACTCGTGGTGGGGAAAGACCAGGTCGCGCCCTCCGCCGTGCACGTCGAGGGTCTCGCCGAGGTCCCGCAGCGCCAGGGCCGAGCACTCGATGTGCCAGCCCGGTCGTCCGGCGCCCCAGCGCGACTCCCAGGAGGGTTCGTCCTCGAGCGAGGGCTGCCACAGCACGAAGTCCAGCGGGTCGCGCTTGCGAGGGTCATCGGGATTGCCGCCGTGCTGGGCCGCCAGCTCGATCATGGCGTCGCGGCTCTCGTGGCTGACCTGACCGAATCGGGGGAACTTCGACACCTCGAAGAAGACGCATCCGTCCACCTCGTAGGCCAATCCCTGATCGAACGTCCTGCCGATCAACGTCAGGATCTCGGGGATGGCCCCCGTGGCGCGCGGCTCGGAGTACACGGGCAGCAGGTTGAGGAGCTGCATGTCGCGGTCGAACTTGACCATCTCCTGGGCCGCGAGGTCCAGGAAGTTCACTCCCAGCTCGCGGGCCTTGCGCAGGATGTCGTCGTCGACGTCGGTCACGTTGCGCACGCAGCGGGTTTCGTGGCCGGCGTCGCGCAGCCGGCGCTGGAGCACGTCGAAGGTCAGGTAGACGAAGGCGTGGCCCAGGTGGGCCGAATCGTAGGGCGTGATCCCGCAGCTGTACATGGTGACGATCGGTCCGGCGTCGAGCGTGAAGATGCCACCGCGGGCGGTGTCGTACAGCTCCATCAGCGCGCGAGTCCCGCCAACATGACGTAGCTGTGGGCCTTGTGGCGGATGTTGATCGAGATGCACACGGCGGTGAAGGCCTCGACGGCGCTGGCCAGCGACATGGAGCCCGCGATGACCGCGTGAAGGCCAGGCGTCGCGTCCACGAGTTCGGCGACCCGCTGGCGCGCGGCGTCGTGGTCGGAGAAGATCACGACGTCCGCGTCCAGTCCGCTGTCGAGATCCTCCATCAGCGCGGCGGGCAGGTGGTGGAAGGCGCCGACGATCACGCTCTCGGGCAACGCGAAGGCGACCTGGGCGGCCATCGAACCTCGGGGCGGATAGACCGGAATCATCTCACGACCCTCTCGGGCCAGCGCGTTGACCATGCAGATCACGGTCTTGCCCTTCAACTGCGAGCGCAGCGCGCTCACCGTGGCGACCGCGGAGTCCCAGGGAGTGGCCACAACGATGAGGTCGCACTCGGCCGCCGCTTCATTGGCGGCGCCGGTGATCCGATCGATTCCTCGCGCCACGAGGGCCTGGGCGCACGCTTGAGCGCGCTCAGCGTCGCGAGACCCGAGCACCACGTCGCAGCCGCCGCTCGCCAGTCGAACCGCCACTCCGCGGCCCGCGGGCCCAGTTCCTCCGAGTATGCCTACCGTCGTCATGATTGTCCCCGTCGATTTAGTGCTTGCCAAGTACGCTAACAAGATGGGCTTACTGACCAACCACCGTATTCTTGTTACCGGCATTCTGACTGATGAATCGCTGGCCTACGGAATCGCTCAGCGGGCCCTCGAAGAGGGCGCCACCATCGCCGTGTCGGGGGCCGGGAGGGGCACCTCGATCACCCGGCGCACCGTTCGCAAGTTGGGCGACGTCGGCGAGATCATCGAGCTCGACGTCACCGATCCCGCACAGGTCGCCGAAGCGGTCACGGAGGTCGAGGAACGCTTCGGCCGCCTTGACGGTCTCGTGCACGCCATCGGCTTCGCGCCCCAGACCTGCCTCGGCAGCGGCATGTTCACCGCGCCCTTCGAGGACGTCGCCACGGCCATGCACATCTCGACCTACTCGCTGGCGGCGCTGGTCGGGGCCTTTCGGCCCCTGCTGCAGAAGAGCGAAGCGTTGGGCGGCGCCTCGGTGATCTCGCTCGACTTCGACGGCTCGCGGGCCTATCCGATGTACGACTGGATGGGCGTGATGAAGGCCGGCCTCGAGTCGCTCGGGCGCTACCTCTCGCGCGAGGTCGGCGTCGACATGATCCGCATCAACATGCTCGCCGCCGGACCCATCCGCACCATGGCCGCCAAGTCGATCCCCGGATTCCAGCTGTTCGAGGACACCTGGGCCGACCGCGCGCCGCTCGGCTGGGACGTGAACGACCGCAGCTCCGTCTCGGACGCCGCGATCGCCCTGCTTTCCCCGCTGCTGCGTGGCACCACCGCATCGGTGATCCACGTCGACGGCGGCGCCCACGCCATGGGCTAAGTCGGCTCCTGGTCCCTGAACTGGGTCTCGTAAAGGGTCCGGTAGAGTCCGCCGGCCTCGAGCAGCTCGGTGTGGGTGCCTCGCTGGACGATCGTCCCGTCAGCCACGACCAGTATCTGGTCCGCGTTTCGGATGGTAGAGAGACGGTGCGCGATCACCAGCGACGTGCGCGACGTCATCGTCGCGTCGAGCGCACGCTGCACCGCCGCTTCACTCTCGGCGTCCAGGTGGGCCGTGGCCTCGTCCAGCACCACGAGGCGCGGCGACTTGAGCAGCATCCGCGCCAGGGCCACCCGCTGCTTCTCCCCCCCCGATAGTCGATAGCCGCGCTCGCCCACCACCGTCTCGAGCCCGAGCGGCAGGGTCGCCACGAGGTTCCAGATCTGCGCCGCGCGCAGCGCCACCTCGATCTCGGCGTCGCTCGCGTCGGGCTTGGCGAAGCTGAGGTTGACGCGCAACGTGTCGTGGAAGAGATGGGGGTCCTGGGTCACGACGCCCACGGTCGCGTTGAGCGACTCCGTGGTCGCGTCGCGCAGGTCGACACCGTTTATCTTCACCGAGCCCTTGTCCACGTCGTAGAGACGTGACACCAGCAGCGAGATCGTGGTCTTGCCCGCGCCGCTCGGACCGACGAGCGCCGTCATCGACCCCGGCGCGACCTCGAAGGACAAGTCGTGCAGGACCTCCGTGCGCGGGGTGTCGTCCAAGCGCGCGACCGCCTCGAGCGAGGCCAGTGAGACCTCCTCGGCGCCGGGATAGGAGAAGTCCACGTGAGCGAACGTCAGCTCCGCGGGCCCCGCCGGAATGACGATCGCGCCCGGACTTTCCTTGATCATCGGCTCGATGTCGAGCACCTCGAAGAGCCGCTCGAAGCTGACCATCGCCGACATGTAGTCGATGTTGAGGTTGGAGAGCTGGGTCAGGGGCCCGTAGAGGCGCGTCAGGTAGGCCGTGAGCGCCACCACGGTCCCCACCGCCAGCGTGCCCTTCAAGGCCTCGACGCCGCCGAACCCGTAGGCGAAGGCGGTGGCGAGCGACGCCGTCAGCGACAGCGCGATGAAGAAGAAGCGCTGGTAGACGGCCTGGTCGATGCCGATGTCGCGCACCTGGCCGGCGCGGCGCTCGAAGTAGTCGAGCTCGTCCTTGGGCCGTCCGAAGAGCTTCACGACCATGGCGCCGGCGACATTGAACCGCTCGCTCATCACCATGTTCATCTCCGCGTTCAGTTCCATCCCGCGCTGGAAGAGCGAGCCCAGTCGTCGACCGACCCGGCGTGCCGGGATCAGGAACACCGGAAGCAAGACCAAGGACAGCAGGGTGATCTGCCAGCTCAGGTAGAACATCACGCCCAGGGTGATGGCGACCAGGATGACGTTACCCACGACGTTGGAGAAGAGGTCGGTGAAGGCCTGCTGAGCCCCGACCACGTCGTTGTTCAGTCGGCTGATCAGCGCGCCCGTCTGGGTACGCGAGAAGAAGGCGATCGGCATCTCCTGGATGTGGCCGAAGACCCGGGCGCGCAAGTCATAGATGAGGCCTTCGCCGATCACGGACGAGAGCCGGCGCTCGATCATGGAAAGGCAGGCGTCGCCGATGGCCAGCGCGGCCGTGAGCACGGCCAGCCAGATGATGAGGTGTTCACGAGATCCGGCGAGGGCCCGGTGAACGCCCTTCTGGGTGATGATGTCGATGATGGCGCGAAGCACCAGTGGCGCGATCGAACTCACGACGGCGTCCAGCACGACGGCCGACAGGAAGATGATGAGGATCGTCTTGTAGGGCCTGGCGAACTTCGCGATCCGCGGCAGCGTTCCCTTCTTGATGCGGTGCTCCAGAATGGTGCGGTCGCGTTGCATCGAGCGCATGCCGCCCCGCGCGCCTCCCCCTCCACCGTGCATGCTCATTGCGACTCCCTCGTCCCATGCAGTGTAGGAAGGCGGGCCGAGAGACGAGTCAGGCGGGCCTAGTCGTCGAGTTGACGAGCGATCTGGCGCAGCGCGTCGCGGTAGCGCACGCGGCTCTCCTCGCGCTCGACGTCGCTCGGGAGCGTGGGGTCGGGCTGCATTGACCACGTTCGAAGACGCACGACGTTGCGTGGCCTCTCGCCCAGCACCTCGAGGACCGCGCGACGCGTCATCGCCACGATCCGCATCAGGCCAGACACGTCATGGGACTCGTAGCGCCAGTTGGGATTCGGACCAGGCGTGGGCTCGCACCAGCCCATGTCGCGAAGCATGCCCTCGTCAGCACGGCTCAGCGCGACCGCGTCGCCGATGTTGAGGTTCGAGATCACCTCGGCGATGACCCCTCCGTCAGGTTCGACCCAGAACTGCACGTAGCGAACGTCGCTGAACTCCGCCACCGCGACCAGACAGCGCGGATCGACGGCCATCGAGCCCAGCAGCTCGGGAAGGTTGGCGACGAACGAGCCGACGGTCGAAGGAGCGCTGTGCTCGTAACCAGTGAGGTGGACTCTTCCCATGCCTTCAAGGTACGAATCCGGTGTGACAC
>Ga0182030_10000469_pt1 | contig 75733 bp, 60 predicted proteins | sample 812S3MmetaG_FD_121299 | JGI IMG/M metagenome (GOLD analysis project Ga0182030, IMG submission 121299) | Permafrost microbial communities from Stordalen Mire, Sweden - 812S3M metaG (Illumina Assembly) | ecosystem: Environmental > Terrestrial > Soil > Wetlands > Permafrost | place: Sweden...
CCTGGCCGCGACGGTTCCAACGACGGCCATCGGCGGGGCGGCGCCAGGGCTCCTCACCTTCTCGCGCACCGGCGCCACCGCCGGCAGTCTCTCCATCGCCTTCGCGCTCTCGGGCACGGCGGTCAAATGGACCGACTACTACCGGCTCCCCCAGGGCGACATGCCGGTCGCGGTGACGATTCCCGCAGGCTCCTCGTCAACGACGCTTGCCATCACGGCCAAGGCCAACACCACCGGGGCGCACCCGGAGACGGCGGTCTTCACGCTTTCGGCAAGCCCCTCCTACACAGTAGGCGCGGCCGCCACCGCCGCGATCACGATCGTTCCCAGCGGGTCCCCCGTTGGCACCCCACCGCCCGCTGCGCCGATTGTCCCGGCGCCGAACCCGCCGGCCGGAGGCGGCAGCGAGCTTACAGGCAACGAGATGGACGACACCAACCTGATCCTGCCCGCCGTGGGCGACCATGCGCTTCGGGTGCTCACTCCGACGCTTCTCGAGCTTCGAGAGATCACCACGAAGGCGCCCGATCCCGCGCAGGCCGCCAGCTGGAACTTCGTGAACGCGAGCGGCCAGTCCACCGCGCCGTCGGCCTCCCAGTTCACCGTGACGGTCGGCGGTACGACGGTCGCGGCCACGGCCGTGGGCTTCAGGCGCCGCGTCCTCTGCGCGCCGCTCAAGACCTACGACCTTAGGATCGACAACGCCCTCTACCTGCAGCTCGCGAGCCCCGTGGCCGACGGCCAGAGGGTCGTGGTCACCGATCCGGACGGGCAGATCTGGCCGGCAACCGAGAGCTTCGCGGTCACGGCGGATCCCCTGCGCTACAGCCCGGGGATCCACGTGAACCAGGAGGGCTACGTCCCCAGCTTTCCGAAGAAGGCCATGATCGGCTACTACCTGGGCGACATGGGCGAGATGCCCGTCGCCGCCACGGCCTTCAGCGTCATCGACGTGGCCACGAATGCGGTCGTGTTCCAGGGCCCGCTCACGGCCCGAGAGGACGTCGGCTACCAGACGACCCCGCTGCCCTATCAGCACGTGTTCGTCGCGGACTTCAGCGGCCTCACGGCCCCCGGCGAATACCAGATCCAGGTCGAGGGCATGGGGACATCGCTGCCGTTCCTGATCAACGACGGCATAGCGATGGCCTGGGTCCGCACCTACGCCCTGGGAATGTACGAGCAGCGCAGCGGAATGGCCGTGGGCCTTCCCTACACGCGCTTCGCCCGCTCCGCCGACCATACCGCGCCAGCCTCGGTGCCCGTTCCGGACAACAGCCCCGCGTTCGCCTTCACGTGGACCTGCATCAAGAGCTACACCTCCCAGGCCACGCAGGACAGCCCCCCCATGCAGTTCCCGCAGGCGGCCCCGAACCTTACCAGCAACGAAACGTCCCTCTATCCCTTCGTCAACACGGGCACGGTTGACGTCTCGGGCGGCCATTGGGACGCCGGCGATTACAGCAAGTACACCGAGAACAGCGCCCAACTCATCCATGAGCTCATCTTCGCCGTGGACAACATACCCGGTGTCTCGACCCTGGACAACCTGGGGATACCCGAGAGCGGCGATGGCATCCCCGACGTCCTGCAGGAGGCCAAGTGGGAGGCCGATTTCCTGGTCAAGATGCAGGATGCAGACGGCGGCTTCTACTTCCTTGTCTACCCCATCAACGAGGAATACGAGAGCTCCCTTCCCCAGAACGGGGAGGCACAGGTCGTATGGCCAAAGAACACCTCGGTGAGCGCCGCGGCAACGGCTGCCCTGGCCGAGGCAGGATCCTCGCCCGCCATGAAGCGGTACTACCCGACCCAGGCCGCCGCATATTTGGCCGCTGCGCAGAAGGGATGGGCCTTCCTCCAGGCGGCCACCGCCCGGTACGGCGCCTCCCGGTACCAGAAGCTCACTTTCTACTCCGACGACTGGCAGGACAATGACGAATTCGCATGGGCGGCCTCGGCCCTTTATGCCGCCACCGGCACGGCAGCCTATCAGACCCAGCTCTTCGCCCTTTTCCCGAACCCCGCCGACCCCTCGACCTTTCGCTGGGGCTGGTGGTCCATGTCCGAGGGCTGGGGCAACGCCATCAGGGACTACGCCTTCGCCGCCTCGAGCGGACGGCTGCCTGCATCCGACCTCAACGCCCCGTACCTTGCCGCGTGCCAGGCCCAGATTGTGGCCGCGGGCAACAATGTAGTCGCGTGGGCGGCCGACAATGCGTACGGCACGCCGTTCGCCCCGGCCACAAAGGCCGTCCTTGGAGGTGGCTGGTACTTCTCCCTGGATCAGGCATCGGACGCCGCCGTGGCCTACCTTGTGAGCCCCGAGCCTGCTTTCGTGGACGCTCTTGTAAGCGCCATGAACTATGAGGGCGGCACCAATCCGGTGAATGTCACGTACCTCACCGGCCTTGGCCTCAAGCGGCAGCGCAACACCGTCGACCAGTTCGCCGTGAACTCCCGCCGCATCCTTCCCCCCTCCGGCATTCCGCTGGGCCAGGTCACCGCCGCGTTCGAATACCTCCCGAGCTACGGATCCGAGCTGTCGGAGCTGTCCTATCCGACGGACAGCGGCTCGACCAACACCTATCCCTATTACGACCGCTGGAGCGATGCCTACAATGTGACGCAGGAGTTCATCACGGTGAACCAGGCGCGCAGCCTCATGGCCACCGCCCTTCTCGCATCCCTCACTTCCAGCTCCGGCGGCTCATGGACCGCCCCCGTGGCGACCATCACCGTGCCGAGCGCAACCGTCCCGTTGAACACGCCCCTTGCGCTCACCGTGCAGGTGCCCGGCCTCGACCTGACCGGCTCCCGCATCGTCTGGGAGGGTCGCGACCAGCAGCCCGCCTTCGGCTCCACCTTCGTCGTCACGCCGGTCAACAACGGGGACCAGTGGGTCGAGGCCGAGGTCGAGTGGCCGGACGGCCGCCGCGCGTTCGCGCAAGCCGACTTCCAGGCCAACAGCCCGCTCCAGGTCTGGATCGACGACGCCCTTCCCGCGGGCGCGACTGCGTCGTCGGACGGCGGCGACAGCTGGAACTGGGTGCCGTCCAACCCGGCGCCGAAGTCCGGAAGCCTCGCGGCGCGGACCATCCTGGCCGCCGGCCTGCACGAGATCTCGTTCACCGGCGCCACCGCGCCGATGCAGGTCTACGCGGGCGACACGCTCTTTGCCTGGGTCTACCTGGACAGCGCGAACCCGCCCTCGGAGATCCTGGTGGCCTGGAACGACGGCTCGTCCTGGGAGCACCGCGCGTACTGGGGCGCCAACACCATCACGTACGGCGCCAACGGGACCGCCGGGCGCCACTATGCGGGGGTGCTTCCCGCCACCGGGGGGTGGGTGAAGCTCTCGGTCCCCGCCGCCGCCGTGGGCCTCGCCGGCTCCGCCGTCAGCGGCATGGGTTTCTCGCTCTACAACGGGCGCGTCACCTGGGACGCGATCGGACGGTCGTCCGCAAGCCCCTGATCCCGCAGGCGCGGGTTTCAACCCTTACCCAAGCATACGGTTCCGAGATGCGCACCCTGTCCTAACATGGCCATCATGCACCTACCGGACCGTATCCCCTTTGCCGCGGCTGAAGCGCCGGCGGACCGCGCCGGCCCGATTCCTCTGCTGGACTACCGCCGGGGCCAGAAGGGGTAAGCACCCCATGGCCCCGGCGTTCATCGCGGCGTAGGATAGGGCCGCGTGCCGAATCGCCGTCTATTCGCCTGCTGTCTTCTGTGCTTGCTTCCCCCGGCGTCCGCGCTCCGCGGGCAACTTCGAGAAGATGTCGACGCGCAGTCGCTGCGGCTGCCCGCCGTAGGGGACTCCACGCTGCGGATCCTCTCGCCGTCGATCCTTGAGCTCACGCTCATTTCCGCGGCGGCAAAGGGGCCGCCCGAGGCTCCCTTGTTTGGGGTCACGGTCGGCGGAATCCGGGCGGAGGTCGCGGCCGTGGGGGCCAAGCGCCGCGTGGCCTACGCCCCGCTGGCGCATAGCGACCTGAGGATCGCAACCGAGTTCTACATCCGCCTCGCCCGCGCCATCGATCCCCCGGGGGCGGCGCAGAAGGTCGAGGTCAGCTCTGCCTCGGCCGGCTGGGGAAGCGCGCCCGCGGTCGCGACGGCCGCCTTCGACCCGCTGCGCACGAGCCCGGCGATCCACGTGAACCAGGAGGGCTACGTCCCCAGCTTTCCGAAGAAGGCGATGATCGGCTACTACCTGGGCGACATGGGGGAGATGGATATTCCCCCGTCCGGGTTCGCGCTCATCGACGCACGCAGCGGCAGGCCGGTCTACACTGGCAGCCTCACGCCCCGCCCGGACATCGGCTACAGGACGAGCCCGGCGCCGTACCAGAAGGTGCTTGTTGCCGACTTCAGCGACTTCACGGTTCCCGGGCAATACCGGCTCCTCGTGCCCGGGCTCGGCGCGTCGCTTCCCTTCCTGATCGACGACGGAATAGCGATGGCCTTCGCGCGCTCCTACGCCCTCGGCCTCTACGGCCAGCGCTGCGGGGCCGCGAGCGCCCTGCCCTACACGCGCTTCGTCCACGGCGCCTGCCACACCGCCCGGGCGCAGGTCCCCGTGCAGTCGGACGGAAGGTTTGCGTTCACCTGGGCGAGGATCGCGGACTACGCGGGCGCCGCGAACCCCGACAACCCTCCCCAGACCGCCCCGGCGCTCACCAGCGAGGCGAGCCAGCTCTATCCCTTCGTCAGGCGGGGAACGGTCGACCTCTCCGGCGGCCACCATGACGCCGGCGACTACAGCCGCTACACGATCAACAGCGCCGAGCTGATCCACTACCTCATCTTCTCCGTGGACTCGATCCCCGGAGTCGCGAAGCTCGACAACCTCGGGATCCCCGAGAGCGGCGACGGGACAAGCGACGTCCTAGAGGAGGCCAAGTGGGAGGCCGACTACGTCTCCAAGCTGCAGGACGGCGACGGCGGCTTCTATTTCCTGGTGTACCCAAGAGACCGCGAATACGAGTCGAACGTCACGCCCGACCACGGCGACCCCCAGGTCGTCTGGCCCAAGAACACGGCGGCGACCGCGGCCGCCGTCGCGGCGCTTGCACAGTGCGCCTCCTCGCCGGAATTTCGGCGGCACTACCCCGGGGCCGCGGCCCGCTACCTGGACCAGGCGAGGCTCGGCTGGCGGTTCCTCACGGCGGCGATCGCCCGGTACGGAAAGGCCGGCGCCTACCAGAAGATCACGTTCTACGGCGACCGCTACACGCACGACGACGAGCTGGCCTGGGCCGCGTGCGAGCTCTACCTCGCCACGGGCGAGGCCGAGTTCCGCCAGCGGCTGCTCGAATGGTTCCCCAACCCCGCCGACCCCGCGACCTTCCGCTGGGGCTGGTGGCGCATGTCCGAGAGCTGGGGCAACGCGATCCGCAGCTACGCCTTCGCGGCCCGAAGCGGCCGGCTGCCCGCCGCCGCCCTCGACGGCCGGTACCTGGCCCTCTGCGAGGGCCAGGTCCTGGCCGCGGCCAACGACGCGCTCTCCTGGTCGGCGAAGAACGCCTACGCCACCCCGTTCCCGCTCCCCACCAAGGCGGTCAACGCAGCCGGCTGGTACTTCTCGCTCGACCAGGCCTCCGACATTGCGGTCGCCTGCGCGATCGACCCGAAGCCCGCCTACATCGACGCCCTGGTCGGGGCGATGAACTACGAGGGCGGCTGCAACCCCGTCAACGTCGCCTACCTGACGGGCCTCGGGATCCGGCGCCAGCGCGAGATCGTGGACCAGTTCGCGCAGAACGACCGCCGCGTGCTCCCGCCCTCGGGGATCCCGATCGGGAACCTTCAGGCGGCCTTCCAGTACATGCCGGCCTACGGGGGCAAGCTTCGCGAGGCGACCTATCCTGACGACAACGCCGCAGAGGGACCGTATCCGTTCTACGACCGATGGAGCGACGCCTACAACGTGACCACCGAGTTCATCACGGTGAACCAGGCCCGGAGCCTCCTGGTCGCGTCCTACCTGGCCGGACGGTCCGCGGCCTCCGACCGGAAATGGACGTATGCCCGCGCGGTCGTCGCCCTGCCGCAGGCGACCGTCCCGCTCCGCGCCCCGGTCACGCTGCGCCTCGACGTGCCCGGCGAGAGCCTCGCGCTCGCCCGCATCGTCTGGGAGGCCCGGGACCAGGAGCCGGCCTTCGGACCGGCCTACACCATAGCTCCGAAGAACAGCGGCGCGCAGTGGGTCGAAGCCGAGGTCGAGTGGCCTGACGGCCGCCGCGCCTTCGCGGCGGCCTCCTTTGAGGCCGACAGCGCCGTCGTCGCATGGATGGACGGCGCCGTGCCGGCCGGGGCCGTCCCCTCGCCGGACGGGGGCGACGGATGGGACTGGGTCCCAGCCGACCCCGCGCCGGGCTGCGGCCCCCTCGCGCACCGCTCTGGGCTGCACGCCGGCCTGCACGAGCACGGGTTCACCGGCGCCGGCGCGACGCTCGAGGTCAAGGCCGGCGACAGCCTCTTTGCCTGGGTCCTCCTGGATCCCGCCCATCCCCCCCGGGAGATCATGCTCTCGTGGAATGACGGCTCCTCGTGGGAGCACCGCGCCTACTGGGGGGCCAACACGATCACCTACGGGAGGAGCGGGTCGGCCGGGCGCTTCCCGGCAGGCGCACTGCCGCCGGCCGGCCGCTGGGTGCGGCTCACGGTGCCGGCAAGCTCGGTCGGCCTCGAGAGCTCCACGGTGAGCGGCATGAGCTATTCACTGGTGGACGGAGGCGCCACCTGGGACGCCGCCGGACGCTCGCGCTAGGTGTGCGCGGGAACGGTAACGCCCTGCGGCGCGCGCGACCCCGCGGCGGCGCCGGGCTCGGACTCGGAAAGGGTCTCGGGGACTCCCCTTATCCGGCCCATGCTCTCGACGACCCCGTGGGCGATGGCATAGCGGGTGAGGCCCGCGACGTCGTGGATATTCAGCTTGTCCATCAGCTGCTGGCGGTGCTTCTCGATCGTCTTGATGCTCAGGCTGAGCACTCCCGCGATCTGCTTGTTCACGTGGCCCTCGGCCACCATCTGGAGCACCTCCTGCTCGCGGCTGGTCAGATGCCCGTCCCCGCGGCCAAGCAGCCTGTTCTTGACGTAGAATCCCCTGTAGAGCTCGAGCAGGCGCTTCAGGATCGACGGGCTGTAGTATGCGTTGCCCCTGGCGATCTCGCGGACGGCCCTGATCAGCTCGCTCGCCGCCGACTGCTTGATGAGGTAGCCGCAGGCGCCGGCCTCGGTCAGCTGGTGGACATACTCGTCGTCGGCGTAGGACGAGAGGATCAGCACCCGGGTGGGTATGGCCTCGCCGACAATCTGGCACGTGGCCTCGAGGCCGTTTAGGAGCGGCATCGCGATGTCCATGACGACGACGTCGGGACGCAGCTCCCGCGCCATCTTTACCGCCAGCCGGCCGTCGCCCGCCTCGCCCACGACCTCGATGTCCGCCTCGGCGCAAAGCAGCGAGCGCAGGCCCTGGCGTACGACCACGTGGTCCTCAGCCAACAGAACAGATATCTTCTTCATAGAGGTTTGAGTATGCATCCGGATGGGGGGTCAGCGCCGCAAGGAGGGCGTCGCCGCCGTTCCGGGCCTTTGGCTGGGGAAGGATGGGGACCGCCACCCGGACCCGCGTCCCGCTGCCGGCCGCGGAGTCGATCGAGAAGCTCCCGTTCACCAGGCGCACGCGCTCCTGCATGCCGAGGAGGCCTAGGCAGCCATTTCGCTTCGCCCCAAGGCGCTCCCCGACGTTGAACGCGCAGCCGTTGTCGCCGACCTCCATGTTGAGGGACCCGCCCGTCGAGGTGAACTCGATCCTCGCGGCCGTCGCCCCCGCGTGCTTGAACACGTTGTTGAGCGCCTCCTGGGCCACGCGGAAGAGGACCTCCCCGCGCCTCTCGTCAAGGCGGGCCACGAGCGGATGCGAGACAAGCTCCGTGCGGATGCCCGTCTGCCGGGTGAAGGCCAGGATGTGGGCGCGAAGGGCCGACTGGAGGCCCAGGTGGTCGAGCATCGCCGGGCGCAGCTCCCGGGCGAAGGCGTGAACGGTCTCCATGGTGCGCTCAAGCAGCTGCTCCGCGTCGGCCACGTTGCGCTGGAACGCCGGGTCGCAGGCGACCTGCCTCTTGAGCATCGCGATCGTCACGTTGATCGCCGTCAGCGCCTGGCCGATCTCGTCATGGAGCTCCCGGCTGATGCGCTTTCGCTCCTCCTCCTGGGCCGAGAGGACCTGCGCCGAGAGCTCCCGCAGGCTCGCCTCCATGGCCCGGGCCTTCTGGTAGAGCTGGAAATAGTGGTCCTTGCTCGCCTGCATCGAGGCCTCGACCCTCCTGTGCTCGGCGATCTCGCCCTCGAGCTCGGCGTTTCGCAGGGCGAGCGCCTCCTTGCAGTCGACCTGCGCCCGGAGCCGCGTCTCGCGCATGCCGCCCGGGCCGCATTCGGCCACGCCAAACGGCAACAGGGCCTCCATGAGAAAGGCGTCGAGCGCCGGCGCAAAGCGGGCCGCAACCAAAGGATGGCCGTCCGCCGCCGCACCCTCGGCGAGCGCCTGGTGGTGGAGGCCTATCAGGCCGGAAATCCCAAGCCCCCCGTCCCTCGCGGCAGTGCCGAGCGCGGACGCCAGGCGGAGGGTGGACCTGCTAGGCCGCGCAACATGCTCCCGCAGAGCCAGTTGGTACGTAATCGGAAGGCTCTGGGCAGGTTCAGCCATCGGGAAGCATGGATGCATCGGGTCGGGAGTGCTTAGTATCCCGCGGGACCTGCCTGTTCCGCCCCGAAGGCGGGCATTTGCCGCGCATTTCTGGGGTGTTCACCCCCGCTCCAGGCGCCCATGGACGAGGGTCTAGGTAGTTCGGGCACGTTCTGTCCCTCCACCACTCCACTATCTTCACCAGACTATGCGACTGCTATACGTACATGAAAGGATCGGGGCCCTGGGCGGCGCGGAGGTGAACATCCTGGCGACGGCCCAGGCCCTCCGGAAGCGGGGGCACACGCTCGGCCTCGCGCACGGCGGCCGCCATGGCCGCGACGAGCCCGAGTGGCGCGAGGCGTTCCCGTACCGGATCGCGCTTGATGAGTCCGCCGGCACCCGCGGCATAGGGCTGGCGCTGGCGCAGTTCGAGCCCGACGTCATCTACCTGAACAAGTTTTCCAACCCGGACGTGCTGGCCTTGCTGGCGGACTGCGGGACACCTGTCATCCGCATGGTCCATGACCACGACCTGTACTGCATGCGAAGCTACAAGTACCACGTCCTCACCCGCCGGATATGCAAGCGGGCCGCCTCGCTCTACTGCGTTTTCCCGTGCGGGGCGAACGTAGCCCGGGGAAGGAAGGGCGGGTTTGCGCTGCGCTGGGTCAGCTACTTCGCGAAGCGCCGGGAGATCGCCGTCAACAAGAGGTTCCACCGCATGGTCGTGGCCTCCGACTACATGAGGGAGGAGCTGCTGCGCAACGGGTTCGACTCCGGCAGGATCGAGATCCACGCCTCCGTCCCCCGGCCGATCCAGTTCGTGGAGGCCCCCTCGTTCAGCAGGCGCAACCTGATCGTCTACTCGGGGCAGATCATCCGGGGCAAGGGCGTCGACGTGCTCCTGGAGTCGCTCGCCCGCGTCAAGTCCCCCTTTGAGTGCATCATCCTCGGCGACGGCAACCTGAGGGCCGATTGCGAGCGCCTGTGCACGCGGCTCGGCCTTGACGACCGCCTTCAGTTCGCGGGCTTCGTGCCGCAGGCAAAGGTCGCGGAGTACTACCGCGACGCCTCTCTCGCCGTGATGAGCTCGCTCTGGCCCGAGCCCTTCGGCGCCGCCGGGCTGGAGGCCATGCGGTGCGGCCTGCCCGTCGTTGCCTTCGACGCGGGCGCGATCCGCGAATGGCTCGTCGACGGGGTCTGCGGATTCCTCGTGCCGTGGAAGGACCGCGACGCGTTCGCGGCGAAGGTCGACACGCTCCTGCAGGACAAGGCGCTTGCCCGGCGCCTCGGCCAGCGGGGCCGCGACTTGGCCGACGAGCGGTTCAGCTTCGACGCGTACATCAGCGGCCTGGAGAGCCTGTTTATCCGCACCGGCGCGCCCGCCGAGGCCGTGGCCGCCCTCTCATGAAGCCGGTCCCGCCCCAGCGCGTCCGCCCCGAACTGCTCGGGCAGTTCGCGTCCTTTGAGAGCCGCACCGGCCTTCTGCGCCTCAACGCCCGGTTCGCCCTTCGCCGCCTGGCGGGGAAGGTCGCTCTGAGGTCCGCCGACGTCGCGAGGAGAGTGATGGACGTGCTCGGAAGCCTGGCCGCGCTCCTGATCCTGAGCCCGCTCCTGCTCCTGATCGCGGCGCTCATCCGCCTCGACGGCGGCCCGGTCATCTTCGCCCAGACCCGCGTTCGCCTCCACGGCCGCGAATTCAAGATGTACAAGTTCCGGTCGATGCGCCCGGACGCCGAGAAGCTTCTCGCCGGGCTGCTCGCGGCCAACAAGCACGGGGAAGGCGTCACCTTCAAGATCAAGGACGACCCGCGCGTCACCGCCGTGGGCAGGCACCTCCGGAGATTCTCCCTCGACGAGCTGCCGCAGTTCTACAACGTCCTGATCGGGGACATGTCCCTCGTCGGGCCGCGCCCGCCCGTGCCGCGCGAGGTCGCGCTCTACACGCTCGCCGACCGCCGGCGCCTCTCGGTCAAGCCGGGCATCACCTGCATCTGGCAGATCAGCGGCAGGGCGGAGATCGACTTCCCGGGCCAGGTCAAACTCGACGTCACCTACATCGACAGCCAGAGCCTTCGCCAGGACGTCAGGATCCTGGTAAGGACCCCCAAGGCGGTCGTCTTCGGCTCGGGTGCCTACTGATGAAGGCGATTCTCATCTGCCCCGCGTCCCGGCCGGCCGTCCCGCACCTGGGGGAGCCCGGGCCGCTCGCCACGACGCCCATCCTCGGCGGCTGCGTCGCGGGCCATTGGATCGAGCACCTGGCGGACATGGGCGCCCGCCATATTCGGGTCCTCGCCGCAGGCGGCGGCGACCGGGTGCTCGCAGCCGTCGGCGACGGGGCCCGGTGGGGCGTGAGCGTCAGCGTGATTGAATCGAACTTTGAACCCACTCTCGAAGAGGCCGCCGAAAGGCACCGCCCGCAGGGGGAGCCGGGATGGCTCCCCGCTCCCTACGACATTGTCCTTCTGTCCCACCTCCCCAGCTGCCCCCAGCTGCCGCTCTTTGAGAGTTATGCAAGCTGGTTCGCAGCCCTTGCGGCCTGGATGCCCATGGCCCTCACGCCGGCCCGCGTCCGGATAAAAGAGGTGCGGCCCGGTGTCTGGGTCGGCAGCCGCGCCCGGGTCTCCCCCTCCGCGGAGCTGATCGCCCCGTGCTGGGTGGGCGACCAGGTGGTCGTGGAGGTAGGCGCCACCGTCGGAGGGGGCGCCATTCTCGAGGACCGCTCCGTCGTCGGCGCCAGGGCCCGCGTCACCCAGAGCTGGGTGGGACCCGACACGTCCGTGGGCCCGATGACCTCGGTGGCAAACTCGCTCGCCTGGGGAAGCACGCTCATCGACTGGAGGACCGACTCCACGCTTCGCGTACCCGACCCCTTCTTGCTCTGCTCCCTCGCCAAGCCCCGTCTGGCGGCCACCACGGACCGCTATGGCCGGGCGCTCGGGACGCTCGGCACCCCCGAGGCGCAGGGCACGCTGATTGCCGCGCTCGGCGCAACCCTTGACCGCACGCAGCACCTGAAGCTTTCCGGCCTGCGACCGGACAAAGTCCTATGAAAATCGAAAACCAGGGAGAGTGCCTGAGCATCTCCGACATCCCCGAGCTTACCGCCCAGAACTCTGCCTCCTTCCGCGACGAGGTCCAGGCCGCCCTCGGCGCGTCGCCCGGCCTGATCGAGATTAACCTGTCGAAGACGCGCTTCATGGACAGCAGCGGGCTCGGGGCGCTCTTCGCCCTCTACCGGGCCACCGCGCAGCGCCCCGGGGTGATCCTGCGCCTCCTGAACCCCGTCCCGGAAATCGAGCAGCTGCTGGAGCTGACCCAGATGCAGCAGCTCTTCGAGATCGTCAGGCGCTAAAGCCATGGCCGCTCCCCTGCTCGAGCCGGCCCGGCCCGCGACGCTCAGGCTCGCCTTTGCCCCGGACCTGGCCAGCGCCCGCGCGGTCTCGGTCGCGATCCGCACCTTCCTCGCCGAGCAGGGCGTGGCCGAGAAGGAGCTCTTCTCCTATGAGCTGTGCATCTCGGAGGCCAGCAACAACGCCGTCGAGTATGCGGAGGGCTACGCCCGGAACCTGAGGCCCGTCGCCGAGGCGCTCTTCACCCCGTCGCAGATCGAGCTGCGGGTGACCGACCACACCGCCGGCTTTGACCTGCCGGAGAAGATCGCCGCACCGTCGCCGCTGACCGACCGCGGCCGCGGGCTCTTCCTCATCCAGTCGGTGATGGACGAGGTCCGCTACCTGCGCGGGACGAAGGAAAACACCCTGGTCATGCGCAAGAAGCGCAGGGCCGTCCCGGCCCCCGCCGCCGTCACCCTGGACCCCTTCAATCCGCAATCGGTCGAGAAGTACAGCCAGCAGCTGTCGGAGTCCTCGGCCCAGATGGCGAGGATGGCGGAGGAGCTGAAGCTGCGCTCCGAGACCCTTTCCTCGGTCTTCCGCTGCTGCGCCGAGCTCGGGCGCATCGACAAGGTCTCGGCAAGCTTCGAGAAGCGGCTCCTCGTCGACTTGGTCCATCTCACCTCCGCGGACTGGTACGTCCTGCGCACGCTCTCCGCCGACGGCAGGAGGCTCCTCGTGACCGCGGCCTCCGAGCACGACCTTGCCTCAAAGGTCATCGACCTTCCGGAGGCCGGCGGTACACCGGCCAGCATAGAGGCCTCCGTGGCGGCAAGCCTCAAGGCCGCGAGATTCGACAACCGCGAAAGCTCGGACCCGCACGAGCCGCTGCGCACCGTGGGGCCCGGGGGCGCGGGGCTCGTCTGCCCGCTCCACTTTGGCGGCACACTCGTCGGAACGATCGCCGTCGGCCGGCGAAACGGCGACTTTCCCCTCGGGCGGCTCCAGGACGAGGTGATCCACGCCTTCGCCGAATTCCTCGCGATCCAGACCCTCAACCTCAGGCGCCAGAAGGACGAGGTGCGAAACCTGGTGGTCGCGCGCGAGCTCGAGATCGCGCAGACGATCCAGCAGCTGCTCCTGCCGCGCACCCTCCCCCAGCTCTCGGGCTTCAGCGTGGCGGGCGGCTGGCAGAGCGCTCGCGAGGTCGGGGGCGACTTCTACGACGCCATCGCCCTGGACGACCAGTCGCTCCTCCTCATGATCGCCGACGTGATGGGAAAGGGCGTGCCGGCGGCGCTGTTCGCCACGACGATGCGCGGCCTGCTGCTCGGCCTTGCGGCGCAAAGCTCCGACCCTTCCCAGCTCATGGGCGGCCTGAACCGCCTGCTCTACAAGGAGCTCTCGTCGGTCTCCATGTTCATCACCGCGCAGATCGTGCACGTCGACCTGAAGACCCGCAAGCTCACGGCCGCGAGCGCGGGCCACTGCCCCCTGCACTTTGTGCAGCAGGGGCGGCGTTCCATTTCGACCATGCAGATCAAGGGCCTGCCGCTCGGCGTCATGCCGGACACCGAGTACCCCCACATGACCGCCCTCATGGGCACGCCCGCAGCCCTGCTGCTCTATACCGACGGCCTCACGGACCGGCGAAACCCGGCGGGAAAGACCTACGGCCAGACGCGGCTCAAGACCTGGCTGCGGCTCAACGCGATCCCCGGCCGCAGCGCCACCGAGGTGCGGGACCTGCTGGCGACGGAACTCAACCGCTTCCGGGGCGATGCCGACATGTCCGACGACCAGGCGTTCCTCATCCTTGTCGAGGAGGGCGCCGGCGTTGCGCGCATTGTGCCCGCGGGCCGGCGGCGCGTCCGCCTGCGCCGCGGCGCCTTCCTCTTCCCGACGACCGCCTGAAACCCCCCTCCCCCATGAAACCTTTTCTCCCCCTCTTCGTTTTCGTCGACGCCTGCGGATGGGAGATCATCAAGGACCACCCGTTCGCCGAAACCCTCGCGCCCGAGCGCCGCCGGCTCAGGTCGGTCTTTGGCTACAGCTCGGCCTGCATCCCGTCCATCCTCTCGGGCCGCTGGCCGGTGGACCACCGCAACTGGTGCTATTTCGTCTACGACCCCGCGAACTCGCCCTTCCGGGGCCTGCGCCACCTGCGCTGGCTGCCGCGGGCCCTCACAAGCAGGCGGATCTTCCGCCACCGGCTCTCCCGCCTTCTCAAGGTCCACCTGAAGTTCCGGGGGTACTTCGACCTGTACAACATACCCTTCGAGTACATCTCGCTCTTTGACTTCTCGGAGAAGAAGAACCCCCTGCAGGCGGGCGGCCTGAACCGCGGGCCCAACATCTTTGACTACATGCAGGAGCGCGGCATCGCCTGGCACGTGAGCGACCCCAAGCGCGGGGAGAGGCAGAACCTCGACAGCCTGCTGGCCGACATCCGGAAGGAGCAGATCGACTTCGGGTTCCTGTACTGGCCCGACCTGGACGGGGTCCTCCACCACGTCGGCAACACCTCCCCGGAGGTCCCGGCCAAGCTGAACGCCTACGAGCCGTGGCTCGCCGAGCTCATGGCCTGCGCCCTCGCGCACTACAAGGAGGTCCGGCTGACGATCTTCAGCGACCACGGCATGGCGAACTGCGACCGTCTTCTCGACCTGAAGGGCCGCATCGAGGCGCTCGGGCTGCGGATGGGAAAGGACTACGCGGTCGTGTATGACTCGACCATGGCACGGTTCTGGTTCTTCGACCCCACGACGCGCGCCAGGGTCACCGAGTGCCTGAAGGGCGTGACCGAGGGCCGGATCCTGCCCGACGCGGAGCTGAGCGAGCTCGGCGCCCTGTTTCCCGACCACTATTTCGGCGAGCTGATCTTCCTGGTCGAGGAGGGGGTCCTCATCGTTCCCAGCCACATGGGCGAGCGCCCCATCCGCGCCATGCACGGATACCACCCGGACGCGCCCCACAGCTACGCGAGCCTGCTCACGAACTATTCCGACGTCCCGGCCGGGATAACGGCGATTCCGCACATCTATCAGCTCATGACGGCCCAGGCCGTGCGCGCGGTGGAGATGAATCACCCGGCGCAGAGGCCGGCTAATTGATCGGCACCCGGCGGCTGGCCACGTCGCCAAAGGAGACCACGCGGATGTCCGGTCGGCTTGCAAGCCAGCCGGCCACCTCGTGCATGACGCCGATCAACGCCGCGTCCGGCACGCCCCCCCGAAAGAACTCCCACCAGTGGGAGACAAGGACCGTCAGCGTGCCCCCCTCCACGGCCTTACGGACCGACTCCAGCATGCCGCCACGGGGCCGGTGGAACGAGAGCAGGCAGCCCGGATGGCTGAGCAGGCATCTGCCGCCCGCTTGCCAGTGGCGCCGCTTCCCGAGCTTCTTGAGCGCATAGGACGCCCACCAGCGCCGCGGCAGGCGCCGGGCCTCGAACCACCCCGTCGAGATGACGCCGAAGCGGGAGGCGACCTCGATATACGCCTCCCGCGAAAGACGGTCGTAGGGCGCGACAAAGGCCGCTGGCCGCGCGAAGCCCGCCTCGCGCAGGACCTCCGCGCCCCTTTCGAGGCGGCAGGCGAGTTCGGGCCGGCCGGAGACGCCGAACTCAAAGAGGTCATGGTGGCAGCCGTGCTGCGCCACGTGGTAGCCGGGTTCGGCCTTCAGGTAGTCGACGAGCGCGCGGCCCTGCCCGATCGGCGCGAGGCGCGGGTCGGGCGATCCCTCGACCGTCAGATACTCCTCGAGCCTGCCGTCCGGGGTCCGGACGTCGGTGCGCACCTCGGGGATCACGGCGAGATTGACGGGCATCCCCCGGCCGAGGAACGGGCGGTAGATGCGCTCGAGGCACGCGGGCGGCGTCAGCGCGTTGGTATCGTCGTCCCTAAGAATGACGTAGCGCATCCTTCTCCTCCATCAGGTTCTCATACAGGCGCCGCATGCGGTCCGCGCAGATCGCCGTGTCGAACTCGGCGACCGCCTTGGCGCGGCCCGCCGCCCCCCACTGCGCCGCCCGCTCCGGCCGCTCGAGGACCCGGTCCATGGCGGCGTGGAAGGTCGCCGGCCGATCCAAGTCGAAGACCAGTCCGTTGACGCCCTCCTCCACGAGCGCCGCTGCGCCCGAGGTCCGGCTTGAGACCACCGGCGTTCCCGCGGCCCATGCCTCGACGATCACGATCCCGAAGGTCTCCATCTTCGACGGCACGAGCACCGCCCGGGCCTCCTGCAGGAGCCCGATCAGGCGGGGATCCCCGAACGGGAGGGCCCCGACGAGCTTCACGACATCCTGAAGGCCCTCGCGGCCGATGCGCGCCTTGAGCGCGGCTCCATATTCGCGGTGCGTCACGGCGCCGGCGAGCACGATCAGGACCCCGGGATGGCGCCTTGCGAGCTCCGCAGTCTCGCCGACCAGCCAATCCTGGTTCTTGATCGGGTCGATTCGTCCCAGGACGAGCAGCACCGTCCGGCCCTTGAGCTCCGGATAGGCCTCCAATGCGGCGGACCTGCTCTCGCGGGAGAAGAGCTCGGTCGGCACCCCATGCGGCTCCGTCACGACCCGCCGGCCCGGGTGGCGCTCCTGGATCAGCGCGGCCTCCCGCGGATTGAAGGTGATGATCGCGTCGGCCTGGTCCATGAGGCGCCGCGCCCCAAGGATGAATCCCAGAGGCTTGCCCCAGTCCCAGCCGCCCGCGGCGGGATTGCGGAGCTCCTGGCGGACCTCGGCCGGCATGTCGTAGACGCCGCCGTGGATGCTGATCACGAACGGGAGCCTTCGGCCGCGCGCCACGACGCGCGCGATGGCGCCCAGCCTTCCCTGCGCGTGGGTGTGGACCACGTCCACATTGGCGTCGCCCCACAGGGAGCCCATCAGGTCGAAGGAGATGAGGTTGCCGCCGACCGCGATCATCCGCCTCTTGCGCTCGGCGGAGACGCCCCAGACCGGCACGTGCGCCCGGAAGCGCCGCACCGCGCAGTCGGTCAGCCCGAAGGGATCCGCGGAGCCCGTGTCCGCCTGGAGCTCCGGCGCGTAGATGACCGAGTCGACGCCGTGCTTCGCGAGGTCCGTTGTCAGCCGGAGCACGGCCGACTCTGTGCCGCCCCATTCGGACGGGTTGTACTTGCGGAGCAGGTGGGCAACGCGCATGGGCTAGGCCCCCTCGGCAACCGCACCATTCGCGGGCTCCTCGATCGGCACGGCCCCGGCCAACCGCCTCTCGAGCCTCGCCTCGCGCCGCGCGTGGGCCAGGCTGGCCAGGGCGCCCAGCAGGATGTAGAACGTGAACAGGATCGGCGTCTGCCGGTAGATCCACTCGGTCAGGCTCTGGCCGAAGATTCCGCAGATGCTGAAGAGGATCCCTACGCCCATCACGCGCATCGGCTCGCGCCGCGGCAGGAGCAGGAAGGGCAGCCCCATCGTCAGCCAGCGAAGCCACAGCAGCCCGAAGATGAAGAGCCCGGGCACCCCGAGCTCGCCCAGCGTCAGCGCCGCGAGGTTGTGGGCCGGCGCCGCGAGGTAGGAGTTGCCGAAGGCCTTGTCGTTCGACGCTCCGTAGACCGAGATCAGGTTGTCGTAGTCGTCGAACCGGTATCCGAGGCGCGGCCCGTACGTGCGGCTCACCCGGTAGGACCAGTTGTTCAGGCCGACACCAAAGAAGTGATCCCTTGCAATCGCCACGGAGAGGCGCAGGTAGACGCCCCGGCCGTCGACCGTCGTGTCCAGGTATTCCTCCTCGAGGCTTGCCTCGTTGTAGCGCCGCTCCATCTGGCCCCAGCCGGCCGCCACCATCGCGGCGACCGCGAGCACGATGAGGGAGCGAAAGGCAATCTGGGCCGGGCCGAGCCTCCACGACGCGCAGGCGAGCATCGTGCCCGCGGCCACCGCGGCGAAGACCGGGATGCCCGCGCGCGAATAGGTCAGCAGCAGCCCGACCGCCGCGAGCAGCCCGCACAGCCCGCAGAAGAGCCTCAGTCGGCGCGACCAGCCCGAGGTGGCGACCGCGACGAGCGGAGGCGCCGCCAGGCAGAGGTACATCGACAGGCTGTTCGCGTGGTCAAGCGAGCCCTCCGAGCGGTCCAGGCCGGTGATGAAATGCTGCTTTATCGCCCAGACGCTCTCGAAGGCGACCGCGCAGCCCAGCGCCACGATCAGGATCGTCCACTCGCGCTTCGACCGCACGTAGAACGCCGCCGCGAGAAAGACCACGATGCTGGCGAGGATCTTCGAGAGCTCGAACGCCCCGAACAGCTTCGGCTCCGACATGGCGACCGAGACGCCGGCGTAGCAGAAATAGAGCAGGATCAGCCCCAGGCTGCCGGGCCAGAACAGGCGCCGGTCCGGCCCGCGGCGCCCGACCCAGCAGCCGACAAGCAGGCCGAACGCGATGATGACAATGAACGTGACCTGAATCCCGCGCGTCGTGCCCCGGTACCACGCCTCGCTGAAGAAGTTCACGTCCATCTTCTCCGAGAGCACGGCGAGGCTCACCATCGCAAAGAAGAAGACGTCGCGGGCGACCCGGGACCAGCTCGCCGCCAGCACGGCGGCGACGCCGAGGGGCGCGATGAGCACGGCGGCCACCATGTGTGCGGGGCTCATAGGTCCAGGGCGCGGCGCCCTTCGGCATGTGGGACGGTGTTCTTCATCCGTTGGCCCGTGTCCCCTTCATCCTGACCCGAGATCCGCCGCGGGCAGAATCGCCTGCCGCACCGTCTTCGGCCAGAAGTTCGTGATTCCGCAGCGAAGGAGCCGCAGGGCCTGCCAGCACGCGACCAGCGTGATCGCAAACCCGGCCGCGGCCGCCGGGAAGTGGTTCAGCCGGCGGATGCCGCGCATCCGGCCGAGGCGCTGCCAACGGAAGCCGAGGATCCTCGGGAACAGCCGCCAGAACCTCCGGGGCGGGGCCACGTGGGCGTCGATGAGCTTCTTGAACCAGTCCGGGTCGCGCAGCTCGTTGCCGCGCAGCGTCGCGCCGAGGCTGGCCCGGTCCGACTCGGCCAGCGTCATCAGGTACCCTACGAGCACGTGGACGGTTGTCTGGCCGATCATCTGGCGCTTTTGGTTGTTCAGCACGTCGCGCAGGGACAGGTAGGGCTCGTAGAGATGCGTCGCCCCAAGCACCGAGACCACCCGGGTGGGGTCGCTCGGGGCGCAGAAGAAGTCGGTGCAGATCGCCGCCTTGAAGAAGCCGTCGTCCGTGGCGCCAAGGTCGCGAGGCAGGTAGAAGTTGCGCGCGATCCCCGCATGCAGGCAGTACAGCATCCCGTTCAGGCGTCCCTCTATCGTCCCCGTCATGTCCGACATCGCGAGAGACAGCCGCTCGCGGGCGGAGGGGCGCGCCCTGTCGGCGATGGCCTTGCACGGCCAGTCCGAGGCGCCGCCGAGAATGCGGGTTTTCCTCAAGCGCCCCGAGGACGAGCTCCAGCGTGCGGGGATTGTCGAAGATGATGTCGGCGTCCATGAGGCAGATGTAGCGCGTCTCGCGGGCCGAGAACTCGTGGACGAACCAGTTCCAGGCGTTGTTGCGCCCCGGCTCGGGGATTGTCGCAACCCGGGCCTTGAGCCCGGACCGGGCGGGATGCCAGCCGAGCAACCGCGCCATGGCCTCATCGGCGACCTCCACCGTCCCGTCCGTGCAGCCGTTGGCGAGGCAGACGATCTCAGAGCCCTCGCCCCGCGCGGCCAGCTGCGCGAAGACCGACTGCTTGAAGAGCGAGGCGAGCATCGGCCCGATGGACCTCTCCTCGTTCCAGGTCATGATCCCGATCGAGAGCGCGATCGGCAAATCGTTCTTAAGAATGGTCATGCGGCTGGGTCGATTGGATGAACATTCTGACCTATGGGCGCTCCCCGCGGCCAGCGGGTCTGCACCCCCATTATGGGCGGTATCCACCCCATTTCCGCCGCGCGGCGCGATGGGATAGACTGGGGCCATGGAAGAGCCCCGCATCAGCATCGTCCTTCGTTCCTACAACGAGGGCTGGGCGCTCCGTTCGACGCTGGCCGCGCTTAAGGCCCAGGACTACCGCAACTGGGAGCTGATCGCGTTCGACTCGGGTTCCTCCGACGGGTCCGTGGACATGATCCGCCAGGCCGGGCCCGCGCATTTTGAGCAGATGCTGCCGCATGAGTACCGCCCGGGACGGGTCCTGAACCGCGGCATGGAGCTCGCCTCTAGCGACCGCGTCATCTTCCTGAACGCCGACGCCACCCCGCAGGGCCGCGGCTGGCTCGGGCCGCTCGTCTCGGCGCTCGCCGACCCGGGCGTCGCGGCCGCGTTCGGCTGCCAGGTCCCGCGGCCGGGCTGCGCTGCCGCCTTCGCCCGCGACTACGCTCGCTGCTTCGACGGCCCCGGCGAGTCCGCCCTTTCGGACGACTTCTTCAGCATGGTGAGCAGCGGCTTAAGGCGCGACGCCTGGGCGCGGCGCGGCTTCCACGAGACCCTGCAGTATTCCGAGGACGTCGACTACGCGCGCTGGTGCCGCGCCGAGGGCTACCGCGTCGCCTACTGCCCGGGCTCCGTCGTGATGCACTCGCACAACTACACCCCCCGGCAGGCCTACAAGCGCAGCTTCGGCGAGGCGTGGGCGCTCGCCGCCTCGTGGCCCGGCCCCGCGGGGCATTTCAACGCGCGGCGGACGCTCCTGCTCGGCTGGCTGCGGGACGCGTGCGGCGATCTCCTCTACTGCCGGCGGACGGGCCGCCTGCGCGAGCTCGGGCCCGCGCTCGCCGTCCGCTGGCAGCAGCGCCTCGGGCGCCTGCATGGATTCCGCGCCGGCTGGCGGATGCACCGCGTCGATTGCACACTATGACCCACGCGAATGCAAATGCGGCCGCCCCGCAGGCGCCGCCCTTGGCCGGCGCCCCGGTCGCCCTTCGCCGAAGGTTCACGCTTGACGGCGACGACGCGCTCGAGCGCCATCTCGAGCGCGCGTGCGCCCGCATCGTGAGCGGGGTCCGCGGGCTCATCCCCGCGCGAAAGCTCCAGGCTGTGATTCTCGGCGGCGGCTACGGCCGCGGGGAGGGCGGCGTCCTTCGGGGCGGGGCCGGCGACCGCCCCTACAACGACCTCGAGCTCTACGTCGCCATCAGGGGCAACCGCCACATCAATGAGTTCCTCTATCACCGTCGCCTGGCCGTCCTGGGCGAGATCCTGACGCACCTCACGGATGCGGAGATCGAGCTCAAGGTAACGTCGCTCGCGGAGCTCGCGGCTCAGCCGCTCAGCATGTTCTCCTACGATCTCGCCGCCGGCCACCGGCTCCTGTGGAGCCGCGACCCGGCCGGCCGGTCGCCCTTCTCCGAACCCCAACCCGGCCCGGAGGGCATCCCCGAGGAGGAGGCGACGCGCCTCCTCATGAACCGGTGCACCGGCCTCCTTCTCGCCCGCGCCCAGCTCGAGCAGGAGACCTTCACGCCGGGCGCCGCAGACTTCGTCAGGCGCAATGTCGCGAAGGCGCAGCTCGCGTGCGGCGACGCCCTCCTGACCGCGCACGGAAGCTACCACTGGAGCTGCAGGGAGCGCCACCGCCTCCTCGGGGACCTGGCGCAGGGCAAGCGCTCGGCGTGGTTCGACGCGGCGCTCAGGCACCACGCCGCCGGCGTGGAGTTCAAGCTTCATCCCGGGTCCGGCGAGGTCCCGCGCGAGTCATTGGCCGCCAGCCACGCGGACGTCACCGCATTCGCCCTGAAATGCTGGCTGTGGCTGGAGGCGAGGCGCCTGGGCCGCACCTTCCCCTCGGCGCGCGCCTACGCGGAGGACGCGTGTGACAAGTGCCCCGGCACCTCGCGGCTCCTCAACATCCTGCTCAACCTGCGGGCCGACGGCTTGCGCGTGAGGGCGAAGCCGAGGCCCTGGAGGCATCCGCGCCAGCGGATACTCCATTCGCTGGCGCTCCTTCTCTGGGAGCCGCTGGCGGCGGCCGAGCCGGACCTTCAGGCGCGCATCCGGGCCGAGCTTGGCTCGCGTGGCGCAAGCCTGGAAGAATGGATCGGCCCGTATCGGGCGCTCTGGGGCCGAGTCCGGTGAAACGCGCCGCGACGCCATGGGGTGAACACCCCATAGGGGGCCGTTTCGCCGCGTCTTGCTCGACAGTCCGTTGCTTCCGAAGCTATCCTGTCTCGGACCCGGTGCGGATAGACAGTGGCGCCTGGGACAACAAACCATGAAGAACCGAGCCAAACCGAGCCAAGCAAGACGCCGGCCGCTCAGGAAGGCGTCGGACCGGCCCCCTTCCCGGCCAATGGCGCGCCACCCGTTTGCCATCGTCGGTGTGGGCGCCTCCGCCGGGGGACTGGAGGCGCTGGCGCAGTTTCTCGGCAACGTGCAGGCAGACAGCAGGCTGGCGTTCGTCATCATCCAGCACCTGGACCCCACGCTCAAGGGGATGATGCCCGAGCTGCTGCAGCGGACCACCACCATGAAGGTGGTGCAGGTGAAGGACGGCGTGATCGTCCGGCCCGGATGCGTGTACGTGATTCCCCCGAACAAGGACATGTCGATCCTCCACGGGAAGCTGCACCTGCTTGATCCCGTGGCCCCCCGTGGCCTGCGGCTGCCGATCGACTTCTTCTTCCGCTCCCTCGCCGAGGATCAGCGCGAGTTCGGAGTCGGGGTGATCCTCTCGGGCATGGGAAGCGACGGGACGCTCGGGCTGAAGGCCATCAAGGAGAGCGGGGGCGTCGTGATGGTCCAGGAGCCGGCCTCGGCCAAGTTTGACGCCATGCCGAGCAGCGCGATCGGGGCCGGCCTCGCGGATTTCGTTGCGCCCGCCGAGGAGCTTTCCATCAAGCTCGTCGACTACCTGCGGCGCGTGCCCCGGATGGGAGCATTTGAGGCCCCGATGGAAGAGAAGACGGTGAGCGCGCTCGACAAGGTGATCATCCTGCTGCGCTCGAACACCGGCCACGACTTCTCACTTTATCGCAGGAACACGCTGTATCGGCGGGTGGAGCGCCGGATGGGCATCCACCAGATCGACAAGATATCCACCTACGTCCGGTTCCTGCAGGAGAATCCCCAGGAGCTGGGGATCCTCTTCAAGGAGCTGCTGATCGGGGTGACGAGCTTCTTCCGCGACGGCCTCGCCTGGAATCAGCTTCAGAGGAAGGCGCTCCCGGCGCTCTTCGCCCGCCGGCCGGCGGGTTCCGGGCTGCGCGCATGGATCGCAGGCTGCTCGACGGGTGAGGAGGCGTATTCCCTCGCGATGCTTTTCAAGGAGTCGCTGGAAAGGTCCAAGTCCAGGAGGAACCTGTCCCTGCAGATCTATGCCACGGACATCGACCGCGACGCGATCGACAAGGCCCGCCAGGGCCTCTATCCGCCGAACATCGCCGCAGACATCTCGCCGGCGCGCCTCAGCCGGTTCTTCGTGAAGGAGGACAACGGCTACAGGGTGAACAAGGAGATCCGGGCCATGGTGGTCTTCGCGCCGCAGAACCTGATCATGGACCCGCCGTTCAACAAGCTGGACATCTTCTGCTGCCGAAACCTGCTTATTTACCTGGGGCCGGAGCTGCAGAAGCGCCTGATTCCGCTCTTCCATTACATCCTCAATCCCGGCGGGGTGCTGTTTCTCGGGAGCTCCGAGAGCATCGGCAGCTTCACGAAGCTGTTCACGGCGGTTGCGGCAAAGGAGCGGATCTTCCGGCGGTGTGAGTCCGGCGTGCCGGGCGACCCGCCGGACTTCCCCGCGGTCTTCACGCCGGCCTCGGGCTATCGCCCTAAGGAACCCGCCGAATCGTATCGGCCGGCCGAAAGCTTCCAGTCGCTGGCGGATCAGATGCTCAAAGCGCGGTACGCCCCTCCCGCGGTGCTTGTCAACGAGCAGGGGGACATCGTCTACGTGAGCGGCCGCACCGGGAAGTACCTGGAACCGGCGGCAGGCAAGGCCAACTGGAACATCATCGCGATGGCCCGCGAGGGGCTTAGGTACGACCTCACAAGCGCGCTGCAGAAGGTGGTCCGGACGAAGGGATCTGTCACCGTTCGTGCCGTCAAGTCCGGTGTGGGTCACGACGCGCACGCGGTGGACATCCTTGTGGAGGCGGTTCTGGAGCCCAAGGAGCTTGCGGGGATGGTCCTCGTCGTGTTCAGCGAAGCCCTTTCCCAGCCCGGAATTCCCGGGAAAGAAGGCACTGGAGTGCGCACGGAGCTGACCGCGAGGCGCAAGAATCTGGAATGGGAGCTCCGTCACGCCCGGGGACAGCTCAAGGCAAACCACGAGGAGATGCAGAACTCGCAGGAGGAGTTGAGGGCGATGAACGAGGAGCTCCAGTCCACCAACGAGGAGCTGCAATCGACCAACGAGGAGCTGACGACATCGAAGGAGGAGATGCAGTCCCTTAACGAGGAGCTTCAGACGGTCAACGCGGAGCTCCAGTCGAAGCTCGACGAGATCACCTCGGCGAACAATGACATGAAGAACCTGCTCAACAGCACCGACATTGCGACGGTGTTCCTGGACAATGACATGCGCGTGCGACGGTTCACGCTCCAGGCAAAGGCGATCTTCCAGCTCATACCAGGCGACGTCGGCAGGCCGATCACCGACCTGGCATCCAAGCTGGTCTATCCTGCGTTGGAACAGGATGCGCAGGAAGTGCTTCGGACCCTGGCCGTTTCGGAGAAGGCGGTTTCAACGAAGGACGGGCGCTGGTTCACGGCCCGGATCATGCCGTACCGCACGCTGGACAACAGGATCGACGGCGTGGTGATCACCTTTGCGGACATAACCGTCGCCAAGAAGCTGGAGGCCAACCTCCGCGAGAGGCACGACCGCCTGGAGCATTCCTCCGCGAAACCGTCCCCGGCGCCTGTCGGGCCGCGGCATACACGGAAGGAGAGGCTGCCCAATTGATGAAGAAGACACCGTCCAGGTCGAAGAGCCTGCGCCAGCGTTCGGAACGCCAGCTCGGGGAGAGGGCCGCCGAGGAGGGCGAGCCCAATGTCATGTACGACACCCAGCGGCTCTTCCATGAGCTTCAGGTTCACCAGATCGAGCTGGAGCTGCAGAATGAGGAGCTGTCCCACGCCAACGCGGCGGCAAGCGCGGCCCTGGAGAAGTACACGGACCTTTACGACTTCGCTCCCGTGGGCTATTTTACGCTGGACGAGAAGGGCCTGATCGCGGAACTGAACATGGCCGGCGCCGTCCTGCTCGGGGCGGAACGGTCCCGCCTGACCGGCCGCCGCTTCCAGCTGTTCGTCACCCAGAACGATCGCCCCGTCTTCCAGCAGTTCATCGACCGGATATTCGCCGGGAGCGGCAGGCACTACTGCGAGGTGGAGCTGCAAAGGGAGAACCGGGGCCCGCTCTGGGCGGAGCTCGCGGGCATATCCGCGCCGATCACGACCGGCTCGCCGAGGCTCTCCCGGATCGTCGTCTCCGACATCTCGGCGCGCAGGCTGGCGGAGAAGGAGCACAAGCACATCGGGGTCCTGGCGGCCGCAAACCGCGAACTCGAGAAGGAGGTCGCCCTGCGCAAGGAGAGCGAGGCCGCGCTCAGGAAGAGCGAGGATCGCTTCCGAACGCTTCTGCAGCAAGCGCACCTCCTGCAGGCGAGGCTGCGCCTCATGACCCACGAGATGCTCAATGCGCAGGAGGACCAGCGGAAGAAGATCAGCCGCGAGCTTCACGATGAGGTCAGCCAGATCCTGCTCGGCATCAACGTGCAGCTGGCGATCTTCGCAAAGGCTGCGGCCTCCAACCCGCACCGGATCAAGAGTGTGATCGGGCCCGTGCGCAGGATGGTGGAGAAGGCCGTTGGGATCGTGCACCAGTTCGCGCGCGAGCTGCGGCCCGCGATGCTGGATGACCTCGGGCTCATACCAACGCTGCGCACCTACATAAGGGACATTCCGAAGCCGAAGAGGCTCACCATCCGGATGTCGGCCGACCCCGGCGTCGAGACCCTCAACAATGACGCGCGGACGGTGATCTACCGCATCGCGCAGGAGGCCCTCGTGAACGTCATCAAGCACGCGCACGCGAGCGTCGTCAACGTGAGCGTCCTGAAGGGCCCCACGAGCGTCTCCCTGGAGGTCGCCGACGACGGCAGGTCCTTCAATGTGGCGCGGCTGGAGACCAGCGAATGGAGGAACCGTCTGGGGGTGACCGGCATGCGCGAGCGGGTCGAGATGGTCGGCGGCCAGTTCAGCGTCGTGTCCAAGCCGGGGATAGGCACGTCCGTTCGGGCGGAGATACCGTTTTGGCCCGCACGGAAGGGGGCAATAGGGCCCGTCGATGGCATGCGGGCCGACCCACATATCCGCGAACCCGCGGATTGACGGCCTCACCCTCCGCGAGGGCTGTCCTCGCGCTCCCAAGGCCGTCCCCCGCGGCTCTGCCCTCGACCGGCGCGACGTCCAAGGGCGGCGAGCCCCAAGGCTCGCATCGTCACCGGGCCACAGGGCCGGCGGGGCACGCTTGGGCGTTCGCGGCCACGCGGATTTCCGCTCCGGCAAGGGATCCCCGGCCCAGGCGGCCATGGAGGTGAACACCCCATGCCGTCGGACCAGATGCGGTTTGTCTTATCCCATTACCGAAATGGAGAATATTGAATGAAGCAAAAAGTTGCAAATCCCGCATCTCGGAACCCCTCCCTGCCGCGGTGTCCCACGGGAATCCAGGGCCTTGACGAGATAACGGGCGGCGGGCTGCCGCGGGGAAGGCCCACTCTTGTCTGCGGGGGCGCCGGCTGCGGCAAGACGCTGATGGCCGCGGAATTCCTTGTGCGCGGGGTGGTGGAGTTCGGGGAACCGGGCGTCTTCATGTCCTTCGAGGAGTCGGAGCCGGAGCTTGCGGCCAACGTGGCGTCGCTCGGGTTCGACCTCCCGGGCCTGGTAAGGCGCAGGAAGATCGTGCTCGACTATGTCCACATCGAGCCGAGCGAGCTCCAGGAAAGCGGCGACTATGATCTGGAAGGCCTGTTCGTCAGGCTCAATCACGCGATCGACTCCATTGGCGCCAAGCGGGTCGTACTGGACACAATCGAGGCGCTGTTCGCCGGCCTGCGCAACGAGGCCATCCTCCGCGCCGAGCTGCGCCGGTTGTTCCGCTGGCTCAAGACCAAGGGCGTGACAGCCGTGATCACGGCCGAGCGCGGGCGCGAGCAGCTGACCCGCAACGGACTCGAGGAGTATGTTTCCGACTGCGTGATCCTGCTCGACCACCGGGTCGTCGACCAGATTGCGACGCGGAAACTAAGGGTCGTGAAGTTCCGCGGGGCCCTCCACGGCACGAACGAGTTCCCGTTCCTGATCGGCGACTCGGGCATAAGCGTCCTTCCCATCACGTCCTTGGGGCTAAACCACAAGATATCGAACGAGCGCATCGGGACGGGTGTCCGTCGGCTCGACGCGATGCTCGGTGGACGGGGCTTCTTCCGCGGCAGCAGCGTCCTGCTGACGGGCACGCCGGGAACCGGCAAGACCATTGTCGCGGCCAACATCGCCAGCGCAGCCTGCAGGCGCGGGGAGCGGGCGCTCTTCTTCTCATTCGAGGAGTCGCCGAGCCAGATCATCCGCAACATGCACTCCATCGGCCTCCACATGGATGCGTTCGTCAAGGGGGGCCTGCTGCGGTTCCACTCGGCGCGGCCCTCGCTCTACGGCCTTGAGATGCACCTGGCGACCATGTTCAAGGAGATCGCCTCGTTCCGGCCGCAGGTCGTCATCGTGGACCCCGTCACCAGCCTCATGGACTCGGGCACGCCCTCCGAATGCAGGGCCATGGTGACCCGGCTGGTCGACTACCTGAAGGCCAAGCATGTCACCACGATCTTCACAAGCCTGACCCAGGGCGGCCATGCGCTGCAGCAGAGCGAGGCCTCCATGTCCTCGCTCATGGACACCTGGCTCCTGCTGCAGGACTTCGAGGGCAACGGGGAGCGCAACCGCGTGCTCTACGTGCTCAAGGCCCGCGGCATGGCACACTCGAACCAGGTCCGCGAGTTCCTTATATCGAAGAACGGCGTCGACCTCGTGGACGCCTATATCGGCGCCAGCGGCGTCCTTACCGGCTCCGCCCGGGCCGCGCAGGAGGCGCTCGAGAAGGCGACAACGCTCGCCAACCTCCAGGAGGCCGCCCGGCGCAAGCGCGAACTCGGGCGCAAGCGCGAGGTGCTTGAGCGCCAGATCGGCGCACTGCGCTCCGAATACGAGACCGAGGCTGTGGAATTGAGGCGCATCGACCAGCAGGTCGGAACGAGAACTCTCGTCCTGAGCACGGAGCGGGCGGCGTCAGGGCGGCTGCGCCAAGCGGACGCCCATACGTCGAACGGTACGAGGGACAAACCCAAGTTCGCGAACGGAAGACCATGAATAAGAATAAGACAGCGAAGCGGCATTCGAAGATATGGCAGCTGCTCCTCTACGTGATCGACCAGACGCCCAAATCGCAGGCCGCGTTCCTTAACCTGAAGAAGGTCTGCGAGATCCATCTGAAGGGCCGCTACCACATCAAGGTGATCGACCTGGATAAGCATCCCCAGCTGGCCAAGGGGGCCCAGATCCTGGCCATCCCCACGGTCGTCCGCAGGCTTCCGAGCCCGGTGAGGACGATCATCGGCAACCTTTCCGACACCGAACGCCTGCTCGTCGGCCTCGATCTGCGACCCTCCGGTTGAGCAAAACTTGCCCCTGCGAACCCCAAAAAACAGGCACTCCGCCAAGGCCTTCGAAAAGGCACTGGCCAGCAAGAGCGACGGGAAGTACATCCTGCGGCTCTATGTGGCTGGGGCCACGGCCCGCTCGCGAAGCGCGCTCCGGCGCGTCTACGAGATCTGCGAGGCGGAGCTGAAGGGCAACTACGAGCTGGAGGTGATCGACGTCTACCAGCAGCCCGAGCTGACGCGCGAGAACCAGATCGTGGCGACCCCGACTCTCGTCAAATACTCGCCGCTCCCCTTAAGGCGCTTCATCGGCAGCATGTCGGGCGCCGCGGGGCCGTTCTTCACCTTGGACCCGATCGCGAAGGGCAAGATGGTGGTCTGAAAGCCATGCGAGGAGGACGGCCATCACCCCCGAAAGCGAACCGGGAGCTCGCCGCCCTCCGCTCACGCCTGGCGAACGCGGAGGCAGCGCTGCGCGCGGTCCGCAACGGGGAGGTGGACGCGGTGGTGGTCTCCGGGAAGGGGGGCTCCCGGGTGTTCACGCTGGCGGGCGCCGAGCACTCCTACCGGGTGCTCATAGAGACCATGAACGAGGGGGCCCTGGCGCTCACGGCCGACAAGATGATCCTCTACGCCAACCAGCGCTTCGCGGGGATGGTCAAGAGGCCGCTGGAGCAGGTGATCGGAAGCTCCATGCGCCGCTTTCTCTCGGCGGAGGACCGGGCATTGCTCAAGACCCATCTGAAGCGGGCCAGTGAGTCAGGCGCGAAGTTCCAGGTGATGCTGATCGCCGGCGACGGCTCCAGGATGCCTGTGCAGATCTCCCTGCGCCCCATGGGGGGGAGCAGCCCCAGCCAAAGGACGATCGGCGTCGTCGTGACGGACATCTCGGAGGCCCGGCGAAGCGAGGAGCTGCTGCGGGCCCTCTCGAAGCGCGTCGTCCAGGTCCAGGAGGCCGAGCGCGGGCGCGTCGCCTTTGAGCTGCACGACAACATCACCCAGCTTGTCTGCGCGGTGCTCTTCCGGAGCCAGGCCCTTGCGGACCACCTCTCTCCCCGCGACGGCACCTCGAAGAAGGAGGCGATGAGGCTTCGGGAGATGCTGGGCAAGACGGCCGAGGAGGTGGAGCGGATCTCGCGTAACCTGGGGCCGACTGTGCTGGACAACATGGGCCTGGCCACCGCCCTGAGCGAGGCCGGAACCAAGTTTGCGGAGAGGACGGGGGTGTCGGTTGACGTGGCCTGCGTGAAGCTCATCGCGAGGATGCCCGCCGACACGGAGCTGGCGCTCTACCGCATCCTCCAGGAGGCCCTGCGAAACGTGGAGAAGCATGCGTCGGCCCGCCACGTGACGGTGAGCCTGAGAAGGATCGGCGGATTCGTCCGGCTGGCGATCGGCGATGACGGGATCGGGTTTGAACCGGGCCTTCGCAAGGCGAAGGGCAAGGGGAAGCGGGGACTTGGCCTGCTCAGCATGCGCGAGCGGGCCGGCTACGTGGGTGCCACCTTTAAGATAAGCTCCAGGCGCCGCTCGGGCACCGAGATAGAGATCCTTGTCCCCATGACGGCGGCGGTTTCGGCCAGCTGAGCAGGAGGGGGCCGCACGCGGCTCCCCGGCGGCCTCCCTGTAGGACAAACGCTGCGGCATTATCAGAGCGAAGCGGACATAATCGGAGGCCGGATTCCTATATGTTTCCGCGATGTTGCGATGCCGCGGCTGTGTCTCGGGTTCCCTGATCCTCGCGATTATTGCCGCCTGGACCTCGGGAAGATGCGGCGCGGCCGATGACATTCGGCCGACGGACGCGGCCGCCGCAGCCAGCCCGATCGACCAGTTGCAGAGGGACGCGGAGAATGGAAACGTCAAGGCCGAGTACGTGCTGGGATGCTGCTACAACGGCGACCACGGCTTCCCGAGGGAGCCGGAGAAGGCGGTGAAGTGGTGGAGGATCGCGGCCGACAAGGGTCTTGCGGACGCGCAGTTCTGCCTCGGGCTCAGCTGCTTCCTGGGAGAGGGCGTCGCCAAGGATGTCGCCGAGGCCGCGAAATGGTGGAGGATGGCGGCCGATCAGGACCAGATGGACGCGCAGTACTTCCTGGGGCTCAGCTACCACACGGGCCTCGGGGTTCCCAAGAGCACGCAGCTTGCGGTCTATTGGCTCAAGAGGTCCGCGGACCACGGGAGCAAGCCGGCTATAGACCTGCTGAAGCAGATCGGGACGTAGCCCCAAGCCGTTCTTTGGGCGGATCACGGCCCAGGTCCGGCTTAGCGCCCGATCATCTCCCCGAGGTGCGCCATCGATGGGATCCGGTCGCAGATGACCTTGAACGAGACGAGGATCGGAACTGACAGCAGCGCGCCGGGCACCCCCCAGAGCCAGATCCAGAAAATCAGCGAGATGAAGATGGCCACGGGGTTCAAGGTGAACCTCCGGCCAAGTAGAATCGGAGTCACGAGGTTCGCCTCAAGGAGGTGGAGCGCCATGAACCAGAGCGCCGGCAACAGCCCCCGCCAGGGCGAGTCGAAGGTGAGAAGGCCCACGGCGGCAAGGATGACAACCCCGACGATCGAGCCGAAGTACGGGACGAAGTTCAGCAGTGCCGCGAGGATCCCCCACATCGCGGCGTTCGGCACCCCCAGGAAGAACAGGCCCGCGCTCACGGCCACGCCGAGGCCGACGTTGATCACCGAGACCGAGAACAGGTAGTTCGAGATGTTGTCCTCGATCTCGCGGGTGATCTCGACGGCGCGTATCTTCCCCCTGAGGGTCGGGTTCACGCGGACGAGCTTCTGGAGGAACAGGTCGCCCGAGGCGAGCAGGAGGTAGGTGAGCACGAGCACCTCGCCAAGGCCCGCCAGGAGGGTTCCGGTCCAGTTGAGGATGGAGGCGGTGCCACGCTCGTCCTTCACCTCCACCATGGGGGTCTTCCTCTGCTCCTCCCTCTTCTCGGCCTCGGTTGCGCCCAGGTTGCTCACCGCCGCCGTCGCCTGGCTCAGGTGCTGCGCCTTCGGGAAGATCCTCTGGACCCGCTTCCTGAACTCGGTCATGCGCTCCGGTGCCTCGTTAATCCATCTTGTCGCCGGCCGCTCCAGCTCCAGGAATCCCGCGCCCAGGGCGCCGACCAGGAGGCAGAAGATAACCGCGGCCGAGAAAGCCGTGGGCAGGCGAATCCAAGAGAGCCACCGCACCAGGGGCCGCAGGGTCGTCGCCGCCATCCATGCCAGGATTACGGGAAGGACCACGGGCCGGCCGACGTAGAGAAAGGCGATGGTTGCGAACGCGATGAGGACGAAGTTCACGGGCGATACCGCGGCCGTATCCCGGCCGCCAAGCTCCGCCGGCGGCGGCCCTCCGGCCGGCTCGCAATCCCTTGTCAACGCGTCCGGACCGTGTTCCATGTCCGTCCCTAGCGCGGCCGATGCTTTCGGCTGGCGCGGTCCTCCGCGTAGATGTTGTAGAGGAGCACGACCGTCCCGACCACCGCCGCGAGGAAGCAGAGCATGGCAAAGCCGGGGTATCCGAAGAGGCTCCAATGCGTGGCGATCCGCATCATGAGCGCGGCGCCGATGATCACCGAGGCGAGGAGGATGCCCTTCGTCACGCGGTTGGCCACCTTCTCGATCCCGTCAACGAGCATCTTCGCGTCCGGCACCCTCACCTTCACCTCCAGCTCGGCGCTCGATATCGTGTCCATGATCCGGTTGAGCCTCGCGGGCAGGTGAAGCGAGAAGTCCTTGAGCTCGAGGAGCGTGTTGGCCAGGCCGCCCTGCGTGGTTTCATGGATCATGCGGCTCGCGATGATCCGAGCGGCGTTGCGGCGGATCGATGCGCTTGTGTCGAACGCGGGATCCAGGATGCGCCCCACCTCGTCCAGCTGCAGGAGGGTCTTGCCGAGAAGGACCATTTCACTAGGGACGTAGAGGCCGCTTTCCCTGGCGTGCCGGCTGACGTCGAGAAGCGACCGGCCGACGTTCAGGTCCTTTAGCCCCTGGTCGTGGCTCGACGCCACGAGCTGGCCGATCTGCTGGCGGAACATGTGCGAGTCGAAGGCGTCCGTCTTCTCGCTCATCCGCTCGACCTCCTCCGCGGCCTCGTCGCCCTTTCCGTCGCTCACAGCGATGAGGACCTTCAGGAGATGCTCCTGCATCGCCGGGCCGGTGTACCCGACCATGCCGAGATCGAGGAGCGCGATCTTCCCTTCGTCGGTGATGAACACGTTGCCCGGATGGGGATCGGCGTGAAAGAGGCCGTCGACGAGCACCTGCTTCAGGTAGGCCTTGAACAGCTCCTCCGAGAGGAGCGCCCCCTTGATGTCCTGCTTGCCGAAGGACCCGATGGTGGTGATCTTCCGGCCCTTGATGTACTCCATCGTGAGCACGCTGCGCGTGCTGAAGTCGAGGACGGGCTGGGGCACCACGATCAGCTTGAACTCGTTCAGGTTCTTGCCGACGGCGATCAAGTTCTGCGCCTCGCGCTCATAATTGAGCTCCTGCTGGATGGTGGTGCGGAAGTCGGCGACGATGGCGCTGAACCGGCATCGGCGGCCGATCTCCGTGTGTTCGTCGACGAAGGCGGCGATCTCTGCCAGCACCTCGAAGTCGTCGGCGATCTGGCGGCGGATGTCGGGCCTCTGCACCTTGACCGCGACCAGGCGGCCGTCGCGAAGCGCCGCCAGGTGGACCTGGCCCAAGGACGCGGCCGCGACCGGCTCCGTGTCGAATCGGGAGAACGCCTTGGAGACCCTGACCCCCAGCTCCGTCAGGATGATCTGCTCCACCTCCTCATAGGCGAAGGGCTTCACGCTGTCCTGAAGCCTGGCAAGCGCCGTCAGGTACGGCCGGGGCAGGAGGTCCGGCCTCCCGGCAAGCACCTGGCCCATCTTGACATAGGTCGGCCCCATCGCCTCCAGGTCGTCGGCCAGCTGCTCGGGGGCGCCGTCACTCGGCCCCGTCTTGAGCTCCTGCGGGTCGAACTCGTCGGGCACCGCCATCTGCTGCGCGATGTCCGAGCGGCCGTATTTCCAGAGCAGGCCCGCAATCTGCCTGTAGCGTTTGAGATGGGCTGCCGAGAAGGTCATGGGCACAAGTCCGAGGTAATGGCCGGTGGGATTTCGCGCGTGTACACGTGGAATCGGATGGTACGGCATGGGAGGCGCGCGCGGTATAGGGCATAGACCGTATTGCGGCTGCGGCCGCGCGGCGACGGGCGCCGGCAGGCCAACACCCCATACCGCCAAGCCGGCGCTTCGGCTACAGTCTGCGCAGACAAAGCCACGACTTCCCTGCGGAAGTCCGAAAGTGCCCGGCGGCGGCCGGCACCCTCGCCCCACCCCGCCCTCTGAACAGATTTTCATGCATCTCGGAACCATCGTCTTGGCCGTGTTCTTCTTCCTTCTGTTCGGCTCGCTGCCGATCTGGCCGCACAGCCGCGGCTGGGGCTGTCGCCCGAACGGCGGAGTCGTGTTCATGGTGCTCATGCTCCTCCTCCTCGTCATAACGACCCGCATCTGACCGAAACCCCCGAACCCGTCACCCAATGGCACACATCATCCTGGCGCTCTTCCTCATTGTCTTCGGCCTGAACCTCCTTTTCGGCCTGAACATCCCCATTTGGGTCACGGGGCTCTTGGCGCTGGTCGCCGGCGTCCTGCTGCTGATGGAGCGCTTCGGCGTCATCGTGAAACGCAAGTAGCGCCCCCAAGCGCCGCCGCCAGGACACAGGGCAGGCCGGGTCCGCCGCCCTGGCAGGCCGGGTCCGCCGCCCTGGCAGGCCGGGTCCGCCGCCCTATCGGACCATCATCTCGACCGCGTGCTCCACGCGGTCGTCCAGAAGCGCAAACGTGCTTCCGGGCACCTCCCGGCCGTCGACGCGCAGGAGACTCGCCTCTGCGGAGTCGCCGGTCTGCCGGACGACCGCGATGTGGTAGACCGTCTGGCGGTAGCGGTAGTGCACCTTGAAGCCCGCCCAGGCCTTCGGCATCCGGGGGGCGATCCGCAGGCGGTCGCCCTCCAGGTTGACCCCCAGGAGCGTCTCGATCAGCAGCCGGTACATCCAGCCCGCGGAGCCGGTGTACCACGTCCAGCCTCCCCTGCCCTCGTGCGGCGCGACCGCGTAGACATCCGCGGCCACGACATAGGGCTCAACCTTGTAGACGGCAGCCTGCTCGGGCGTCGAGCTGTGGTGGATGGGATTGAGCATCCCGAAGAGCTCCCACGCGCGCTCCGTGTCCCCCATCAGCGCGAAGCCCATGGCGGTCCATATCGCGCCGTGCGTGTACTGGCCCCCGTTCTCACGGACGCCGGGGACGTAGCCCTTGACATAGCCCGGATTGAGCGGGGACCTGTCGAACGGCGGATCAAACAGCTGCACGAGCCCGGGCCCCCGGCGCACGAGCCTGCGGTCGACGGATTGCATGGCCGTGCGCGAGCGGCCGGGCTCGCCAGCGCCGCTGATCACCGACCAGCTCTGGGGCAGGGAGTCGATCTGGCATTCCGGGTTGGACTGGGACCCGAGCGGCTCGCCGCTGTCGAAGTAGGCGCGCCGGTACCATTCGCCGTCCCAGGCGCCGAGCTCGATGTTCTGCTGGAGCCGCGACGCCTGCGCGAGGCAGAGCTCCGCGAACACGGGGTCGCCGTGCGCGCGCGCCAGCCCCGCGAACTGCACGAGCACGTCGTGGAGAAAGAAGGCGAGCCAGACGCTTTCGCCGCGGCCCAGGTTTCCCACCCGGTTCATGCCGTCGTTCCAGTCCCCGCAGCCCATGAGCGGCAGGCCGTGGGCGCCGAACCTGAGCCCGTGCTCGATCGCGCGCACGCAGTGCTGGTAGAGCGTGGCCGACTCCTCGGAGCGGTTCGGGAGGTCATAGTAGGCCTCCTCCTCGGGCTTGACCGGGCGCCCCTCGATGAAGGGGACCCTCTCATCGAGCACGCCCAGGTCGGCCACGCAGCTGACATAGCGGCACGTTGCGTAGGGCAGCCAGAGGTAGTCGTCCGACGAGTGCGTCCGGACGCCTCGCCCGGTCGGCGGATGCCACCAGTGCTGCACGTCGCCCTCGCGGAACTGCCGGGCGGCGCACCGCAGGAGGTGCTCGCGGGTGAGGGCCGGCTCGGCGTGCACGAGCGCCATCACGTCCTGCAGCTGGTCGCGGAACCCGTAGGCCCCGCCCGACTGGTAGGAGCCCGTCCGGCCCCAGACCCGGCAGCTCAGGGTCTGGTACATGAGCCAGCCGTTTGCCACCATGTTCACGGCCGGGTCCGGCGTGTCCACGTTGACGGCGCCGAGGGTGCGGTTCCAGTAGGCCCAGACCCCCTCGAGCGCCTCACGGCTCGCCTCCGGCCTGCGGAAGCGATGGACAAGGTCCTGCGCGTCGGCCGGGCTGCGGCCGACCCCGAGGCGGAAGCTCACCTGCCTCTCCTGCGAGTCGGGAAGGTCGACCATGACCTGCACGGCGGCGCAGGGGTCGAGCCCCGAGCCCACCCTGCCCGAAAGCCTCGCGCGCCCGAGGCCGGCCGGCCTCGCCAGGCTGCCGTTTCGGCCCAGGAACTCCCTCCTGTCCCCGGTGACGGTGCGCGCCTCGTCGCTGACGTCCACGAACGCGACGCGCTCGCTGAACTCCGTGCTGTAGCCGTTTTGCGCCAGAAGGGCGCCCGTCTTCAGGTCCACCTCGGTGCGCACGTGCAGCAGGCTCTTCTCTCTTAGCTCGCACAGCACCCACTCCCAGTAGCCGGTCGCCGAGACCCGGCGCGGCCGCTCCGAGAGGTTGCGCAGCCTCAGCACCGCGAACTTCACCGGGGCGTCCATCGCAACGTAAACCCACAGCTCGGAGGCAATTCCGTTCTCGGTGTGCTCGAAGACCGTGTACCCGAACCCGTGGCGGACGACATAGGGCGTGGCGCCGCGCGCGGGCAGGGGCGACGGGGACCAATACTGGCCGGTCTGCTCGTCTCGTATGTAGAGAGCCTCCCCGGTCGTGTCCCGGACGGCGTCGTTGCTCCACGGCGTCAGACGGAACTCGTGGGCGTTCTCGGCCCACGTGTAGGCGCTCCCGCTTTCCGAGACGACCGTCCCGAACGACGGGTTGGCGAGGACGTTGACCCACGGGGCCGGCGTCATCTGCCCGGCCCGCAGCGTGATGACGTATTCGTGGCCGTCCCGCGTGAAGCCGCCCAGGCCGTTCGGGAAGATGAGCTCTCGGGGGGCGACGGGCGCGGGCGCTTCGCGCCGCGCGGAGCGCGTGGGGGCGAACGCCGCGACCGGCGGCTCGACGACCCTGCGCTGCTCGAGCTGCTCCGCCAGGGTCCCGTTCGCGTCGTCCAGGAGGATGCGCGCCGAGGCCTGCAGGAGCAGGAGGTCGTCGTTGGGAACCTGCTCGAGGCGCCGCACGAAGATTCCGCCGGGCCTGTCCATCATCTGCGCCTCGATCCCCGAGGAGATCAGGCTCGTGATCTGGTCGTGCAGGGCCTGGCGGTAGACCGACACGTCGTCGCCCAGGATGACCAGCTCGACCGTAAGCCCCTTGATGCGCCAGTAGGAGTGCGCCTGCACGAGCTGGCGCACCATCTCGATCCTCTCGGCGCTGCTGACCCGCAGCAGGATGATCGGCGCGTCGCCGCTGATTCCGTAGCTCCAGAGGCCGTTTTGGCTGCGGCGGTTGCTGCCCAAGGCGCCCGGGCTGGCGCGCCGGGCGGGGTCGGCGAAGATGAGGGCTCCTGCCAGACGGCCATAGAGCTGGGCCTCCCTCTCCGTGATGCCCAGCTGGCGCAGGGTCACCTGGCTGTGCGTCCAGGCCAGATCGAAGACCCTTTCGGTCATGCGCGGGCCCTGGTACTTCTCCATCTGCGCCAGGGCGACCTCGCGGGTTTCGGCCATGCCGATCAGGAGGTCCACCACCGCGCTCCCGTGGGGCGGCAGCGAGACGGTGTGCCGGAGCGAGACGATGGGATCGAGCACGAAGCCGGCGGTGTTGGACAGAGGCGAGCCGCCCCGCATCGCCTCCGGGCTGGCCAGGGTTCCGCCCCGGCCGATGAACCTGAGGCGGTCGGTCTCGCAGGAGACGTCCCCAGGGCCGCCGCCCTGGACGACCAGCAGATGCAGCATCCACGGCGGCTTCTCCTCGGGATAGCGGGCGCGGCGCGTGCACAGGACGGCGGAGGACTTCCGGATGAACTCCGTCTGCACGAAGAGGTTCCCGAACGCGGGGTGCGCCTCGTCCGCCGCCTGCGCCGCAAGCGCGACCTCCGCGTAGCTCGTCAGCTCGATGAAGCGGACCTCGGACGAGCGGTTCGTGACCGTCACCCGCCGCAGCTCGACGTCGTCCTCCGGCGACACGCTGATCTCCGTGCTCACTTCGAGTTCGCCGTGGCGTTGCCTGAACTCGGCGCGCGCCTGCGCAAACACGGCCTGGTAGTCCCTGGTCGCGTGCATGGTGGGCTGGTACGCCGTGGACCAGAATTCCCCCGTCGCAAGGTCGCGCAGGTACACGAAGGTCCCCCAGGGGTCGAGGGTGGCGTCCTCGCGCCACCGGGTCACCGCCAGGTCGCGCCAGCGGCTGTACCCGCTGCCGGCGCTGCTGATCGCGACGTGATACCGGCCGTTCGACAGGAGGTGGACCTCGGGCGAGGGCGAGTTGGGATTCGTGTAGGCCCGCGTCAGACCCTCGACCTCCTCGGAGAGCTTGCTCCTCGACTCGAAGGCCAGGTCCTCGCCGAGGACACTCACGGCCGCCTTGGGCACGCGCTCCTGGAGGAGCAGGTCGGCGGCCTTGAGCAGGGGGCAGGCCATGAAGCGCCGCTGCATGGGATTGTCCTGAAGCAGGTTCGCAAGGGCCAGCAGGCTCATCCCCTGGTGATGGGCCATGAAGGACCGGATCGTAACGCTCGTCTCGTCCGGCGGCATCCGCGAAGGCGTGTAATCCACCGCCTCGAAGAAGCCGTAGGCGCCTGCGCGCCCCTCGGACGCCAGCCGCTGCAGGTTCTCGCAGGCCTCGACCGGATCGACCATGAGCGCAAGCGCCGAGGCGTAGGGGGCGACCACCATGTCCTCCGAAAGCCCCCGCTTGAGCCCCAGCCCGGGCACCCCGAAGGCGCGGTACTGGTAGTTCAGGTCGACGTCCGTCCGGTTGTAGCACGATTCGGAGATCCCCCACGGCACCCCCATGAGGTCCCCGTAGTCGATCTGCTGGCGCACCGCCGCCTTGCAGGTGCTGTCGAGCAGCGTGTTCTCATAGTTGGGCATCACCAGCAACGGCATCAGGTACTCGAACATCGAGCCGCTCCATGAGACGAGCGCCGGCTCCCCCCTTGATGCGATCAGTAGGCGGCCCAGCGAGAACCAGTGGTCCTGGGGAACCTGGCCCTGGGCGATGGCGACGTAGCTGCACAGCCGCGCCTCCGAGGCCAGCAGGTCGTAGAATCCCGGGTCGAGACGGCGCTCGGTGACGTTGAACCCGGTCGAGAAGAGGTCCCTTTCCGGGTCGAACAGGAGGGAGAAGTCCATCTCGGCCAGCTTGTCGCCCTGCCTGGCCAGATCCTCTATCTCAAGCAGGCGCTGGCGGGCGCGGCCGCCCGCCACGCGAAGGGCGCGCGCGGCTTCCGGCTCTCCCGCGGCCTCGGGGCCCAGGAATTGCTCCAGGGCCGACACGTCGCGCAGGGTTGGCGCCCCGTCGAGATCGGCGATCTTGCCTTGCGCCGCATCCTGCGGCGACGCGTCGCCCCGTCGGTCTCCCGTCTGCTTTGGAATCGCCGGTTGGGAGCCCTGTAGGCCGTCGCGCCCCGCGTCCGGCAGCGCCAGCCACGGGGCCGCGTAGCGCAGGTCCTCAAGGTGTTCCTCGCATCCGCGCACAAGTGCCCGGGCCCAGGACCTGGGCTCCTCCTCCCCGCCCGCCATCGTGCCGAGGATCTCGGAGGCCTGCCGCGAGGCGCTCTCCAGCAGCGCAAAGCCCTCGCGCAGGCCGGCGGGCGCCGTTCCCAGGTCGCCATCAAGCTTGGCGAGCGCGGCGTTCCCGGGGAGGATCCCGCCCAGGATCCCGAGCGTGTCTCGCAGGCCGTCAAACACCTGCGAAGGAAGGATCCTCACGTCTGGAAGCTCCCTGAGCCCCGAGCCTAGCGTGAGCAGGTGCCCGGCGAGGTTGCCGCTGTCGACGCTGGACACATAGGCGGGCTCGAGCACCTGCAGCGTCCGGGTGTCATACCAGTTGTAGAAATGGCCGCGGTGGCGCTCGAGCCGCTGCATCGTCGCAAGCGTGTCCCTCGATCGCCGGATGAGGCTGCCGGCGGGGATGTACCCCATGTCCCTCGCGGCGAGGTTGGCCAGCAGCGCCAGGCCCATGTTCGTAGGCGAGGTCCGCGGGGCTATCCTCGGGGCCGGAACCTCCTGGAAGTTGTCAGGGGGCAGCCAGTTCTCCTCGGCCGAGACGAAGGTGTCGAAGAAATGCCACGTCCTGCGCGCCGTGCGCCTGAGGAACGCCAGATGCTCCCTGCTCATTTCGGGCGCGGCGGCTTCGATGGGCTGGCTGATCCACCAGGCAATCCAGGGAGCCGCAAGCCAGAGGCCGAGGACGGGCGCGGCCATGCGCAGCTGTGCCGGCTCAAGCCGCGCCAGAAGGCAGCCGCCCAGAATGGCGACCGCCGGCGCGATCCACATCGTCGCATAAAAGCCCGCAAGATCCGCCCTCGGCGTCTCCTCCGAGTCCTTGGAGGTCTGCCATTCGAGAAGCCGCTTGTGGGTCACCAGCAGCCGAAGGAGCGTCCTGGCGACGGCGTCCATGCTGATGAACGCGTCATAGGGCAGAAACGCCAGCGTGAGGAAGATCTGGCCAAGCTGCCGGGCTCCCGCACCCAGCGCCAGGCCGAGGTGCATCGTCAGCGGCAGGTCGGCCGACTTGCGCAGCACATCGGCCCCCACGGCCAGTAGCCCGGGGACGAGGAGGACGGCGAGCACCAGCAGGGTCCCCAGGGCCCCGGACTCGGGAAGGAGGACCCAGCTGCCGAGCAGCAGCAGCACCAGTGCAGCCGGGACCAAGCTTCGCCTCAGGTTGTCGAAGATCTTCCACTTCGAAAGCGCGGAAAGCGGGTTGGCGATCCGACGGGCGTCCGCTCCCGGGACCCTCGGCAGGAGCCACTGGGTGATCTGCCAGTCGCCGCGAATCCACCTGTGGCGCCTGTCGATGTCCACGTTGTAGCGCGAGGGGTGCTCCTCGTAGAACTCGACATCGCTCACGAGCGCCGAGCGGGCGTGGCACGCCTCCAGCAGGTCGTGGCTCAGGATGGTGTTCTCCGGGAAACGCCCGCCCATGGCCTTCTCAAACGCGTCGACGTCGTAGATCCCCTTGCCGATGAAGGAGCCCTCCCGGAAGATGTCCTGGTACACGTCGGACACCTCGCGCGTGTAGGGGTCGATCCCCGCGTTTCCCGCAAAGAGGCGGACGAACCAGGATCTCCGGGCGCTCGGCAGGCTGACACCTATCCGAGGCTGCAGGATCCCGTACCCCTCGACGACGATCCCGCGGGCCTCGTCGAACACGGGGCGGTTGAGCGGATGCGCGATCGTCCCGACGAGCTGGCGTCCGGCGTCGCGCGGAAGCTGCGTGTCCGTGTCGAGCGTGATGACATACTTGATGGAGGGGAAGACGGCGGCGTTCCCCACGATCGCCAGGAAGTTCTCCCGGCCGCCGCCCCGGAGCAGCTCGTTGAACTCCGCGAGCTTCCCCCGCTTGCGCTCGTACCCCATCCACAGGCCCTCCCCGGCGCTCCAGCGGCGCGGGCGGTGCAATAGGAAGAAGAGATCCTGCGCCGCGGACAGGTATTTCCGGTTGAGCATCTCGACCCCCGCCCTCGCCTTCTCGAGCAGCGGAGCGTCGCCCGGCAGGATCTCCTCAGCGGCGTCCCGAAAGTCGGTCAGCAGGGCGAAGTGGAGGTGCTTGTCGCGATTCGAGAGATGGTGGATCTCAAGAATCTCGATCAGTCGGTCGACCCCCTCCACGCTCGAGAGCATCGTCGGGACGACCACCATGGCGCTGCAGTCGGCAGGGATGCCGGCGGAAAAATCCATCCGGGGAAGCAGGCTCGGCTTCACCAGAAGCGTGGAAAGCCAGTTCACCAGGGCCACGGCCAGCTGGCTCGCGCAGACGGCCAGCACCACGGCAAGCAGCGCGAGCCTCCACGCGGGCACCTCCGGAGCGCGCGCCAGCTGGACCGGCCCGAGCGTCGCCAGCACGGTCACCAGCCCGATTCCGCCAACGTAGAACGCGAGCGGAAACCGGTGTATGGTCCTCTCGATGACCGAGCGCCCCGGCCAGCGGACATCCACGCGGCGCCCCAGCTCGGGCCGGCCCTTGTCGATCAGGTAGTAGCCGACATGGGCGCTCCGGTCCGAGCGCCCCAGCTGCTGGGCGCTCTCTGCCGCGAGCTGGACCGCCTGTCGCGCGACGTCCGCCTCCGGAAGGCGGCCATGCCGGGCAAAGAACTCGACCGCGTGGCGATAGCGGTCGCGCGTGGCGAAATCCATCGCGCCGTAGACCCCGGCCGGGTCGCAGCGCAGGGTCTTCTCGACGAGGCTCAGCGTCTCGACGAATTCCTTCCAGTCGGTGGCGCTCAGCAGGCGCAGGCTGGCAATGCTGTGGCTGATGGAGACCTGGTCGGCCGCCTGGTTCTGACTCTCCCGCTGGACCAGCTGCTCCAAGGACAGCCCCTCCTCCGCCAGCCGCTGCTCGAGCCAGCCCCTTGCAAGGTGCAGCACGGGGCTCTGCCGCGAAAGCCGTTGGTTGAATTCGGCGACAAACGAGGTTGTCAGCGGAATGTCGGAGCCGGCCATTTCCGCCACCACGATCACCAGGTGGGACGGGCTCTTCTCCGCCATCTCCTGCAGGCGGTCCACCCACATGTCGGCAAGGTCGCGGTCCTGGCGGCCCAGGGTCAGCCGCGCCGTGATGCGCTGGAGGTTCTCGATGAGGCCGAGGCGCAGCATGATGGGGATGGCCCACAGTTCGCCGAGCTTGAGGTAATTGACGCCCTGATAGGCCGCGATGAAGGCGCTTAGCGGCGCCGTGTCTATCTGAGCGTCCACGTGCGCGATCATCTCGAGCACGATGTCATAGACCCGCGGGAGGCCCGCCGACGGGCCGCCCAGCAGGCGCGGCAGCTCCCGGCTGTAGCCCCGCGGCAGGTGCCGGCGCGCCATCTGGATCTGCTCCTCGATGAGATAGAAATTGTCCAGGAGCCACTCGGCTGCGGGCGTGATGCGCCGGCTCGGGTCGACGGCAAGGGTTGCGCGGTTGAAGGCCCGAAGGCCCTGCTCGTTTGTCCCAAGCCGCGCGAGCAGGCGGTTGGAGCCGGGCCGTATGGCGGCTCGGTGCTCCGCGGCCAGCGTCCTTGCGTGGCGCGCAAGCTGCTCGACGCTGAAGAGCTCGGCCCGCAGAGGAGGCTCGCTCGCGCGCGGGCGCGGACGGGTCTGCTTGGCGATCCAGGTCTGCCAGGGTGACGAGGGACTCTGCATTGGGTACTTTGTTTCCGGTCAAATCCCGGCAGTCGGCCCGCCCGTCCCGGATTCAGTCCGGTTAAACGGGCGGCAATTGCCTCGATATCCCGGCGCCTGCCTGCTGACACTCACCGCGCGCCGGCCGACCGGCCCCATTCGCCCCCCGGTGCCGGCGGAAATGGAGGGAAACGGCGCCAATTGGCCTGCACGAAGGGAGAGCTCTCAATTTGCCCTGATTGTGCGCCACCGCGTCGGGGAGCGGTATGGGGTGTTCCTCCCAGTTGCCTTGTCCCGCGGCGCACGACCACGGCCGAGTGCCGCCTCCGCAAGCCGGCCCCGGCCGTAGGGTTTAACCCCACAGACCAAGGTGCGGGTATTGCCCTACATTGGGCCGCCCGGGGCACACCCGCCGTGGCACCGCCGCTGCCGCGCCCAAACGCGGCATTTCAGCTCCGGTCCTTTTAACGGCCGAATCAGGCCCCTCCCAGTCCCCACCCACCACCATGAACGACAGACTCGACACCCTGCTCGGCCAAATGCGGCAACTGGAAAAGGAAATCATTGAGGAGACCCACAAGAAGGGGGAGCAGTTCTGCTATACCTTCAAGGAACGGAAGGCCCATTTCACCGAGGCTGTAAAGGTGGAGCACCGGCGCCTTCGCATCGGCTTCCATCACTACCTGCTCCATTCCCGGTTCCTGGTCGTCATCACGTCGCCCGTGATCTGGATGTGCGCAGTGCCCATCCTCCTCTCCGACTTGGTTGCCTCCGTCTACCAGGCAATCTGCTTTCCGATCTACGGGATCCCGAAGGTCCGCCGCAGCGAGTACATCGCGTTCGACCGCCACCGCCTCACCTACCTGAACCTGGCCGAGAAGATGAACTGCGAATACTGTGCGTATGCGAACGGGATACTCGCCTACTTCACCGAGATCGCCGCGCGCACCGAGCAGCACTTTTGCCCCATCAAGCACGCCAACTGCTCCAAGTGCGCCCACAGCCGCTACAAGAAGTTCGTCGATTTTGGCGACGCCGAGGGATACCGGGAGCACGTAGAGGAGGTCCGCCGGGCCTACGGGGATATTGAATCACCCGCGGCCGCCGCGGCGGCACCGGACTCCCGGGACGGCCCCGGCGCCTGATCCGGGTGCGAAGGGCGGCGCCTAGGTCTTGGTCTGCAGCTTCGCGATCAGCTTCTCAGCCGCCTCGAGCTTCGTCTGAAGGTCGGCGGCCGACGCCTTGGAATCGGCCAGCTGCGCCTGGAGCTCCACGCTGTCGGCCTTGGCCTCGTTCAGCTGCTCCAGCATCACCTTCGCCTGGGCCTGGGCTATCTCCACCTCACCCTGGTGCTTGATGGAGACGACCTTGGCATCCTCCATCTGCGATTGGAAATCGGTCGCTATGGCCCGGCTCTTGTCCAGGTCCGCCTGGAGGTCGACATCGCCGGCCTTGACCTTGTCCAGGTCGGTCTGGCGCTGGGTTGACTCGACCTTGACCTCATCCATCCGCTTCTGGATCCGGGCCGTGGCCGCCTTGGCCTCGCTAAGCTGCGTCTGCAGGACGAGGACGGCGGCCTGAGCCTGGTTCAGCCGGTTCTGGCCCTGCACGATGGATTGGTTCCGGTCGGCGAGCTGGCTCCAGAACAGGAGCACGGCAACCAGGAGGACCGCCGAAAGCGCGCCGAAGGCGATGGCCAGTACGGGCCTCTTCGCCGGGACGGGGGCGGCGAGAGCCGCGGGCTTTGCGGCGGGAGCCGGCGCCTTGGCGGTGCTGGCGGCGGCAGCCGCGGGTTTCACTTGGGCGGGCGTATTCTCCGGGGCAGGTATGGGAGCGTCGGGCATGGTGAAATTAAGCTACTCCGAGCCCTATGCCCGCGGTATGGGGTGTTACCCGACGTTGCAGCCGGTAGGCAGCGCCCCAGGCACGGGCCGCCGGACCCGCACCCGGTGCCACTACAGCGACGTTTCCGACTTGCCCGTCTGCGAAGGGAACAGTTCTTCCAATTCCCCCATCACATCGTCGCTCTTCCTGTCCAGGCGGGACAGGGGGTCGTCGAGGGCAATCATGTCGGCCTCGTCCTTCGCAAGCCGAGGCACGTGGTGCAGCTGGCGCTCGGCCTCAAGCCATATCTCCTTGTCGGCGCCCTGGGGGCATCCCTTTTGCCTCCAGAGCACCTCCGCCTCCGCGGCGATCTCCAGGTGGGTGGGACGCAGGCGTTGGCCTGCCGAATATTGGGGTGACGTTACAGGTTTCCTTTTTTTCATGTTAAAGCTTCCGCTTGGCCGGGTTTGCGGTGATGGCCTTCAGGGCGCGCCGCCTTCGCGGCGCACGTCCAACGGCTCCAGGTTTCAATAGAAGGGGCGGGGATGAGAGTTCATCACCCGCCCCGAGGTCTTGGCTCCTAGACTCTTCCCCGGATTGAATCCGGGGGCGCAGGAGCCGGGTCGGCCCGGCAACGGGCCCGGCCCGCTTCAATTCCAGTAGCCTTCGTAGAACCTATAGGCGTTGCCCTGCTGCTCCCAGCGTGGCGAAACCCAAACTGATCCTGAGTTCGGCGGCAGTTCCCAGTGGCCAGCCATCCACTCGTACCTGTCGTTGCGCCACGTCCAGAAGCCAGCGAGCCAGACATGCTGCGGCGTCGGCTGCGAGAGGACGACCTCCTGCTGCAACGCGGGCGGAGCCTGCTGGGTCACGATCATCGTGTTCGTGGCAGGGGCTGCTTGGGTGGTTGTCACATAGGCGGGGGTCCCGTAGCCGGGGTTCGCGACGACCACCGTGGGATTCTGCACCATGGCGGGACTCGACACGACCGTCGTCGTCGTCACAGCCCGATTGGGGCCCGGAGGAGGCGGCGCGGAGACGACATGCGATTCGGGCTCGGTTGAGCAGCCGACCATGAAAAGGCCGAGGGCCCCACAGCATGCGAGAAGAGGAGCGAGCGACCGCGCGGCGCGAGCGGAGGCCGCTGGCGACGGAACACCAAGAATAGGATTTCTCATGAGCCCACCATATTCCGGCCGCCGCCCCGTCGCCATGGGGTGTTCAACCCAAGATTGGAGAACCTTCCGCAACTTCCGCGCGCGATTCCGCCCCTTTGGGAGCGGGGCGGCGCCGGGCCGGGCGCACCTTGTCGAACCCGCGAACCGCGGGTCGCGCTTGGCCCGGCGGGACAGCGCGCCCCAGGTCCCCCTCCCTGAACGGCGGGGGCGGGTAACACCCCATTCTGCCGCAGGAGGTCGTACGCTATGGTGGCGGCTCGGATGAACCAAGAAACGACCTAGTGGTCAATCGAACGGATTCGCGGCGCCCGCGCCAATTAACACCATGAATAAAACCCTCCCTTGCAGACTGGCGACAGTCCTCTCCCTGGCGATGATGGCAATCGCGTCCATAACCCCAGCCCGCGCCGCAAGCTTCCCGGCCCTCAACGATCCCAAGTCGGGCGAGACGCACGCCGGGAAATTCGTCTGGGCGGAACTCTTCACGTCCGATGCCGCGGCCGCGACCAAGTTCTACACCGGGGTGTTCTCCTGGACGGCCGCCACGGTCGTGGAGCACGGCGACGCCTACACGGTATTCAGCAATGACGGCCATCCCGTCGCGGGCTTGAGGCAGCGCACCGTGGCGAAGCCGGGCCACCCCGCCCGCTGGATCCACTACGTCTCGGTGACCGATATCGACGCGGCGCTCTCAGTCGTCGCAAAGGCGGGCGGCGAGGTCCGCGCGCCCGCCCGCAAGTTCCCCAACCTGGGTTCGCTCGCCATCGCAACCGACAACGAGGGCTCGCCCTTCGGCCTCCTCCAGTCGAGTTCAGGCGACTCAGCTGACAACGAGCCGACGAACGGCGGATGGAACTGGAGCCATCTCTTTGTCAAGAACCCGAAGGCCGCCGCGGAATTCTACCGCCAGGTCTTCACCTACGAGGTCGCGCCGGATTCCCGCACCGGAAGCGGGAGCGAGCTGCTCCTGTCGACGGGCGGCGTGAATCGCGGGGGCGTGTCCGTCATGCCTGATAGCGAAGGCGCCAAGCCCGGATGGCTCGGCGTCGTGCGCGTCATCAGCCTCGACGAGACCCTAGTGCGCGTTCCGTCGCTGGGAGGGGAAGTCATGGTCCCACCGCATAACGCCGCATTTGGAAGCCGCTTCGCCGTGATCGCCGACCCAACGGGCGGCACGGTCGGCATCGTGCAATACATCGACAACGCCAATCCGGCCACCCGCCCATGAAAACCACCTACAAAATCGTTCTCGCTGCCCTTGTTCTCTCGGGCGTTCAATTCGCACTCGCCGGCTGCGTCGCAGACGTGGGCGTCGGAGGCGGAGGCTATCGCGGCGGCTGGTACCACGACGGCGGTTGGATGGACGGCGGCCGCTGGGGCGGTGGGCGCGGCGGAGTGGGCTTGGACCTGCACCCGCCGGGATTCAGGCGCTGACGGTTGTTGGGTTCCCGCCCCGCAGAGGACGATCCTCGCCGGGCGATCTGGCGGCCAGCGCGGCCTTAAGCCATGGCGAGGGGCAGACCGCGGCGCCTGGCCCGGCTGCCCTCGGCAACCGAGCGCGGGCGCTCAATTGAAGACGCCCCACGTCCAGTTGCGGATCTCAGGCAGGTCCTCTCCGTGCTTGTCGATGTACTGCTTGTGCTCGACCAGCTTGTCCTTGAGCTGCTGTTTCAGGTAGGAGCCCTTGGCGCCCGTCTGCGGCAGACGGTCGACGGCATCCATCACTAGGTGGAAGCGGTCCATCTCGTTCAGGACCGTCATGTCGAACGGCGTGGTGATCGTGCCCTCCTCCTTGTAGCCGCGGACGTGGAAGTTGACGTGGTTCGTGCGCCGGTACGTCAGACGGTGGATGAGCCAGGGGTACGCATGGAAGGCGAAGATGACCGGCCTGTCCCGGGTGAAGAGCTCGTCAAAGTCCGTCTCGCTCAGCCCGTGGGGATGCTCGGTCTGCGGCTCCAGCTTAAACAGGTCGACCACGTTCACCACCCTCACTTTCAGCTCCGGCAGGTGCTCGCGCAGGATCGAGACCGCCGCAAGCGTCTCAAGCGTCGGCACGTCGCCGCAGCAGGCCATGACCAGGTCGGGCGCGGAGCCCTGATCGTTGCTGGCCCACTGCCAGATGCCGACGCCCTCGGTGCAGTGCTTCAGGGCCGCGTCCATCGTGAGCCACTGGGGCGATGGATGCTTCCCCGCGACCACCACGTTGACGTAGTGGCGGCTGCGCAGGCAGTGGTCCATGACCGACAGCAGGCAGTTCGCGTCGGGTGGAAGGTAGACCCGGACAATCTCGGCCTTCTTGTTGACCACGTGGTCGATGAACCCCGGGTCCTGGTGCGTGAAGCCGTTGTGGTCCTGGCGCCATACGTGCGAGGAGAGCAGGTAGTTCAGGGATGATATCTTCCGGCGCCACGGCAGGTGGGAGGTGACCTTGAGCCACTTGGCGTGCTGGTTGAACATTGAGTCCACGATGTGGATGAACGCCTCGTAGCAGTTGAAGAGCCCGTGCCGGCCCGTGAGGAGATAGCCCTCAAGCCATCCCTCGCACTGGTGCTCGCTGAGCATCTCCATGACACGCCCGGTGGGGGCCAGGAACTCGTCGTTGGATTGCGTCGCCGCGTCCCACTGCCGGCGGGTCACCTCGAAGAGGGACTCCAGCCCGTTGGAGAGCGTCTCGTCCGGGCCGAAGACCCTGAAATTGCGCTTTTCCTCGTTGAGCTTCGTCACGTCGCGCAGGAAACGCCCGAGCACGTGCGTGTCCCCGGGGCCCGGGGCTCCCCGGGCCAGCACGGCTTGTGCGTAGTCGCGGAAGTCGGGCATCCTCAGGTCGCGCAGCAGGATGCCCCCGTTGGCGTGGGGATTGGCGCCCATGCGCCGCTCGCCCTTCGGCGCGAGCTCCGACAGTTCCGGCTTTAGGCGGCCCGCCCCGTCAAAGAGCTCCTCGGGCCGATAGCTCCTCAGCCAGTCCTCGAGCTGCTTGAGATGCTCCGGGGGGGACGCGGGCGACACGATTAGTGGCACCTGGTGCGCCCTGAACGTGCCCTCCACCTGCAGTCCGTCGACCACCTTCGGTCCGGTCCATCCCTTGGGCGAATTCAGGACGATCATGGGCCAGCGCGGGCGCACCATGTTTCCGCGGACTCGGGCGTCCGCCTGGATGTCCTTAATCCGCCCGACCGCCGCGTCCAGGGCGGCGGCCATGGCCTCGTGCATCGGCGCCGGCTCGTGCCCCTCGACGAAAAGAGGCGCCCACCCATACCCCCGAAGAAGCTGCTCAAGTTCCTCGTGCGTGATGCGGGCGAGCACGGTCGGATTGGAGATCTTGTAGCCGTTTAGGTGCAGGATCGGAAGCACCGCGCCATCCGTCACCGGATCGAGGAACTTGTTCGAGTGCCAGGCGGTCGCGAGCGGCCCGGTCTCAGCCTCCCCATCGCCCACGACGCAGGCGACGACCAGGTCGGGGTTGTCGAAGACCGCGCCGAACGAGTGGCTGATGGAGTAGCCGAGCTCACCGCCCTCATGGATGGAGCCCGGGCATTCCGGGGAGGCGTGGCTTGGGATCCCGCCGGGAAACGAGAACTGGAGGAACAGCTTGCGCAGCCCCGCCTCGTCCTGGCTGATGTCGGGATAGATCTCGCTGTAGGTGCCCTCGAGGTACGTGTTGCCCACCACCGCCGGGCCGCCGTGCCCGGGGCCCGAGACGTAGATCATGTCGAGGTCGAACTTCTTGATCACCCGGTTGAGGTGCGCGTAGATGAAGTTCTGCCCCGGGGTCGTGCCCCAGTGGCCGAGGAGCATGAGCTTCACGTCCGCCAGCGTCAGCGGCCGCTTCAGGAGCGGGTTGTCGAAGAGATAGATCTGGCCTACCGAAAGGTAATTGGCGGCCCGCCAGTAGGAATCGATCAGGTGCACCTCGTCGGCCGTGAGTGTCTGGGTGTTGGAATTCGTGCTCATAGATTGGTTCGCCCCGTTGCCGGCGCGCAGTATCGCGCAGCCGGCCGATGGGCGCAACCCGCCCGTCACCGCGGCGCTCAGACCGGGCCAGATTGAAAGTGACTCTATCCTCGGGCGCGCATGCGCGACATGGGGTGTAACCCGAACGCCAAGGCCGGATGCCATGCTCCGAACGCCTTTCTGGGGGGGCGCGCGGGAAGCCGCACGGCAGCTGCGGACCCCGCCGGATCCCCCCGGGGGCTACCCAATCCTGAGGCGCCTGAGCACCGGCACCTTCACAAAGTCGAGGAGGACGGCGAAGAGGGCCGCGCCCAGAAGCAGGCCCACCACCAAGGAGAGGGGAAGCGGGGCCATCGCCAATCCACAGGCTGCGAGCGTTGAGGCGATGAGAACGTCCACGGCGGAGGATCCGACCAGCCATGGGCTTGGGCGGGAACGCCATAGGTGCCGGCGCTCCCGGTTCGTGTACGTCGTCGCCTGGTTGCCGAACACGATGGCCACGAACGCCAGGGTCCGGAGCGTCTCGAGACCGAGGCCCAGGCGGTATTTCCCCACCGCGACGGCGCCGGCGCAGAAGATCAGTTCGGCGACTCCCATGACGACGCCCGCGGCCGTCAACGTGCCGATTCGCCAGGCATTTGGCAGCGGCGACGGCTGAACGTTGTCCGTGGCCAGCGACATGCCGAGCAGGTCGCCGGTCAGCATGATGATCACCATCAGCATCGGGGTCAGGATCGCGTGCCCGGTCATGACGAGGCACACGGCGAGGAAGAGGATCTGCACGGTCTTCTTGGTGACGGAGTTGAGCGCATAGGTGAGGATGCGCTGAAACGCCATGCGGCCCTCCTTCACCGAGGCGACAATCCCCCCGAGCCCGGGCTTCGTCAGGACGACGCCGGCCGCGGACTTGGCGACATCGGTCGCCGTGGAGACCGCAACCCCCATCTGCGCCTGGCGGAGCGCAGGCGCGTCGTTGGCGCCGTCGCCGCACATGCCGACCGTGTGGCCGCCCCTCTGAAACGCCTTCACGAGGTCGAATTTCCCCTCGGGCAGCACGCCGGCGAAGACCGCGAAATCCTCGGCCCGCACCTTTTCGGGGATCGGCCCGGGCGGGCAGACCGGCCCGTCAAGGCCCACGGCGCGCGCCACGATCGCGGCCGTCACGGGGGCGTCGCCCGTGATCATGATCGTGCGGACGCCCAGCGTGCGCAACTCGGTCACGAGCGCCGCGGAATCCGCCCTGGGCGTGTCGCCGAGGCCAATCATGCCGGCGAGCCTGAGCGCCCCGGGCGGGCCGATCGCCACGGCCAGGACCCTGATCCCCTGCGCCTCCATCTGGCTTGCGATCGCGCTCGCCTCCGGCAACGGCTGCGCGAGGACCACGACGGCCTCAAAAGCCCCCTTCACCACGCGCACGGTTGCGCCGCCAGCGTCCAGCGCCGTCGCCTCGGACATCTTGGTGGCCGAGTCGAAGGGCACGAACGTGACCCGCTTCGGCAGGTCGGAAGGAGGGGACGGCGCAGCCGCAGCGCAAACGGCGTTGTCCACGGGGTCCTGCCCGCCCTCGGAGCTTGCCAGGGCGGCCATCCCGAGGACGTGCGCCTCGTCGAAGCCCGGCATCGGGCGCGTGACGGAAACCTTCAGCTCGTTGAGGGTCAGCGTGCCCGTCTTGTCCGCGCACAGCACGTCGATGCTCGCCGCCTCGTCGACGGCGGAAAGCCGGGTCAGAAGAACGTCACGGTGCGCCAGGTTCCGGGCGCCGAGAGCCTCCGCCAGGGTGAAGGTCGCCGGCAGCGCCACCGGGATCGAGGCCAGGATGCCCGTGAGCACCAGCGGGATGATCTCGCCGGGCGGCAGGTGCAGGACGTGGGCGTAGCCCCCCATGACCGCGATCACGGCGCCGTTGAAGATGGCGAGGTTTCGGACGACGCGAACGACCGCCTTCTGCTGCGTGCTCTCGACGTGCGCGATCCGCACCAGTTCCGCAGTGCGCCCGAACTTTGTGCGCGACCCGGTCGCGGTGACCTCGGCCACGGCCTCGCCGCGGCGCACGAGCGCGCCCGCATAGGTCTGGAGCCCGGGACCGGCCTCGACGGGTATCGATTCTCCGGTGAGCATCGACTGGTCGAGCAGGACCCCGCCCGCGGTGATGCGCACGTCGGCGGCCACCACGGCGCCGACCGAGAGCTTCACGCTGTCGCCGGGGACGAGCTGCGAGGCGGCCACGGTCGCCCAGGCACCGTCCCGCAGCACCGACGCGCTGAGGGCGAGCCGCGACCTCAGCGCGGCAAGGGTCGCCTGCGCCCTTCCCTCCTGGAGGAACCCGAGGACCGCGTTGAAGGCCAGGAGAACCAGGATGATCGAGGCCTCGACGGCCTTGCCGAGGGCAAGCTCGAGCACGATCGCCGCCTCGAGCATCCACGGGACCGGAGCCCAGAATTTCGCCAGCGCCCGGCGAATCGGACGCAGGGTCGTGTCGGGTATCGTGTTCGGGCCAAACTTTTCAAGCCGCAGGCGCGCCTCAGCGCCCGTGAGGCCCGCGGCCGAGGGTGCTCCCTTGGCGGGCGAGCCCGGGGTCACGGGAGAGCCCCCCGAGAGGCTCGCCGCGGCCCCGAATCGAGTTTCAAGGGGCAGGCTCCCGCCCCTAATCCGGCCGCCAGCCTGTCGGGGTTGAACTCGGTCATCACGCCGCACCCTGCCGGGTCGCCGACGACTCGACAATGGGGTGTTCCACCCAAGGGGAGCCGCGCCAACGCATGCCGGGAGGGGTTACACCCCATATCCAGCGCGGGACCTTAGGCGCATCCTAAAACGGTCGAGAAATAGCAAATCAAGTTGCCTCGGTCGGGCCCCGCCCGCCTGTCGCCATTACGCAGTAAATACATGAATTCTCCCGCGCCGCACACCGCATCGCCTTCGGGCAGTGGCACCGCCAAACCCGCGCCCAAAGGCTCGCAGAACCGCGGGCCGCGCACGAACCGCCCCCAGCCGGGGCGCCGGGCGCCATCCGCCGCAAGGCCGCCGGGGCAGTTCCCGGCGAATTTCGTCCTCTACACGTGCGCAGAGCTGACCCTCGTCTGCCTGCCCCCGGGCCCCGCGCCGCGCCACTCGCTCTGGGACGCCGCCCATCTGACCGGCGTGCACCCGGAGATGCTCCGGTACTACTGCCGTCTCGGCCTGCTCGACGCCCGACCGGACCCGGTGACCCGGGAGCCGACCTTCGACAACGATGCCGTGGAGGAGATCAGCCGGATTGAGCATTACCGGCGGTATCTCGGCGTGCACCGCCGCGCGCTGCCGCTGATTTGCCAGCTTCGACGCGAATGCGAGCGCATGCGGATCAAACTCGCCTTTTTGGGCGACACTTGGTCCGAGGGCGCATGGAGCCGCGACATTTAGGCGTGCGCAGACGCTCTCGGGCGTCGGGTAACACCCCATAGTCCTGCCGGGTCACGGCAGGCTAGACTGTCGGCCAGGAAGGATCGCCTCCTCACGTCGGAGGGGGTCTGCACTCATATGAAGAACAAAACCATGGCAAAAAGCCCACGCGTTCGCTCCGAACCCGCCGAAAACGACATTCGCGCCTATGCCTACCACCTCTACTTGCAAGGCAGCCGTGCTGCCGGCCACGACACCGACGACTGGCTGGAGGCCAAGGCCTGTCTGAAGGCGAACATTCCCTCGAATGTGTCGAGAACCCGCCTCCATCGGCACCTGAATGGGCTATAGGGCCCCAGGCTCCCGGCCGCGTCCGTGCGGATCTCAAGAATAGCCCCGGATGCCAGGCCGCGCTCCCCTCTCAGGCCGACCCAAGGTCATCCCGTTCCAATGCCCCGCAACTCCTGAAACAGATGGTCTCTGAAAACACACCGCCGCCCGGAGTCGAGGCAATCGTCGCATCCGGCGTGACAAAATGGTTCGGCGAGGGCGAGACCAGGGTCACGGCCGTGAACGACGTCGGTCTTGTCGCCCACTTTGGCGAGATGCTGTTCATTGTCGGCCCCTCGGGCAGCGGCAAGACCACGCTCCTAAGCATGCTTTCCGGCATCCTTCGCCCCAACTCGGGCAAGGTCATGGTCAAGGGAGCCGACATCTGGACGCTGAACAATGACCAGCTTGCCGACTTCCGGCTCAACACGGTCGGCTTCGTTTTCCAGGACTACCATCTGTTTCCACGGCTGACCACGGCCGAGAATGTGGCGATTCCCCTGATCCTGAAGCAGCGCGACTGGGACGAATCGATCGGCGAAGCGCGAAAATACCTCGAGATCGTCGGCTTGAAGAACCGCAGCGAGATCCTCCCCGTGAAGCTCTCCGGCGGTGAGCAGCAGCGTGTGGCGATCGCCCGCGCCATCGTCGGCAGCCCGCAGATCCTGATCCTCGACGAGCCGACCGCCTCCCTGGACGGCGACACGGGCAGAACAATCATCTCCTTCGTGAAGGAGCAGATCCTCAATGAGAACCGCTGCATCCTGATCGTCACCCATGATGCGCGCATAAATGAATATGCCGACCGGATCCTCCATATGGAGGACGGGCATCTCTCCGCATCAGACAACAAAGGCACCGAATGAGCGCCACCGAACCTGATCCCGAAACCAAGGCGGCCACGCCCGATGCAAAGGCGGCGCCCAAGGCCGAAGCGCCAGCCGAGCCCAAGCCCGAGGCAGCCTCATCGGAAGGCAAGCCCGTTGCCAAGGCGGCCGAGCCCAAGCCGGACGCGAAGGCCGCGGAGCCCGCCCTGCCCGAGGCAAAGGCGGCTGATACCAAGCCCGACGACAAGGCAGCGAAGCCCAAGCCGGATCCCAAGGCCCTTGAGCTTGCCAAGCCCGCCGCAATGCCGGCCGGCACAAAGGCGAACGGCAACGCCGCGGAGCCCGCAGCGAACGCGTCGAAGCCCAGGTTCGACGCCAGGAACAAGATCATCTTCGGCCTCTCGATACTGGGCGTCCTGGCCGCAATCGTGGCGGCCTATATCTTTGGCATAGAGAGAAAGGCCCAGCCCCCCGCGTTCCCGCCGGTCAGCAGCCCCTATGACTCGGCCATCTACGCGAACGGCATCATCGAGAGCGACCAGTCGAGCGGCTCAAACATCAACATCTATCCCGAGGTCTCGGGCCCCATCACCAAGGTGCTGGTGCACGAGGGCCAGGAGGTGGCGGCCGGCGACCCGCTCTTCGCCATCGACGATTCGGTGCAGCGGGCCGTCACGGAGCAGCTGCGCCTGCAGGCCGAGGCCTCCCTGGCGCTTCTGAACGAGCTCAAGGCGCAGCCGAGGCCGGAGACGCTGGCGGTCGCCGAGGCACAGGTGGGCCTGGCGGACTCCAACCTGAAGGCCGTCCGCGACCAGGATGACAAGGACCGCGCGTCCTACGACATCGACCCGAAGTCGATCAGCAAGGACGCGCTGGACACCGCGGACGACGCCGTAAGGCAGGGGGCGTCCAGCCTCGACGTGGCCCGCAAGCAGTTCGACCTCACCAAGGCCGGCACGTGGAGCTACGATATCGCCAACCAGGAGAGCCAGTACGAGGCCCTGAGGCAGGCCTATCAGGCGGCAAACGCCCTCCTGCTCAAGTACTCGGTCAAGGCGCCCATCGCGGGGGTCGTGCTCTCCGTGTATGCCGCGGCCGGCAGCTACGTGTCGCCGCAGGGCGCCTACGACCCCTACACGCAGGCATTTGACCAGCTGGTGATCATGGGGCCGCCGCAGGACTACCTGGCCGTGCGCTGCTTCGTAGACGAGATCATGGTCTCGCGCCTGCCGTCCAAGTGGCATATCACGGCGCAGATGACCGTTACCGGCACCGACATCAAGGTGCCGCTCGAGTTTGTCCGGGTGCAGCCCTATGTCTCGCCGAAGATCGAGCTATCCAACGAGCGCCAGGAGAAGGTCGACCTGCGGGTGCTGCCGGTGCTCTTCCGGTTCCAGAAGCAGGACATCCCGGTATATCCCGGTCAGCTCGTGGACGTCTACATAGGGAAGAAGTAGCGCCCCGGCCGGACCCGACATCCGAAATGGACAATATGATGAGCGGCCTTCGACCATCAGCGCAGCGAGCCGCCGGCCTCGGCCTCCTGATGGCGGCGCTCAGCGCGTGCGCGGTCGGCCCCGATTTCGTTCGCCCGGCACCGCCCGATGCGGACCGCTACACTCGCGAGCCGCTTCCCGCGGCGATGGCGGCCGCGGACGGCAAGGCCCAGAATCTGGCGCCGAACGCCATGCTGACGGCCGACTGGTGGCGCCTCTTCGGCTCGGCGCAGCTCGACGGCGTCGTCCAGCAGGCAGTCGCGAACAGCCCGACCCTCCAGGCGGCGCAGGCCAGCCTGCGCCAGAGCCAGGACAACCTGCGCGCCGGCTATGGCGTGTATTTCCCCAATGCGAGCGCGCAACTGGATGCCAGCCGCCAGCACACCGGGGATTCCCAGCAGGGCCTGCGCACACCGAGCTCCACCTTCGACCTAGTGACGTTGAGCGGCACCGTCAGCTACGCGCTCGACGTGTTCGGCGGCGAGCGCCGGAAGGTGGAGGGGCTGCGGGCCCAGGCCGACTACCAGCGCTACGCGACCACGGCGGCCTACCTGGCGCTGACCGCTAACGTCGCCAACACCGGCATTGCGCGCGCGGCCTACACGGCCCAGATCCGGGCGACCGAGCAGCTGGTCGACCTGGAAAGGCAGCAGCTGCAGCTCACCGAGGCGCAGGTCCGCGCCGGGACGGCCCCGTATTCGAGCGTGCTCGGCGTCCGCGGGCTGATCGCCGCGAACGAGGCACTGCTGGCGCCGCTGCGGCAAAAGGCCAGCCAGGCCGACGACCTGCTCGCGACGCTGGAGGGCGTGGTGCCCTCCAAGGCCGCGCTGCCCGACATCGAGCTGGCCTCGCTTTCGCTGCCGCTCGACCTGCCGGTGAGCGTGCCCTCGGATCTGGTGCGCCAGCGTCCCGACATCCTGGAGGCCGAGGCGCTGCTGCATGCGGCCAGCGCCGAAATCGGCGTCGCGACCGCCGCGATGTTCCCCAGCTTCAGCCTGAGCGGCACCTACGGCGGCTCCGGCTCCAGCTTTGGCAATCTTTCCGCAGCCAGCGGAAGGTTCTGGAGCCTCGGCCCGTCGGCCACGATCCCGCTCTTCCAGGGCGGCACCCTGTGGTACGGCAGGAAGGCGGCAATCGACGCCTTCCAGCAGGCGCAGGCAAACTATCGGCAGACCGTCCTCAGCGCGTTCGGGCAGGTCGCGGACTCGCTGAAGGCGCTGGAGCACGACGCCGAGGAACTCGGCGCGCAGGTCGACGCCCGGCGCGACGCGGACGAGGCCCTGGGTCTGCTTCAGGCCAACTACCGCGCGGGCCTGGTCTCCTACGCGGACGTGCTGGTGGCGGACGTGCAGGCCCACCAGGCGACCCTCGGCTATCTGCAGGCCGTAGCCCAGCGCCACCAGGACACCATCGCCCTGTTTGTCTCCCTGGGAGGGGGCTGGTGGAACGGGAAGGGTCCGGCGGCGGAGGGCGGGGCGCCGTGAAGTACAGCGGCATCCTGCGGATTGGCTTCAAGCTGCTGGTCAATGACAAGGGCAAGTTCTCGGCGCTGCTTATCGGGATCACCTTCGCCGTGTTCCTCATGATGCAGATGACCGCGATGTTCGCCGGCATCATGAACCGCGCATTCTCCACCGTTACCAACATCGGAGCCGCAATGTGGGTCATGGACCCTGCCGTCAACACCGCCTCCAGCGCCATTCCCGTGCCCGACTATCTGCTGGACGCGGTGCGCAGCATGGACGGGGTCAGCTACGCGGTGCCGCTCTTCATCGGCGGCGCCATGGTCAAGCTCGAGGACGGCACCTTCCAGTCGGTCAGCGTCGTCGGCCTTGACGACGAAAGCCTGTTCGGCCGGCCTGAGCTCGAGCAGGGTAACATCCAGGAGATCTACAACGACAACACGTTCTTCGCGGTCGACGACGCCGAGTTCGAGAAACTGGAGAACCCGAAGATCGGCACGTCCTTCGAGCTCAACGACCACCGCGGCACCATCGTGGGCATCGCCCGGGTCGCCTCGAACGGGCTGAACGGCGTGCCCACGCTCTACACGACGTACAACCGCGCGATCGAGTACATCCCGTCGACGCGCTTCACCATCTCCTACATTCTCGTGCAGCCGAAGAGCGACGCCGCCATCGCCGGGATCCAGCAGCAGGTCGCCAAGCTGGGCTACGTGGCCTTCACCAAGGACCAGTTCAACAAGCGCATCTCCGACTTCTACACCTACAAGACGGGGATTGGCACCAACATCCTCCTGATGACGGTGATCAGCTTCATCGTGGGCCTGTCGATCTCGGGCCAGACCTTCTACACCTTCATCCTGGAGAACCTCGAGAAATTCGGCGCGCTCAAGGCCATCGGCGCGAAGGGGCGCGAGCTGGTGTACATGATCCTGTTCATGGCGACCTTCACGGCGCTGACCGGCTATGGGCTGGGAGTCGGCCTGGTGACGCTCATGATCTCGATCGCGAGGTACCGTCTGCCCAACTATGCGGCGATGATCACGTTCTGGAACCTGGGTCTGGCCTTCGGCATGGTCCTGCTGATCGCCGGGATCTCCAGCTACGTGGGGGTGCGAAAGGTCCTGAAGGTCGAGCCCTTCGACATCTTCAGGGGCTAGCCCACCCTGCGCCGATCCAGGGAGAGGCCGCGGGCGACCAAACCGCGGCCGGAGGGAAATATCGATAGGGTTACACCCCATTATCCGCGCCGCACCCCGAGCGCACTATGGGTTGTGGGAAAATGCCCCGTTTCGGCGGCCAGGACCCATCCTTCTCAAGCACCAATAACATGAATTCCCCAGCGTCACTCACCGGAACGCAACTGCGCACCTACCAGAGGATCTTCCAGCATCCCGTCTCGCACATTCTCGCATGGCACGAGATCTGCCGCATGTTCCGGCACCTCGGCCAGGTCGAGGAGGAGCACAATGGCGGCGTGAAGCTGACGCGCAACGGACAGTCGCTGGTCCTGCACCCGCACCGCCCGAAGGACACCGCCGAGATCGAGGAGATCATGGCCGTGCGCCACTTTCTCGAGGGCACCGAGGCCACGGAACCCGGCGCCGACAGCGAGAGGCCTCACCTGCTGCTCGTGATCGACCACCACGAGGCGCGGATCTTCCGCTCGGAGATGCGCGGCGAGGTTCCGCAGCAGATCCTGCCGCACAAGCCGGATGATTTTTTCCGCCATGCCCATCACTCGAGGGATTTCTCGAGGGGCCAGGAAAAACCTGACCCGAACAGCTTCTTTGAGCCGGTGGCCCGCGCCCTCAACGCCGCCGGGCGCATCCTCATCTTCGGCACGGGCACGGGAACGGGCAGCGAGATGTTCCAGTTCGTCGCATGGCTCAAACTGCGTCACCCGGAGCTGGCGGCGCGAATCATCGGCTCGCTGGTGGTCAATGAGAGCCACCTGACCGTGGACCAGCTCCTCGCGAAGGCACGGGAATTCTACGAAAACGCCCAGGCCTCCCAGGTATGAGAACGATGAAGGCAGTATGCATCTATTCCTACGGCGGCCCCGGCGTCCTCGTCTACGAGGATGCTCCTCGCCCGCTCCCGGGAGACGGCGAGGTTCTGGTTAGGGTCCACGCCGCGGGGGTCAATCCGGTCGATTGGAAGATCCGAGAGGGCCACCTAAAGGAGATGCTCCACCACACCCTCCCGCTCGTGCTCGGCTGGGACGTTTCCGGCGTTGTCGAGGCCCTCGGCGCCAACACCACCCGCCTGAGCGTCGGCGACGAGGTCTTCAGCCGCCCCGACATCTCCCGCGACGGGGCCTACGCCGAATTTATCGTCATCAGGGAATCCGAGGTGGCGCTGAAGCCCAAGTCTATAGACCACATTCACGCCGCCGCCCTCCCCCTTGCCGGACTCACGGCTTGGCAGACCCTCTTTGACGCCGGCGGCTTGTCCGCGGGCCAGCGGGTCCTGATCCACGCGGCGGCCGGCGGCGTCGGGAGCCTGGCGGTGCAGCTGGCGAAATGGAAGGGGGCCCACGTCATAGGCACGGCGTCCGAACACAATCACGAATTCCTGCGCAAGCTCGGGGCCGACCAGGTCGTCGACCACAACACCGAGCGCTTCGAGGAGGTGGTGCAGCCGGTTGATGTTGTCCTGGATACCATGGGCGGCGACACGCAGGAGCGCTCCTGGAAGGTCCTCAAGCCCGGCGGCATCCTGGTCTCGGTCGTCAGCCCTCCGTCAGCCGAGGCCGCGTCGGCCCATGGGGTGCGCCAGGCGTTCGTCTTTATCAAGCCGAGCGCCCCACAGCTCGCGGAAATCGCCAAGCTGGCGGACGCCGAAAAGCTCAAGGCAATAGTCGAGACGATCCTTCCCCTGTCCGACGCCACGCGGGCACAGGAGCTCAGCCAGCGCGGACACACGAGGGGCAAGATTGTGCTGCGGGTGGCCTAGGCAATGTAGTGAAGCCTCGCTGGTGAGCCAGTCGGCTCACTTCGTCGCCAGTACCCTGTACACTACCGCCAGCAATTCGGAGGTAGTGAACGGCTTGCGGACGAAGGCATCGAACCGTGCCCATGGATCGTGATTCAGTTTCGCAACATCGTCGGCATCCAACCTATCTGAAGCCACGATGACAGACAACGCCATGGAGGCCACTCGGATGCGACGGACCAGGGCCAACCCGGAGGCTTTGGGCATGATGTCGTCGGTTATCAGCAGGTCGTAGCGACTGGCCAGCAACTCCGCCCAGGCAGCTTCGCCGTCTATTGCCGTTTTGACCTGATACCCGGCGTCCTCCAACGAGGCGGCCAGCATCCCGCAAACCAAAGAATCACCGTTTGCAATGAGGATACGTTTCGTTGCGCATTGGCCTGCGGCCAGTGCCGGATGCGCTAGAAACGGGCGACCACCGGCAGGACCTTCATTCGCCATTCTCTCGGCGGCGAATCGGGGGTCATTGGCTTTCACGGCCGTTCTCTTTGATCACTGCCTCCGTTTCATTCTCCGATCATGGCGCAGTGCCGGTGCGTCGGCCCGGTGAGCTGCCTTGGAAGGCCACCATCCAGCACGAGGCAAAGTCACTTACGACCGTTTCCGGCGCTGCCGTGACTGCCGCCACCACCACCACTGTGGCCGCTCCCGCCGCTGCTGCGTGCGCCCCCGCCGCTGCTGTGGCCGCTCCCGCCGCCCCGACTACCTCCGTTACCTGGATGAACATATGCGCCACCGCCACGATCCCCATATGATCCACGACCTCCCCCGTCGATCCAGCCGCTGTCGCCAAACCACACATCGCCGTCGCCATAGGCAACCCCCCCGCCTCCGCCGACCCCTATGCAGCCTGTCCCGGCGAACTGCAGGCCGGCGAGTACGAGAGTGCCAAGAAGGATTATTCTTGTAGGTTTCATGGGTTGTTTGCGGGGTTTGCGTTGTCGGCGTATTGCACGAGACCGACGGTGCCTCCGGTGGAGTCCAGAATGATGGCAAAGCGGCTTCCGAATTCGACTGGATGGGGGGCGAGTAGCACCTCGCCGCCTAGGCCCGGGACCTTGGCGAGCGTCGCGTCGAGGTCGGCGACGCGGATGACGCCAAGCCAGCTGGGTTTCGGATTCTCGCCACTTAGCGGGGCTACGCCTCCGCGCGCCCGCCCCTCGCTGGAAAGGACGAGGTCACTTTTCCGGTCGGTGCTTGTATCGGGAGCAAAATCGAAGCCGATTGCCGAGTGATAGAACTCCGCAGTGTCCTTCGGGCTCTTCACGTACAACTCGAACCAGTTCCAATCTCCGGGCGCGGGCTCGCCATCGGGGGAGTCACCCGAGCCCGATTGAAGAATGCCGATCGGGACGGTGTCCTTGTCCGTGACAATCGCCTGGTAACCTCGGTCGGGAAAATTGCGGGATCCAACGCGCACGGTTCCTCCGTATTTGGTCACCAGCGCAAGGGTGGCCCCAATATCCGTCACGGCATAGAAGCCGATCCACCGGGACGGGTGGCTCTCGCCCCTGGCGGTTCGGGGCGCAAGGCCCGCAACCGGTGTGCCATTGTTGCTAAAGACCGTGTAGCCCTTCCCCTTCTGCTCCAGAGGCGCCGCGGTCCAACCCAGCAGCCCGCAGTAGAATTTTGTGGCCGCATCGGGATTGGTCGTAATCAGATCGGCCCAAACGAGCTTCCCGGGAAGGTGCTCCGTGGTCGCGGGGTTATTGAGGGGCGGAAATTTCGCGGCCTTGGCTGAGGGCGGACACGCAACGGCTAGCATTGCAGCTGCGGCGAGAATTGGCGCGAGGCGGCGAACGGATTTCATGTGCATAGGATGGAGGGGCTTGCCTGCTGAAAGAAAATGCCCCCTTTAGCCCAAATTGGGAATGGGGTCTTACCCTCCCAGCCTGCCCCTCGCACGTTTCCTTTGGAGGGCCACTCGGTCCAGGGCCGGGTTTTGGCGGCGCGCCGTCGGCAGCGCATGAACACGTTCGCCAAGAACTCGTCCGCCGCCGGTCTTCGCCAACTCGGCCCGGAGCCCTGTCCTTCACCCCGGCGCCGTGTTCCCTTCCACTCGCGCCATCATCCCTCCGTCAACGTGGCGCAGGCCGCCAACGGTTCCGGCGCGGCAATTGGGCCGAGCCGGACCCCCTTGACAGGCGCGTTTCCGGCAAAACGGGACGCGCAAACCGCCACGGGGCGAGCCGCCGGGCGGGTAACACCCCATGGTTCGCCGCGGGCTTTCAGCCTACGCTACCTAACATGCGGATCAGGGTGATTGTCTCCGGTTCGGAGCTCACGGTCCGCGCCGGAACGACCACTCTATGCTAAAAAACATCAAGGAAATGTACGGCGGCAGGCTCGCCGCCCTCGACGGCGACATCGGGCATGTCAAAGACTTCTACTTCGACGACAAGTCGTGGGTCATCCGCTACCTGGTCGCCGACACGGCCCAATGGCTGACCGGGCGCCTTGTGCTGGTTTCGCCACATGCCTTCGGACGCTTCAACCAGAGAGGGAAGGTGCTGCACTTAGGCCTCACCCGCTCGCAGATCGAGAAGAGCCCGTCCATCGAGTCGCACAAGCCGGTCTCGCGCCAATACGAGATCGACTATTATCGCTACTATGGCTGGCCGGCCTATTGGAACGGCGGCGCTTTGTGGGGCATGGGAGCGTATCCCTTGGCCTCCACGCCCTCAAAGGACGAGATGGCGGACCGGCTCGAGCCCCATCCCAGGGACGACAAGCACCTTCGGAGCACCCATGAGATAAACGGCTATGAGATCCAGACGACCGACGGAACAATCGGCCAGGTGAGCGGCCTGATGGTCGACGACCAGAGCTGGAGGATCCACGAGCTCGTTGTGGAAGCCGGCCACTGGTATTCGGGCAAGGAGGTCCTCATCGCGCCCAGCAAGATCGAGCGGATCAGCTACGAGGAATCGAAGGTCTTTGTGAGCCTCACCAAGGAGGACATCCGGCAGACCGCAGCGAACCAGCTGGCCGGCGCCGGAAAGTCCGCCGTGGCCACCTTCCAGGACTGAACCATGGCGCGCGCTCCAATAGTCAGCCGGGAGGTCCGTCTGGTTTCCCGTCCAAAGGGCGTGCCCACCCCGGCCAACTTCGCGCTGGCACAAGCCGAGCTCGGGCCGCCGGGGGACCAGCAGGTACTTGTCCGCAACGCCTTCATTTCAGTGGACCCGTACATGCGCGGCAGGATGAACGATGGCCCTTCCTACGTCCCGCTGTTCGCCCTGGGGCAGCCGCTCGAGGGGGGCGCCGTCGGCACGGTCGTCGAGTCGAACGCCGCGGAATTCAAGCCCGGCGACTGCGTCTCCTCCTCCTACGGCTGGCGCGAGTACTTCATCGCATCGCCCAAGGAACTGCTTGCCCTGGGCGGCGAGATTCAGCCGCTCTCGGTCTATCTCGGGGCGCTCGGGATGACGGGCATGACAGCCTGGGTCGGGCTCAATCTCGTGGAGGTGAAGGCAGGGGAGGTCATCTATATCTCGGGAGCCGCCGGCGCCGTGGGAAGCGTCGCCGGGCAGCTGGCCAAGTTGCGCGGGTGCCGCGTCATCGGGTCCGCCGGCTCGCCGGAAAAGGTCAGGTTCCTGCGGAGCGAATGCGGCTTTGACGTTGCGTTCGACTACAACGTCGGCCCGGTGGTCGAGCAGCTCAGGCTCGAGGCTCCCGAGGGGATCGACGTCTACTTTGACAACGTGGGCGGGCCAACGCTCGAGGCGGCGCTGTCGGTCCTGCGAAACCACGGCCGCATCATCGCCTGCGGCGGCATCTCCGGCTACAACGACGAGAAGCCGCGGCCCGGCCCTTCCAATATGATCAACATCGTCGGCAAGCGCCTGACAATGAAGGGGATGATCGTCAGCGACTGGCGCGATCGCCACGGCGCGTTTCAAAGGGAGATGGTGGGGTATCTCCGGGCCGGAAAAGTGAAGAACAAAGAGACCGTGGTTTTTGGAATCGAAAAGGCGGCGGATGCGTTCATCGGCCTCTTCCACGGCGGGAACATCGGCAAGATGATCGTGAAGCTGACCTGATCGGCGACTTTGGAGACCAACCGCGAGACGGCAATGGAATCGGCAGTCAAAGCCCTTCTGACACCCGGCAAGGGCCTCCTGGCTGCGGATGAGAGCATTGGGACCATCGGCAAGCGGTTCGAGGCCCTCGGCATCGCGTCCACGGAGGAGAACCGCCGGGCCTACCGGGAGCTGCTGTTCACGACGCCCGGATTGGCCGACCACATCAGCGGAGCGATCCTTTTTGACGAGACGATCCGCCAGAGCACCGGCGGCGAACCGTTTCCCCGCGCCCTGGCAAGGAAGGGGATCATTCCCGGAATAAAGGTGGACAAGGGAACTGCGGCGCTGCCCTTCTTCGAAGGGGAGAAGGTCACGCAGGGGCTCGACGGCCTCCGTGAACGCCTCGCGGAGTACCGGCAGATGGGCGCCCGATTCACCAAATGGCGCGCGGTGATCGCCGTGGGCGACGGGCTCCCGACGCCGGCCTGCATCGGAGCCAACGCGCATGCGCTGGCGCTCTTCGCCGCGTTGAGCCAGGAGGCCGGGCTTGTGCCTATCGTGGAGCCCGAGGTCCTGATGGACGGGGACCATACGCTCGCGCGCTGCGGCGAGGTCACCGCGGGCGTCCTTAAGACCGTGTTTGCCGCGCTTTTTGAGCACCGGGTCCGGCTGGAGACCATGCTGCTCAAGTCGAACATGGTGCTCCCGGGCAAGGACTGCCCGCAGCAGCCCGCCGCGGGGGAGGTGGCCGAGGCAACGATCCGCTGCCTGCGGCGCGTGGTGCCGGCCGCGGTCCCCGGAATCGTGTTCCTCTCGGGCGGCCAGACCGGCGTGGAGGCGACTCAGAGGCTGAACGCCATCTGCGGCATATCCGGCTCCCCTTGGATCCTGAGCTTCTCGTTCGGCCGCGCGCTCCAGGACGACGCGCTGGGAGCCTGGCGGGGCCTGACCGCAAACGCCGCGGCCGCGCAAGAGGCCCTTCGCCACCGCGCCTCCTGCAACGGCCTGGCCGTCCAGGGAAAGCACACGGCAAGGGCCGAACGCGAACGCCTGATCGACTGAAAAGCCGTACGGACCCATGCCCAACGAACGAACAGTCCCGGGGACCAGCCCGATGCGGGTCGGGATCGCCGCGGACCACGGGGGTTTTGAGCTGAAGCAACACCTTTCTTCGAGGCTCACCGAGGCGGGCTATCTGGTGGTTGATTTCGGGGACGCCAGCCTGCAGGCCGCCGACGACTATCCGGATTTCATCGTGCCGCTGGCCCATGCGGTCGCCGACGCCACGATAGCCCGCGGGGTGGGCATCTGCGGCAGCGGAGTGGGAGCGTCCGTGGCCGCCAACAAGGTGCCCGGGGTGCGCGCGTGTCTCATCCATGAGACGTTCTCGGCCCACCAGGGCGTTGAGGACGACGACCTGAACATGCTCTGCCTCGGGGGCCTTGTCGTCGGACACGCGGCCGCGTGGGAACTTGTCCGGACCTTTCTTGAGGCGCGCTTCAGCGGGGAAGAGCGCCATCGCCGCCGCCTGGCGAAGATCCTGGAGATCGAGCGCGGGGCGCTGAAGGGATCGCGTTGAAGACAAGTCCCCTCGCGGGAAAACCCGCACCCCTGGGAATCCTGGTCGACGTGCCCAGGCTCATCACCGCCTACTATACCGACACGCCCGACCCCTCGGTCCCGGCGCAGCGCGTGGTGTTCGGCACCTCCGGCCACCGCGGCTCGTCCCTCAAGCGGAGCTTCAACGAGTGGCACGTCCTCGCGATCACCCAGGCAATCTGCCTGTACCGCGCCCGGCAGCGGTTTTCCGGCCCGCTTTTCATCGGCATCGACACCCACGCCCTTTCCGTCCCGGCCTTCGCCACCGCCCTCGAGGTGCTGGCCGCAAACGAGGTCGAGACCATGATCGCCGAAGGCGGCGAATTCACGCCGACCCCGGCGATCTCCCATGCTATCCTGGCCTACAATCGCGGGCGAACCAGCGGACTCGCGGACGGCATCGTCATCACGCCGTCGCACAATCCTCCACATGACGGCGGATTCAAGTACAACCCGCCCAATGGCGGACCGGCCGGCGGCGCCGTCACGGGCTGGATCGAGGCAAAGGCGAACGCGATCCTCGAGGCAGGGCTCGAGGGCGTGAAGCGAACGCCCTACGACCGGGCCCTTCGCGCCCCGACAACCCACCGGCACGATTACCTGGGCGCCTATGTGGACGACCTTTGCAACGTGGTCGACCTGGAGGCCATCCGCAGCTCGAGGATCCGCCTCGGCGTCGACCCCCTCGGAGGCGCCGGCGTCCATTACTGGGGCCGGATTGCGGAGCGCCACCGCCTGGACCTGACCGTGGTCAGCGACACCGTCGACCCCACCTTCCGGTTCATGACGGTCGATTGGGACGGCCAGATCCGGATGGATCCGTCGTCGCCCTACGCGATGCGGCGGCTGATCGGCATGAAGGACCGCTTTGACCTGTCGTTCGCGTGCGACACCGACCACGACCGGCACGGGATCGTCACAAGGGGCGAGGGCCTGCTTCCGCCCAATCACTTCCTCGCGGTCTGCGTGTCCCATCTCTTCCAGAACCGCCCGAGCTGGCACAAGGCGGCGGCGGTTGGAAAGACCGTTGTGAGCAGCGCGATGATCGATCGCGTGGCGGCAAAACTGGGCAGGAGACTCTACGAGGTCCCGGTCGGCTTCAAATGGTTCGTGGGCGGCCTTCTGGACGGCTCGCTCGGCTTCGGCGGGGAGGAGAGCGCGGGCGCGTCCTTCCTGCGCCTGGACGGCGCCGTATGGACGACGGACAAGGACGGGTTCATCCCGTGTCTGCTCGCAGCGGAGATCACGGCCCGGGGGCGCCGCGACCCGGGCGAGGCCTACGCGACGCTCACCCAGGAATTCGGGGAGTCGTTCTATGACCGTGTGGACGCTCCCGCTACGGCGGCCGAGAGGTCCGCCCTGGCCGGGCTCTCCCCTGACCGGCTCAAGCTCGCGGACCTGGCGGGCGAAAAGATCCAATCCGTCCTCACCAGGGCCCCGGGCAACGACGAATCCATCGGCGGACTCAAGGCCGTTACCGAAGGCGGATGGTTCGCCGCGCGCCCGTCGGGCACCGAGGACATCTACAAGATCTACGCCGAGAGCTTCCGCTCGGAGTCGCACCTGCGCCGGATCCTGGAGGAGGCGCAGGCGATTGTCGGCGCGGCGCTCGGGGCGCCCGGAAAGGACGCGGGGCCTGCGGAGCAGGCAATAGACCGGAAGGCGGACTGCGAAGCGGTGGCCGCGTGGCGAAACGAGGGCGATCCGAACTGAGGGTGGTCCCCTCTGGACAGTCAAGATCATGAGCGAACCCGCAACCGGCAGCCCCCCTCCACCCCGCCCCCCAGCGGGCCTTGAAGCCCTCACCGAGCTGGCCATGGATCTGCGCTGGTCGTGGAACCACTGCTCGGACGAGCTCTGGAAACGGCTCGATCCCGACCTCTGGGCGCAGACCCATCATCCCAACGTCGTGCTCCAGGCGGTCTCCCGCGACAGGCTCGACCGCGCGCTGGCCGACCCCGAATTCTCCCGCCTGCTCGGCGGCCTGGTGCAGGCGAAGCGGGATGCGGCGGCTGCGCCCGCCTGGTTTCAGCAGAACCATCCCCAAGCCCCCCTCACCTGCGTCGCCTACTTCTGCATGGAATTCATGCTGAGCGAGGCGCTCCCGATCTATTCCGGCGGCCTTGGGAACGTGGCCGGCGACCAGCTCAAGGCCGCCAGCGACTTGGGCGTGCCGGTCATCGGCGTCGGCCTCCTCTACCAGCATGGATATTTCCGGCAGGCGATCGACCGGGACGGGGCGCAGCAGGCGCTCTATCCCTACAACGACCCCGGCCAGCTGCCGGTGACGCCGGTGCGCCGGCCGAACGGCGAATGGCTGCGCGTCGAGGTCGCGCTTCCCGACGGCGCCGTCTGGCTGCGCGCGTGGCAGGTCCAGGTGGGACGGGCGAGGCTCTACCTGCTCGACACGAACGATCCGGCCAACGCACCGGTGGACCGCGGGATAGCGAGCGAGCTGTACGGAGGTGGCCCGGAGCTGCGCCTCAAGCAGGAGATCGTCCTCGGGATAGGCGGCTGGCGGCTGCTCGCCGCCCTCGGGATCAAACCGGAGGTCTGCCACCTGAACGAGGGGCACGCGGCGTTTGCGCTCCTGGAGCGCGCCCGCAGCTTCATGCAGGAGGCCGGTTGCCCGTTTCCCGGGGCCCTCATGGCCACGCGAGCGGGCAACCTCTTCACCACCCACACCGCGGTTGCCGCGGGCTTCGACCTGTTCCAGACGCCGCTGATGGAGCAGTACCTAGGCCGGTATGCGCATGACGACCTCGGCCTGCCGCTGCGCGACTTGTTGGCGCTCGGGCGCCAGAACCCCGACGACGCGGACGAGCCCTTCAACATGGCCTACCTTGCGCTGCGCGGGAGCACGGCGACCAACGGGGTGAGCCGGCTGCACGGATGCGTGAGCCGCCACATCTTCGCACCGCTCTTCCCGAGGTGGCCTGAGGAGGACGTGCCGGTCGGCCACGTGACCAACGGCGTGCATATGCCGACGTGGGACTCGGCGGCAGCCGATCTCGTCTGGACCGAGGCCTGCGGCAAGGACCGGTGGCTCGGGCCGTCGTCCACGCTGGAGGACAACGTCCGCCGGATCTCCGACGAGAAGCTCTGGGCCCTGCGCTGCACCAGCCGCAGGTCGCTGGTTGAATTCGCCCTGGAGCGGGTGGGCCGGCAATTGGCCGCCGCCGGAGTGAACCAAGAGGTGCGGGCCCGGGCCCAGGCCCGCCTGAACCCGGAGGTGCTGACGCTGGGCTTCGCGCGGCGTTTCGCGACCTACAAGAGGCCCAACCTCCTGCTGCACGATCCCGCCCGGCTGATACGCATCCTCAAGAACCCCCAGCGCCCGGCGCAGCTCATCCTGGCGGGCAAGGCGCATCCCGCCGACCAGGCCGGCCAGGCGCTGATCCAGGAATGGATGCGATTCATCCGCCACAACGATGCGAATCCGCCGGTGGTGTTCCTGGCCGACTATGACATGCTCCTGGCCGAACGCATGGTGCAGGGGGTCGACGTGTGGATCAACACGCCCCGCCGGCCGTGGGAGGCCTGCGGCACAAGCGGCATGAAGGTCCTCGTCAACGGCGGCTTGAACCTCTCCGAATTGGACGGCTGGTGGGCCGAGGCCTACGCGCCGGAGGTCGGCTGGGCCCTGGGTGATGGCAAGGAGCATGGCGAAGACCCCGCATGGGACGCCGCCGAGGCGGAGGCGCTGTATGAGAATCTGGAGCAGGCCGTGACGCAGGAATTCTACTCGCGAAACGAAAAGGGCGTTCCCGCCGCATGGGTGGCACGGATACGGGAAAGCATGGCGCGACTGACCCCACGGTTCGCCGCCAGCCGCGCCGTGTGCGACTACACCGAGCAGCACTACCTTCCCTCTGCCGCCGCGTACCGGGCGCGCGCCGCTGGCAAGGGCTCGGGGGCGAGGACGCTCGTGGAGGCGCGGGACGCGCTGGCGGCAGCCTGGGACTCGATCCGCTTCGGGGCCAGGACCGTCGAGACCCGGGCGGGAAAGCACGTGATCACGGCAAAGGCCTTCCTGGCGGATCTCGCCCCGGACAGGGTCAGGGTCGAGCTTTATGCCGATGGACGCAACGGCGGCGGCCCGGAAAGCCAGGAAATGACGCCTCTGGAGGGAGCGGGGTCCGGAAACGGCACACGCCTCTATAGCGCGACGGTGTCCGCAGCCCGTCCCGCCGCGGACTACACGGCCCGGATGGTGCCGCGATGCAAGGGCCTCGTGACGCCGCTGGAGGCCTGCGAGATCCTCTGGCAGAAATAACGCCGCTTCGGAGGCTGCCGCCGGTTGCGCCGCGAACGGCGGCAGCCGGCCTATGCCTTCCTGCCCCTAAAGTACGAAGCGAGGAAGAGGACCAGGAAGACCACGAAGAGAAACCTCGCGATCATGGCCGCCGTGCCGGCAATCACGCCGAAGCCGAGGATCCCGGCAATGATGGCAACAATGAGGAAGGTGATGGCGTAGTAAAGCATGGGGGCGAAACGAGGCTACACTGGCTTCGATCCCCGCAGCACGCCAAACAGGCCTACCAGCGCCACGGCCCCTCCGCCGATCAGGAGCCAAAGCGTCTTGTCGGTCGGCGCGCCCGTGAACATCCGGGAGACGCCCGAGCCGAAGGAATTGGAGGCGGCGAGGCCGTAAACGATCAGGGTAATGCCCGCGACGAGGAGCACGATCGAGACGAGTTTGTTCATGGTGTCATTTCTCGGAAACTTCCGCCTCCTCGGTCTCAAGCTGCGCCCTGAGCATCCATGCGGCCTTCTCGTGGCGCTCCATCAGGCCGGTGAGGAAGTCCGCGGTGCCCGCGTCCCCGAAGCGCTCGATGCAGGCGTCGCTGTCGGTGCGAAGCTGCACGATGAGCTCCTCGTGCAGGGCGAGCAGCTCGGAGAGCATGTGCTCGCCCGGCAGGTCCACGCCGGGGTCCGCCGAGGAACGCGCCGACTTCACGAGGTCGGCGAGGTTGCCCCTTGCGCCCACCCCGATTGACCGGGCCCTCTCGGCCACGTCGTCGATCCATTTTGCCAGCTGCTCATACTGGGTCTCGAATTCCAGGTGAAGGCTTCGGAAATCGGGCCCGGTCACGTTCCAGTGATAGTCGCGCGTGGTCACATAGAGGACGAATTCGTCCGCAAGAATGAGGTTGAGGATCTGGCCCACCTCAAGGCGGGCCTCGTCGTTTAATCCGATATTGGTTTTCATGCTTGGTAAGTCGCGCGGCCGGCATGAGCCGGCCGCGCGTTTTCAACAACACTTGGCCTTTTTGCGGGCCAGTTAAATGACGAGCTTCTCAGATCTTGACCGTCATGTCGTTCACCACCGACTTCACCCCGCGTGTGTCCTGGGCGAGCTTGGTGACAAAGGACTTTTCAGCGTCAGACTTTGCGACGCCCGTGATGCTGACGACGGCGTTCTCGGTGATGATCTTTGTCGAGAGAGCGCTCGTCGAGCTGTGGCTTAGGAGCGCGAACTTCACCTGGGAGGTGATCGACGCGTCGTCAATCGTCTCGCCAACCGTGCTTGCGACGGGGGCCGATGACTCGACAACCATCTCGTTCCTGACGGCCTTCACGTGGTCGATGTCCTTCGCATAGGCCTCGGTGAGGTCCTTCTGGGCCCCGTTGATCGCGGTGCCTGTCAGCGTGACGATACCGTCCTTGACGTTGACCGTCGTGGCGGTGGCGCTCACGTTGGCCTTCACGAGCAGCCTGCTGCGGATCTTGAGCGCGATCCATTCATCGGAATGCTCGGGATAGTCCGCCTTGACGTTGATCTGGTTGTCGACCTTTACGACTCCCGGGAGGTTCTCCACGGTGTCCTCGGCCAGGGCCTTGTCGTCCTTGTCCTGTACCGTGCCCGTCAGCGTGACGACGCCGTCGTTCACGTTTGCGGTTACGCGGTCGTTAAGGACCGTGCGGAAGTTGTAGGAATCCTTCGCGGCGTCCTGGATCTTGCCGTCGTTGGTTGAGGAGGCGAATAACGCGACCGGAAGGGCCGCGGCGAGTAGCAGCGCGATGCGTGTGTATGTTGTCATTTCGTTAATCATTGTGGAGCAAATTGATACGTATTGTTTATTATGGCCGGGGCATGGGAGGGGATCTACCGCCGATCCTCCCTGCGACCTGGCAGCGCACTTGGATCCCTGGCGGCCGCCATGTGCGGATGAGCCCGTGTCCGTGTGCCTGTTGACGCCATGGGACCAACATTACCAGACGCGGCCCGCAGCCGCTATGGGGTGTTCAGCGCATGCCGAGCGGTGCGCCCGCCCGATAGTACTTCACCCCATTTGGGCCCGCATGTTTCGCGTGTAGTGTCCCGCCCACAATGGTCGCAACTAACTCAGATTACGGTTCCACGCTCCAGGCCCCTTCCGGCAGGCCCGGTCGCACCGCGCGCGAGACGATTTCAAGCCAGGCCGCCATCCATGACGCCGACCTGGTGCGCCGCTTCAGGTTCGGGGACGAGGACGCGTTCGTCGCGATCGTCGCCCGCTACAGGGAGAGGATGTTCTCCGTCGCGTTCGGCCACCTGCACAATTACGCCGACGCCGAGGAGATAGCCCAGGACACCTTCATCCGGGCCCATCGCGGGCTGGCGCGCTTCCGCGGGGATTCCTCGCTTGCGACGTGGCTGCACAGGATCGCCTTCAATCTGTCCCGCAACCGCCACAAGCACAACTTCAGCCGGCGCCGCCATGCCACCCTCTCGCTCGACTGCTCGTATAGCGACGACAACAGGGAGACCTTTGCCGACCTGATCGCGTGCGATGGCCCGAGTCCCGCCCGCGAGGCAACCTCCTGCGAATTCTCCGAGATCGTCGCCGAGTGCATGGACAGGCTCGGCGCCAGCCAGCGCGAGATCCTCGTGCTTCGCAACGGCCAGAGCCAGTCCTACGCCGACATCGCAGAGACGCTGGGGATCAACATCGGCACCGTGAAGAGCCGCATCGGGCGCGCCCGGGAGAACCTGCGCGTGCTCCTTTCGGAGGCGTATCCCGAGAGGGCCTCCGAGACCCCCGGCACCGGCTGGTTCGGGCCCATCCGCCCCTCGGGGCACATCGCCGTCGCCTGCGCCTGAGGGCGCGCGCATGCGCCGAGGCGCCGCGCCTGCACACCCGTCAGACGATCGTGACCTGGACGCTGCTCTCGATGATGCCCCGCGCGATGGCGTAGCGCGTGAGGCCGGCCGTATCGTGGATGTTCAGCTTGTCCATCAGGTGCTGCCTGTGCTTCTCGACCGTCTTGATGCTGATGTTGAGCCCGGCCGCGACCTGCTTGTTGGCCTGGCCCTCGGCGACCAGCTGGATGACCTCCAGTTCGCGCGAAGTCAGACCGGTCGCCTTCTTTACCATCAGCCCCCCAGCCTTCTCCGGCTTGTGGTAGTGGTCGCGCAGGCGCTTTGACACCTGCGGGCTGTAGAACGTGTTCCCCCCCATGATCTCGTGGATCGCCTTGGCCAGGATCTGGGCCGAGGTCTGCTTGATCAGAAAGCCGACGGCGCCCACCGAGATTACCCTGTCGATGTAAGCGTCGTCGCTGTGCGCCGAAAGGATGAGCACCTTGATGCTCGGCACCGCGGCCACGATCTGGCGCGTGGCCTCGAGTCCATTGAGAAGCGGCATGGCGATGTCCATGACAACGACGTCGGGACGAAGCTCCACCGAAAGCTCCACGGCCTCGCGCCCATTGCGGGCCTCCCCGACGACGTTGATGCCGCCGTCGGCAAGCAGCAGGGCCCGCAGGCCCTCCCGAACAATCGTATGATCGTCGGCCAGCAGGGTGTTGATGGGTTTCATAGATTCATCGGGCGCCGCGCGCCTTGAGTCACGCCGGGGACCACAGTATTTCCGATTTCTTCGCCTTGCGCAAGCATCGCGCCGCTCCGCATCGCCGGTTGCACAGCTCCATCCGGCCCTCTTGCGACCGGGCTGCGGGTATTGGGAATCACGAAGTTCAACAAATGGCTTTTGAGAATCAGTGTAGACGGAGGTTCCACCAAGAAAGAAAGACGCCACCACTCACGAGGCGCCTACTGAATTGACCAGGTTTACCGTCTCACAGCGGCGACCCCGAGTCGATGGGGTAAGCACCCCATTGCCGCATCCGCGATGCGCCTTGGGGCGATCCTGCGCGAGGTATGGGGGGTTGAACCCATGGCGCATCGGGCGCCCGGGGGCTACTGTTCACATCATCATGAATACCGCATACTGCATGGGCCGGATGGGGATCGCATTCGGATTGCTTGCCGCGGCCGCGGTCGGGACCATTTCCCGGGCGCCTGCCCAGGTCATCAATGTCGCCGCCTCGGACGGAGGGTCCGCAGCCCATTGGGCCGAGATCAAGAACGACGGCTACGACCAGAGGGCGCATTTCGCGGCAGGGGTCGAGCGCCTCTCGGCCCGGCTTGATCGGGAGATAGGCGTCCTCAAGGCCAAGCGGGCGAGCATGACAAAGGACATGAAGGACTGGGACTTTGCCATGAAGGAGGTCGACGACTCCCGATCTTACCTCACGAGTTGCACCAGCGAACTGGCGAAGGCGACGACCCCGGATACATGGAACGCGGCAAAGGACAAGATCGGCGAGGCGTGGAAGCGCGCACAGGGCGCCGTCGATAAGATGAACGCGACCATCACCTCCTGACCTTTTAGCCGATGACCGCTCCAATGAAAAAATTCGCGGTGACCGTTGCGAGGAAGTCATGGACCTCCGAGCTCCCGATCATCGTGGTGCATATCCCGTGGGACCAGTTTGGCGCAAAGGGCGGCCCCGAGGCCTATGCGTCCCTGATCGAGCGGTCGGGCGCGAATGCCGTCATCGTTTCAAAGTCGCCCGAAGGCAAATGGTCCAGTTTCACCAAGCTGGAGAACGCGTGGAAAGCGATCTGCGAGTCCTCCCCGCCGGACGCTCTCGAATGGGATACGATGCCCATCGAGGCGGAATATTACCCTTGGGAGCGGTTCGGGCGCTAGCCCCCCCGCGGCGGCCCGGGCGCCGCGGCGAGTGCGCATAAGGCGCGGCCGACCGGCAAAGAGGCTCAGTCACTTTGGTTCGTGCCGGATGATTCCCGTCCCCCGGGGAATGGCGCCCCCGGGAATGTGCCTTCGCGCAGGCCTCCTGAGTCCATGCGCCGGCCAATGCGGGCCCGGTTGATATTGATGCGTTGGAAATGCGGCTACGCCACTGCGGGTGGATCGCATAGGACACCGCCGGGAGAGAGCCGGCGAGGCCCTATCCGTGCCGGGAACCGGATACATAATTCACCCCATAGTGCCCCGGGTGGCAGTGAGGTAGATTCAGTATTCAACCCAATAGGCCCAAACTCCCACACCCCAAAATGTTCAGTCAGCGCGATAGCAGTGGAGCAGAAGGAATAATATGAAACATACCAAACTTGCGTTCTCGGTTCTAGTAGCCCTCGTCGGTACCCAATCCTACGCGCAGACAAACACGTTATCCAGCGTAGCCATCACCACGGCGATAACGGCAGGTGGCACCGCAAACGGTGTCGCGGTCATCACGCCGCGGATCG